>Ga0208053_1000256_pt1 | contig 12651 bp, 17 predicted proteins | sample LakMenEpi20May10_FD_150719 | JGI IMG/M metagenome (GOLD analysis project Ga0208053, IMG submission 150719) | Freshwater microbial communities from Lake Mendota, WI - 20MAY2010 deep hole epilimnion (SPAdes) | ecosystem: Environmental > Aquatic > Freshwater > Lake > Epilimnion/Euphotic zone ... | reverse complement strand
CCCATTGGAGAATGGCCTCTTGCAGATTGGCTCCTTGGAGCCTGGCCCCGTGGAGATCGGCCCATACGAGATTGGCCAATACGAGATTGGCCCCGAGGAGATCAACTCCTTCGAGATTGGCCCAGCGGAGATCGGCCCCTCCGAGATCGGCCCCGCGGAGATTGGCCCCGCGGAGATCAACTCCTTCGAGATTGGCACCGCGGAGATCAACTCCTTCGAGATTGGCATCGCGGAGATTGGCATCGCGGAGATCAACTCCTTCGAGATTGGCGTCGTGGAGATCAGCCCCTTCGAGATTTTGCACTTGGAGGCTGACGACGCCAAACGAGACCTTGTTTTTACGCAATTCATCTAGAAACGGTAATGATTTTCTTGGTCTGCCGACGACTTTCTTTCTCATTGCTCTTTTGATTTGTTTTGCAAGAACTACGGGTGTTTTTCTCACACGACGTCCATTTCGTTTCACGGTAAGCTTAATACCCAATTTCTTGGCTGTTTCCCCAAGAGTGTCCATTTTCTTACCAAATTCTAACATACTTCCTCTCATACTTTTTCTTTTAGTATACATTTTATTTGACATTTATATAAAATGTAAATATAATATTTTTTCCGATATTGTATTTACATTTGAATTTATTAGTATTTTTTCCTTAAAAAAAATTGATTTTTGGTGTTGTCTACTTTAAACTAACTGTTTATATTACGAGGACCCTTTTTTCCATAGGGGGGTTTATTTCTGGCAATCCGATTGTCTACCTGACCACCATTTAAAGGAGCAGCTGCATTTTCTCCATTACATATTTTATTGTTATTCTCAAAAGACCCAGATTTACAGGTATAATCAACTTTATATAACCATTCCGCAAATCCGGTTTGATTTGCTTCAGATTTATTTTTAACGTATAAATTGTTGGACGACCTAAATAAATCCCCAAAATGTTTCATTGTATTTTGATTCATAATAAGCACTATAAATATTTTATTTTCAATGTTTTTACGTTACATATCTTTCCGTATCATAAATTTATTTTTCTTGAAGTCACGTGTTCTTTTTTTCTCTATATACTTTTTTTCCATGACACTAGGGTCTTCTTCGGAAAATGTATCGCTAAAATTATTTTCTATTTCGGCTTTATCGGGTATATTTTCTGAACTGGTTATATTTTTCTCCTGGTTTTTTTCTTTCATTTCATTTACATTATATTCTGTGACAGATTCAAACATCCAGAAATCGGAACATTCTTTTGATAAAATAAAATCATAAGACATTAAAAAATATCCTTCGGCTCCCCAGTTTTTACCCATACTGTTTTTGATTAAAAAAGATTGTTTCTTATCACTGTATCCTACTGCGCATACACAGTGCCCCCCTAACAGGTTTTCTGTTTCTTTATCTGGACGGTATTCTCCAGAACAATTTTCAAAACTATCATAAACATAGAATCCGAATAGAAAAGGATATCCTTTTGCCAGTGTAGCCTTTAAGTGTTCCAGTTTTTTCGGAATTCTCTTGTATTTTATATTGTAAAAATGAGTCTCGAAATCTTCTGGTTTACTATTTATTTTATTTAAATCATAAGGCCACAACTTTTCATCACATACCCCGAACTCAATCAATGTTTTAATGCTATCGCGTAAAGATATACTAGATTCGATTTTTTTCTTTTTTTCATTAAAATACAGGAACATTCTGGATGGATCTGTTCCAAAAAGAGAACATATTGCGTTTGCATTACATGCGTCCAAATCAAGTTGATCATATACCACTCCAAATTTACTACGTAAATCTACTTTGGATGGAATGTTTCTTAGATCTTGTTTAGAAAACGACAAAACAAGATCACGGTCATCGTGTATATCCTTCTTCCAGCCATATGATCTTTTTTTCTTGGAATATCCTACTCCCATGTTTTTAATTATTAAGTTGTATTATTTTAATTTATTTCATACGCACAATTAACAGAAATAAATTATTCTAAAGCACCGTATACTACTCCATTAGAAGAAGCATTTGGAAATACATCTACATGTGGATTCAGATCAAATTTTGTGGTTACTGATTTGTTGGAGTTTGTACTTTTTATAAAACAATAATTGCAATAATCACAAATTGGATGTTTAACGCTTCCATTTATTTTTTTTTTGGTTCTCCAATTAATATCAACACTAAAAAATAAAATAGTATAAATAATAAAATTATTGGTTGTAAAAGTGTTACTCCACCTATGTCAATAAACTTTTCCATCGGTGGTACTGGTATAAATTCAAATTCTACAGCTCCATTGCATTGTCTTGAATTATCTATCCAACCTAGTCCTTTTACATCAAAAGATAATTGAGATTTTTCTGTGACTGTGTCATCTAGAATGCATATGTATCTCTTTTCAGGTGGCCAAGGTGAACGTTCTCCATCACGAGAAGGTGAGTAACGCCCGCGTCGGTCACGAGAGGTTAAGAAACTATATAATTTGAAGTATTTTCCTTGTTCTTCCACATAGAAAGTATTATTTTCATATACATACTCGACAGAATTCGGATTCAGTGGGCGAATTTTTTTTATTTCCTCCGGTGAAAATACCAAACCTGTGGTTTCGTTGTAATCGTTTGTAAGACCAACCTTTACGGAGTTTACAACAGTAGCATATCTCAATAATGCATTTTTTGATTTTATCTGTATACTTTCGTTGGAAACTACAATATCAAATATATTAGAGTCTGAAAAAACAGTCCTACTTTCATCTTCAGTTCCAAATAAATGCAACTTATCAGGTAACAAACCAGATGTAGTCTGTCTAGATAAACAAATATCCTTGTTTCTGAGTTTGATTATGTATTTTCCAGTTGTAAGTCTCATCTATTCTTATTTACAACAAAATAAAATAAGAAGGTCGCTTAAATACTAAAAAAAATAATAAATCTTTTTAACACAATGTAAAACTATATCCTTATTCCAGCCATATGATCTTTTTTCTTGGAAGATCAGACTCCCATGTTTTTTTTATTTATTTCATACGCATAATTATTTCTGATAAAAAAAATAATTTTCAATATTAATGTATTCTAAAGCAAGAAGTATCTACACTCCATTAGAAGAAGCATTTGGAAATACATCTACCAGTGGATCCAGATCAAATTTGGTTAGAAAAAAAACAAATGAAGATTCTTTCCAAAACACACCACCCCAAACGGGGTTTACCCAACGAGATTTCTATCAGAAAGGAAAAACCCAAGAAAGAATCACAGGGAACGAAACTCCACAACAGGAAACTCCACAACAGGAAACTCCACAACAGAAAACTCAAACCGAATGCCACTGTCCATCGCATTGGGAAGAACTAAACAAACAAACTCATTCAAATTGGTTATACGGGAATCCAATTTGGATGGGTTATAATCAGTTTAACCGTCCCTCTTGGAATCGTAGCCCTGATCAATGGGTAGGTGTTATTCAGAATGAACCATCTAATATAAACTACCAATGCAACTGCCCAATGTGTATGGGGAATTATAAAAATTGGCAACAACACAATACACGTGAATATAACGGTTGGTATGATAACTGTCCAAGTAGACAGTTTAGCTGTCCAAGTAGACAGTTTAGCTGTCAGACTTGCAATGGATATTGTTTTATAATTGTTATAATATTTTTATTGCTATTGTTATTAATTTGAATATATTTTTATTCTTCTATTTTGTCGTGCAACTATTATATTTTGACCATGAAAAATACACAGATGGGTCTAAAACGCAATTTGTACTATGCAAAGTCACATTCATGTCAGGTGAACGGAATTCCTCGATTGTGAGTTTTCCTCCGAACATGATTAGACTCTGTCTAGGTGGTGCAGTTTTTATATAAACATACTTACCATAAATTTGTTTTACAAATATATCTAGTAAACTAATCGTGTACTTTGTCGAAAATGAATTATCGTTCATAGCATAAGCTTTAGAACATTCCCATGTACAAAATACTCCCATTACCTTGAACCTTTTTCTCAATTCGTCGTATCGATATGGAAGTGTTTTTGGTGAACCGTTGAATGAGTGACAACACCACCAACAGTTAATATTCGTTTTATCTGGCCAGTTTAGTTTATTATTTTCTCCCCTGAAATTCTCAAGAACCATACTAAGTTTATCATTGGAATTTTCTTTCCACACTGTCTCGTTGCTTTTTTTAGTAGGTTTCTTTTTGAGTAATATATTCGCTGCTCTTTTTTTATTATAACTAAGCGATTCGTCATTGTTGATATTGTTAATTATACTTTCATTTTCATTTTCTTCTTCACTATCGTATTCTTCTAAAGGAACATCGATATTACATAAATTGTTATTAGATCGATTCTGTTCCTTAAATTTTGTAATTATACTTTCATTTTGTGATGCATTTTGTATACCTATATTGAATTTTCCAAACGATATTGTCTGGACGTTATTAGATTCGTTTAGTTTGTTATCAGTTGAAAATTTCAATTTATCACCAACAGTATCAATACTGTTTCCAGTGGTAGAAAAACCTGATATTTTAGACACAGAATCTATGTCGCATTTTTTCCGACGCCCTCTCTTTTTTAGTATTTTCTGATCAGGGTTCTCTGTAGTTGTTTCCTTTAGTTTTGGTTTTCTTCCTCTCTTTTTGAGTATTTTCTGATCAGGGTTTTCTGGAGGATTTTCCTTTAGTTTGGGTTTTCTCCCTCTCTTACCACTCATGGTTATTGACTATTTTAGTCTTTTTTGTTTTTTTATATGTATTTATTTAGTTTCGAGACACATACTAAATATATATAAAGAAACAATTAAATTTTAATTATAAAATGGATGAGGACTACAGTAAATACGATATCATTTTTAAGTCTGTTCAATCTGGAGCTATTAGAACATTATTCGAAGCACTTAAAGAAGTTCTAACAGATGTAAACATCGATTTCAATGAAACCGGGTGGAAAATTATTACTATGGATAACACAAAAGTTGCTCTTGTTCATTTGAAATTAGTAGCTGATAGTTTCGTTTTGTATAAATGTAATAATCCGTGTAAGATAGGTATTTGTATTGCTTCTCTTTACAAACTATTGAAGATATCCGGAAATAATGATATCATCACTATGTACGTTCTCAAGAATGATACGTCTCGATTGCACATCGTAATTGAAAATAAAGATAAAAATACAATTGTACATTCTAAACTGAAACTTCTGGATATTGACGAGGATATACTTGATATTCCAGATGCTGAATTTGATTCTGTGATAACTATGCCTTCAAATGAATTTCAGAAGATATGTAGGGATATGAGTAACATAGCAGAGACGCTTATCATCGAAAGTAAAGGAGATAGTTTTTCTATGTCGGTTGAAGGAGACATTGGAGAAATCGAGATCGATATCGGAGAAACTCAAAATGGACTTATTTTCTCAAAAAAATTCGAAGGAAAAAACGTAAAAGGTCGATTTGATCTAAAATACATTATGTTATTTATTAAGAGTTCTTCTTTGTGTAGCCAGGTAGAGATCTTCCTCAAGCAAGATTATCCTCTTATTTTGTTATATTCGGTAGCAAATCTTGGATCGATTAAATATGTTCTAAGTCCAAAAGTGTACGATTGAATTTAAAGTGTAGTCTAAAGTGTATCACTGAGGTTTTCTCTAATAAATTCATGGTCAAATGTGTTTTCATGAAATATTTTATTTGTGTCAAGGTGTAAATCACCTCTTTCGTCGTTTTCTTCGACTAGTTCCAAATTTTCTATCGAATTATTGGAAGTATCGAAGTCTTTATGATTTACCAATTTCCCAGAAGGAATTTTTCCATTATGAATAAACCACACTAGTTCATGATAAAAAATACTTTTTCCAGCTATATCGGCTACCATATAATTGAGTTGCATTTCCTGTATTTTATAATATTTAGCATTATAAAATGGAGGAAAATACGCAACTATGTGACGAAGAAAAGAAATTACACAAGATAGAAACAGGGGTGAACGTTAACAATAAAGAACTTTCAATATTGGAAGAAAAAATGATTGAGGCATTTCCTGACGGTATATCAATACGATCTCTCACAAAAGCAGCTACAGATTTTATGGGTATTGTTGGTCAGATAGAAAACCTTTCCGGTACTGAAAAGAAGCAACTGGTTATTGATATGTTGATTCGTAAGGCAGAAGGTAACGAACAACTAAAAAATATTATATTAGATATTGTTCCAGATATAATTGATTATCTGATCGATGTTGAAAACGGAGACATGGTTTTTAATCAAAGAATAAAAAATAAATTAAGATGTTTCGTCTGTTTTAACAAATAAATTTGTTTGAAAATTTGTAATGAACTACGAGACAGATCCAAAAAAATTACTTGATTTGTTACAAAAAAAAGAACATGATCCGTATTCCAAAAACGAATACAATGAAACAAGCCTTATGGTAGCCGTAAAAAAAAACAACGAGCTTGCAGTGTCTATATTATTATCATATAAAGCGGATATAAATACACAGGATATTTTTTTTCTGACACCTCTTCATTGGGCTTGTATAAAAAATAATTCAAATCTAGTAAGTTTATTACTAATCAATAACGCAGATCCGGGAATTGTTGATTTCATGGATAAAACTCCTATTGATTATGCTATTTACTATAAACATTACAACTTATTTGAGAATTTTTATGACTCTATGTCATTATCTATGATACGTGAATCATATATTGATCAAATAAATATCAGAAATTTCCAAGTTGTTGAACAAATTACAAGTTACAGGGTTATTAAAAACAACGAAACGTTTCTATTGAATAGTATAATCGAAAAGGATGATTCTTATGTTTTACATTTAATAATCGGATTTATGAAATTAAAATGCCCAAGGGTATTTGACACTACAAGATGGATAGGAAAACTAATAAATAAATGCATAACACTTTATTCCATAAACTGTTTGCCTATTTTACTGGAAAATGAAAAAAGTATTAACTTTACAGAGTATATTTTCTCTGGACAGACTTTCGTTCATAAAGCAGTAAAACAAAATAATATAGAAGCTGTTGAAATATTATTAATGTATAAAGCAGATCCTTGTATATATGATACCTTACATAGATTACCTATTCATTATGCTGTGCTGTATAGAAATATGGATATTATAACATTATTAATGAAATATACGTTCAACGTAAATAAAATTGATTTCCATAATAACACTTTCATGGAGTACGTATTAGACTTAGGAAATAATGATATTTTTAGTACTTTTATACAAGAATGCGATTTAACGACACTTTATGCCTGTCTGAGAAAATTAGAAAGACAAAAAGAAACGCTAACAGAAACCCAATTAAAAATTCAAACAGAAATCAAAGATTATATATTTGAATTCTGGAAACCACTCATAACTGTTTTAAATACTTCATTGAACGAACTAGGACCACTCATAAAATCTTTTATTTCATAATAAACTTGTCATTTTCCAGTAGACCCAAACCCGCCTTCGCCTCTTTCAGTTGAATCGATAGAAGAAACAAGTTTAGATTTAATACTCTCCCCATCAAAAGCAACACATTGTACGAGTCTATCACCCTTAGAAATATTCCATTCTGAATCAGAAAAGTTGTCTACAAGAATCATGATATTCCCCCTATACATTGAATCGATGATAGCTACGGAATTTGACAACCTAAGTGGGGTCTTGCTTCCCATACTGGAGCGCGGATATACTTGATACGGTATGATTCTTCCATCTTTGTTTTCAAGGCGACATTTGATTTTTAGATCGATTTTAGTTGATAGACTCTTCGGAGGAATTACGATATCATCTGGGCAGAATAAATCGAATCCAGAATCATCTGTATGATTTTTTACATTTGAATAGTACGAGCTGTATAACTTTTCATCGCATAGGATATATAGCGTGTTCATTTTTTTATTATTTGTATAATATTTTTAAATAGTTTAATCTACAATTCGAATCTTGCAAGATTCCGACAATGTTCCACATATGCCAATTACATCAAACATTTTCAGAATCAGGCTTTCAGACAAATATTTACTGTCTTGAATAGTATTTCTATTTTTTCGCAATTCTATTTCAAATTCATATGAAATTTCTTCAGAGTCCTTTTTATTTGTTCTCACTTCAGTGAGATCAAAATCCCACATTTTATATTCCCAGGTATTTCTCTTTTTGGTTCTGGAATGTTCACATTTTGATTTCAGGGGGAATTTATCGGTATCTACTGGGATTTCTTTAGAAACTGAAACCCTGAAATCGATAGGTCCGTTGTCAATTATAAAATTAATATTAAGTAATCTTTTCTTTTCGATACACCTCTGTTCCCCATTGTCAGATACAGACAATCTGAGTTTTTTTGATATATAATCAGTCTCGAGAATTTCTTTAGTGTTTTTCCATCTATTCCCAGACATCATTAGTTTTTTAATGTTTTCATAATGCTCATCTCCAATGTTTGTTCCAAATGTGCGCGAATCTTCTTCATATATTCCAAGTCTTCCTTCGATTTCCACAAGTGGGTCGTCTTTGTATTTCTCAAGAATTTCAGATACTTTTTCGATTACTTCAGACATATCCATCCGAATATTCATAGACTCCATTTTTTTAACAATCGAATCAATTCCATTTTCTTTTTTATTGGAAACGTTTTCATTTTTAGTTTCCAATTGACTCATTATGTTTATCGGTTTAAACAACCAAAAAAAGTCTTGACTTTTACCGTATATGTAATATTTTTAGATATACTATAGTTATTTTTTTTTTGTAAATTATTTTCACATTATAGCTGCTCCAGTTGACCCAGTAACGATATCTGGAAATCTTAAGAAAACAGCCAATATATACAGTATAAGTATGATTAATATCCATATAATCGTTTCTCTAAAAAAAGATCCAAAATCAAGAATATAAGAATTTTTATTTTCATTTCCGGAGTTTGGAATTTTTACGTTCGGTTTAGCCCCGATATCTGGTATTTCTATTTTCATGAATTCGAAACTTTCAGGTGGTAGAATAAAAATAATAAGTGGATCAAATATGGTTTCTCTGAATTTGTTTATCATTGAAAATGTGAAAATGGAACCTATTGATGTTACGGTTATCCATTTTTCCTTAAAAATGAAATCAATGGGATCAATCGGATACAATGTCATTTATATATAGCTTTTTTTAAAAACCTATTTAAAAAAAAACCAATAAACTAATTTAATTTTCCTATAATGACTCTAATTTTTTTATTTCCTTTCCATTCCAAATAATTATTTATAAAAATTAGAGAATTTGGTACTGGAAAATAACAAGTATCTGTAATATTATTATAAAAATAACATTCGTCGTCCCAGTTTATATCATTTTTAAGAAAAAACAGTAAAGTGTATGGCTGTATCCTATCTGGAATTTCTTCGTTGTACTCACAATCAAAATCTTGAAATAAGTCACCTGAAATATTTTCGTTTATGTATTCGAAATCTTTTTCATTGAAAACACTGAACAATCGGATATATAGCCCAAGACTTATTTTCTTTTTTTCGGGAAAGAAATCGATTTCCTTTTTTTTTTGTAAAAAAGGAAAATACGACAAACACATAATCAAATACAATACGTTCATAATTATATTAAAATATAAATAACATATTATTATGAACTCGATCAACAGAGAAATTCTGATAACGATCGAACAACATAAACAGAAATTGGATTTCGAGTATAAACAGATAGAATCTGTATTAAATGAGTTCTCAAAAAAGTTCGAGAATGATCCGGTTTCATCTATAAAAAAAGCAGAAGATATAGTAGAATGGTTAAAAGAAATTGTAATTGGAATAAAAATCATAGAAGGGTATATTCACAATTTTCCAAATGCAAAGGAACCGAAATGCGGGTATGTTTCTGATAAAATACATCAAATAGAAAATGAACCTATTATATCTAAAGTTTATGATATTATAATCCCATTGTCCATGATGTTAAATACGGTTTTTCTATTAAGGGACATTTAAGTTTTTACGATATACTATTTTTTCTTAGATTTCTTCGTAGGTGTGATGTCCATTGGTTTTTCAACTGGTTTTTCAACTGGTTTTTCAACTGGTTTTTCAACTTCAACGTTATTTGTTTGATTTCTCAAAAGGTCTTTTAAATTTTCGGATTCATTGTCAGATTCTTGTATTTCTTCTGATCCTTCACATACATGATCCTCAGAATCATTCTCAGAATCGTCCTCAGAATCATCCTCAGAATCATCCTCAGAATCATCCTCAGAATCATCCTCAGAATCATCCTCAGAATCATCCTCAGAATCATCCTTAGAATCATCCTTAGAATCATCCTTAGAATCATCCTCAGAATCATCCTCAGAATCATCCTCAGAATCATCCTCAGACTCATCCTCAGAATCATCCTCAGAATCATCCTCAGAATTATATACCATATTATTTATTTCAGACTCCGATACATTTTGTAGAATTTTTTTCACAACTTTCACGTCTTCTTTTACTTCCTCGTTTGGAATACAATAATCTTCTAAAGTTGGAAAAATATCCTTGATTTTATGTCTGTGTTTATTATCGATTTTCTCTGGTAACACTAAATTAAATCTCACAAATAGGTCACCAAACTTGTTTGGGTTGTCTTGATTAGGCATTCCTTCTCCTTCTAATTTTCTTATTCCGTTATTTAAGTATAAGATATCATCTGTATTGGATTTTATATTGATAATATGACCATCTAAATGTTTTATATTGTATTCCCATCCAAATGAATCTGAGAATGATATGTCTTTTATAATATACAAATTATCAGAATCCCTTTCGAATACATCGTGAGATACTTCATTGATTGTAATAAGAATATCACCAGGAGCGTGTCCTGGAGTTTGATCACCCTCTCCTACAAACCGTAACATTTGCTGGTCAACCGTTCCAGGTGCAATAGGAATAGTTATGGTTTTTTTCTCTATGTAAATTTCTTCTTTGATTTTTCCGTTCTTTTCATTTATTTGTCTAACCCTCTTTCTTTTCACGGAAATGTTTTTTTTCTTTCCTTTATAAAGTTCTTCTAATTTAACATTGATACTGAAATGAAGATCTTTATTTTTCTTCTTTGTTGAAGCGATTTTATCATTTTCATTATTTTGAAAAGAAACTTTCATATTATTTCCAGTTGTATTTGAATATAGTATACCAGAATTAAATTTTTCAGGGTCGTTCATCATTGTCATCACGTTTTTAGTAACATGCTGAATCATATTATTAAGATCCATACCCTGTAATTTCTTTTTTTCACTCTCCGGAATATCATTTGCCAGTTGTTGAGCTAGGGTGAATATATTATTCATATATAATATAACTTAAACAATTTTTTGAAGAAAAGTGGGCGCGCAATGGAACTCAACAATAAACTCGATTAAAATACCAACTGTGATTTAGTCTTACCCAATAAAATGCTGGTCATTTCAGTTGTTGTTGTATGATAAAGAAAAGAATATAGAACACGCTTTTATGATAAATTATACTGGATTCTCGTAAGTTTTTATCAATTTGTACAATCTAAAATGATCCCCTCTCATTCTATTAGCTGTTTTTTCTAATATTTTTATTTTAGCGTGGAAATGATCATGTGTTTGCCATTCACCATGATTAAAACTGAGAGAATAGTCGTTTAGATTCCAGTGAGCACAGAACTCATCTATATTCCTGAAGAAAGAAATGAGTTCGGTATCTAGAAAATCTTTTAGAGTGTTATAATGTTTTTTTGGTGTAACAATTATCATATTTCTATTGTGCATATCGTGGTGAAAAGTCATGTCGTCTATTTCCTTTATTATATGTTTTAGAACTTTTCTCTCTGGAAAGCAAGTGTAACATTTACTTTTTTTCTTTTTAATTGATTTTTGAATATTATCTTTTTTAACTGTTTCCATGTTTTTTTGAATCTAATAAATATAATAAAAAGCATCTTTACGACGTACACGTTATTATCTGTTCGGTAATGAAAAATTAGGTACTTGCGGAGGAGGACCTCTAACAGGAAGAGACTCCATTCTTTCTTTCGTAAATCTCTCCAATTCGGAATTAAATTCTTGTTCTTTTTTACTCACCAATTGTTTAGAAGGGCCGCTTTGGGTTGAATGTGAGTCACGAGAAGCCTCGATTTGAAAAGAAGCCCCGTCTTGAAAAGAAGCCATGTTTTTTTTCATTTCTGGCATATAGTTTTCAAGTGAAGTGTAATGTAGATTTCCCTTTTTCTCAAATTCTGGTCCAGACGAGAAACTATCTTTTACTTTTTCTGCTAACCAGTCGAATGCTTCTTGTCCTTGTAATATATGTTGATTACTAATACCAATAGCTGGAACTTCTTTTAGTTTCTTTGGATAATTCTGTACATCCTCTATCGCTATTTTATCGAAAAATTCATTTAGAACAGGGTATTCGTTCAAAATACCTATTATTTTCTTTGAATATACACATTGTCTCGAATAGAAAAGTATATATCTACTAGACATTTGTAAAGTATAAAAACATTTTTTTGATTTAATTTAAGCGACAATCTTTTAAATGTCAATTTAAAACAATCTTTTAAATGTCAATTTAAAACAATCTTTTAAATGTCAATTTAAAACAATCTTTTAAATGTCAATTTAA
>Ga0208053_1000255_pt1 | contig 12681 bp, 12 predicted proteins | sample LakMenEpi20May10_FD_150719 | JGI IMG/M metagenome (GOLD analysis project Ga0208053, IMG submission 150719) | Freshwater microbial communities from Lake Mendota, WI - 20MAY2010 deep hole epilimnion (SPAdes) | ecosystem: Environmental > Aquatic > Freshwater > Lake > Epilimnion/Euphotic zone ... | reverse complement strand
TTATTGTTTAACCTAATTTACCCATTAAGTCCTTCATTCTTAAGAATTGAGGATTTTCATAAGTTTTTGATTCAATTAGGGTTGTTGATGAACCTGTAGAAACTGATTTGTTTAATTTTGTTGTTACCGATTCATTAATTGATTTTGTATCCGTCGAAGTTAATTCGTCTTTAAGAGACCTATAAAGATTTTTAGATTCTTTTAAGGTTTCAACATCGTCAAATCTTCTAAGGATGTTTATTTTTTCTTTTTTAGTTGTTGAATGTTCTGTAAACAATCTAGTCGCATAAGCCAAATTTGAATTAAAGATTGCAACTTCGTTAAGTTTTTCTCTAAAAACATTTAATGCTTTTCTATACTCCTCATTTTTTCCTCTCAACATTCTAACTTCTTCTTGAGTAGATTCTGTTTTAACACCACTATTACTATAAACATAATTTCTATTATTAGTGATACCTTTTCTCAATCCTCTACCTTCTTTGGAACCCATTCCATATGTTCTAGCTGCTTCTTTAGTTTCAGTTTTTTCAAAACCTGCGTCATCTCTACGACCTTTAGTAGTCTTAATGTCTTTTGATGCAATTTTACCATGCTTCATTGACAATCTTTCATCTTCTTTGTCTTTGTATCCTTGACCTTCTTTAGTTTCTGCTTTAACAACTTTGGATTTAACTCCCTCCATATTTTCACCTTTCTTGTATTCAAACTTAGGTTTACCAGTACCAACTGATTTAGGACCTTGTTTTCTTTTTTCATTAAATCCGCCATTAGTCTTATTTTTATAAGAAAATTTAGGACCTAATCCTATTCCAACACCTTTAGGTTTATAAGTTTCATTGTAGTATCCGTTGTCTCCGTCTTCGTCATCTTGTTCGTCCATGTTAAATTCGTTGAATCCGTCTTCGTCATCTTGTTCGTCTATGTTAAATTCGTTGAATCCGTCTTCGTCTTCGTCATCTTGTTCGTCCATGTTGAATCCGTCTTCGTCTTCGTCATCTTGTTCGTCGATTGGTATTAAGTTGTCGTCATCCAATTGAAGTTCATAAATAGTTTCAACTTTTTCTGGTTCACCCATCTCAATTTCATAAAGAGTTTCTTCTCCGTCTAAATCATCACTATCAACATCACTTACATCACCAGAGTCAGAGAAAATAGCATTAATAACATCATCTACTGATTCGTCTTGTTCATCACGCATACTATAATTGTTTTTTTTGTCTTTATAAGATTCACCAAGTTTCACAAGATATTCTACATTAGCATCATCATCGGATAAATAAACGTTCTCACCATCTTTTTTTACGATAATACCGTCATCTTCACCCATAGCTTTGAATACTTTTAAAATTTCTTCGTCAGAAGCGTCAGTTAAATCTATTGGACTTTCATCTGAATCCATATCCATGTCCATATCCTCTTCATCAGAGTACATATCTTCTTCGTCATAATCCATATCCTCTTCATCAGAGTCAATGTCTTCTACATCAGAGTCCATATCAATATCATCATTATCAACATCAGCATTCGCGTCAGTATCTAAATCAATCTCATCTTCTTCTTCTTGTTCAGAAAGAGATTCTTTTACTAATTGGTTGATTTCTTTCTTCATAGTTGAAGCAAGTATTCCTTTTGCATTTTCGGCTATAGCTTCTTCAACTTGTTTCATTTGAATAAGAGCCTCTTGAACTAAAGATTTGTTTTCTTTCATTTAAATCTGTTATTTTTACAATATAAATAGTGTCAAATTATAAAAAATTCAATTTTATGGTATTACATTTTTTTTTATTTTATATAAAACTTTTGAAGCATAAAAAAAAGCGGTCGATAAACCACTTTTTTTTGTTAAATTTTTATTGAGATATTATTCAATTACCTCATCAATTTTACTTTCCGATACTGAAGTAATTCTCCAATCATTTGTAAATCCTTGATACTTTTCTGTGACTTTAGCTTCCACATCGGTTACTGAGAATCCTTTAACAAGTTTCTCTTCTCTAATTTTTTTAATTTTTCCAGTATTATCATCAAGTAAATCGTACTGAATTTTTGCTACAAAATATTTTTCGTCCATAATTTATTATTTTCCCAAATAATCGGTTAATTTTCTCATTAAGTCAACTCCTTTAGTTTGAAATTCTGAATTTTCAACCGATTTATATTTTTTTTCTTCTTCTAAATTTTCTTCATATTTATTTCTATCGTTTGGATTAGTAAATAAATACGCTCCTGGTGTTGACGGAGATGATACCAAGTCAAAACAAATTAACTCAAAATCATCTTGAACTTCATTTCTTTCTCCAACTTTTTTTAAAGAACCAACCCCTCTTGAAGAAACTCCCATTGTAACACCTTGTCTCATCAAATTAGCTGCTTGGTCTCCTTTAGTTGAAACAATACCTCGTTCATGAAATCCTGGCGATGTTAACAATTTAAGTTTACCCATTAAGATGTTTTTATCCCACCATACTTCTGTGATAATATGGGACACTCTATCCAAGTCAATTAAAGAAGATTCGGGATGGTTAAGTTCTGAGGTAGATAGACCTTTCTCAATCGCCTTTTTATAATTTTCAGCTTCTCTTTTTAATATTTTTTCAGGATAAAATCTTCCGTTTCTATTTGGAGTATCATACTTCTGTAATACCGCATAAAATTCAAATGGATTTCTATAATCCATTTCAGATGCTTCTTTTAAGATTTTGGCATTTCTAATATCTTTTGGTGATATCCAACCCGCGTCTGTTTCAACCAATATTCCATGGCCTACTTCACTTGCTTCTAAAATTCTTAATTGTTTCATTAATTCTTTTTATGATAAATATATCATACAAGTATCTTTTTAATGTTATTCGTTTTTTGATGGTGAAAATTCAAAATATTTATTTTGAATTACATTTTCTTTAACAATATTTTTAATAATTGTTTTAACCGATTCTTTAATTTCAGAACATTTAAAATCCATTTCATTATTGGTATATAAATTAACTTCTAAATTTAAAAAAGATTTTTTACCGTGTAAAATACCACTTGTTCTTAAGTCTAAATCAACAATACTTTGTTCTTTAAAAAGTTTATGATTTATGGAATTAAATACCGAATGTTTAATATCTCGACTTAGATTACAAACAACTCTATTCCAATTGTTGTGCTCAAATTTGGGAGTAACCCATGATTGAATGTTTATATATAATGATTTTAAATTTTTTGAATCTACCGTTCCATATACAGTTTTAATTGGTGTATATAAATTTATCTTTACACTTTTTCCTTTTTTCATTAAGTTTCATATTGTCAATGTTTATTTGTTTAACAAAATATAGGAAAAATAACCCCAATTGTCAAAAACTTTAAAAAAATTGATATATTTGTATTATATGATAAAGATAGATGTAAAAAAAAATGGGATAGAAAAATCCCTAAAGATGTTAAAGTCAAAGGTGATTAAAACTAAACAAAATCAAATATTGTTTGGTAAAAAAGAATTTGTTAAAAAATCAATAAGGTTAAGACAACAAAAATTAAAATCTTGTTATATTCAAAAAATAAAATCTAAATTAGATTGATTCGTCTAAGTTTTTTAATTTAAAAAAATTAAGTTGGTCAAATGTTTCTACTTTTAATTTGTCGATTGTTTCAGACAATTTTGTTTTAATTTCAGACTCTTTTTCATTTTCTAAAAGATTTGTTAATTTAACAATTGTATTTTTTTGTAAGGTTTTAAATTTTCTTTTAAGTAATGTAGTGTCTTCAGACATTAATTGAATAAATTCTTTTTTTGCGGATTCGTCAAGATTTTCAATATAACCATTCATTGTTTGGTTGGCGATGTTAATCATCGACTTTAATGGAAGATTAATTGACTCTTTTATAGGTTCAGGTTTACTTGAAACTAATATTTTAATTAAATTTTTCTTTGATTGAACTCTCTCCATTAAATCCAATTTATTTACATAAACCAAAGAATCAATATTAATATATTGGTTTGACACATTTTTAGATGATATTCTTGTTGTTTTAATTGTTGGAGTCAATTTTTGTATTAAATTAATACCCTCTTCCAAAAAATCTTTTGCCTCTGTTTCTGTTAATCCTTGAGGTGTTGTTAATTGGTCATATAATGAATATAGACGTGACATGTTTTTATTGTTCAACACATCTTGTTTGAACTCTTTTAATGATTTCTTAAATTCCTGTTTATTATTATAGGATTTTAATAAATTATTTTCAATAATAGATTTAATTTCTCCAAAAGTCATTTTGTTTGTTTTGAATATAAATATTACGAGTTTAACAACTTATCCAATTCTTTTGATATTTCTCCTAAAGAATCTTGTCCTTGACTTAAATTTAAAAATCTTGAATGCTTATCAAAATTTTGTTCCAATAAAATATTCATGTTAGCTTTTTTAGATTCAGGAGTTATTTCGGCTGCGGGAGGTTCGGAAGGAGGGGGTGCGGCATCACCTGCTGGTGGAGCAGACTCAAAACCACCATCTGATGGTGCTCCTTCAGCTCCTGTAGTTGATGCATTTCCTGTACTACCTGAGGATTCCCCATATAATTTATCAATATTATCAAAAATTCCGGTTTTACTAATAACCGTAGGAGTTGCTTTAAGTTCTTCTCCAACCGCTCTTTCAAGTCTTTGTTGTTGTAAATCCAATTTAATTTCTTCATCAGACCATCCAAAAATATGTTCTTTAGCCCATGTAGATGAGGTAGCTTGAATACCGTTTCCTGGGTCAGAAACCAAATCTTTATATAATAACACTTTTTCTTTCCAAACATCAATTTTTAATAAATCTGCTTGAGTTGACGGATTAGTTAATCCTAATGTAAAATTTTGTAACTCATCTTCAAATCCTAATAAAAATAAATGTACAATTGCAATTTTATTTAACTCGGAAATCATACTTTTTTGAATTCTGTTTATTGTACGAGCAAATCTAATATCTTGTAACGCCAAATTTTTTCCATCACCAACTACTTCTTCAAACCCTAAAAATGCTTTAGGAACACGAAGAGCCGTTAATAATTTCTTTTGAATATATTCAATGTCCGCAATTTCTGATAGATTTGTTGCACCAGGTAAAGTCGTAATTGGGTCTGGCGCTGAAGGGTCACGGACAGGAATAAAATAATCTTGGTCAACCGCCATTTGGTTAAACCTCATATCCACGTTTCCTGTTTTAGAATCCACAATTTGTTCTCTTTTGAACTTGTTGGCAACACGGTTTACGTATGCTTCAACGTCATCGTCATTCATATTACCCACAAATACTTTGAACATTCTTCTTTCAGGGGCTCTTGATGTACGATAGATTAACATCGCATCTTCTGATAATAATAATTGTTTCCAAATACGTCTTGCTTTTTCTAACATAGATGTACCATAAGGAAGTTTTCGGTCGTCTCCCAATAATCTAAAGTGGGCTATCTCCCATGATTGGAATTCCATGTTTTTATTTTTCCAAGTAAAATGAAGTGGTTTTTTATCAGTATCTTTAGTAATATCTATAGTAATATTACCGGCCACACCAGATTCTCTACGTTCAATTTCAATTGTCGGTAATTGTTGACAACCAACAATTCCCTTTTCAGGGTCTAACTTTAAATAAACGAAATTATCGCCGTATTTACAAGTATTTCTTGTCCACATTGATAAGTTAGTGTTAATATCTAAGCTATTATTAAATAAATCGGCTAAGACAGTTTTAATTCTTTTTGATTCAGAATAAATTTGTAAAATAAAACCATCTTCATTTGTTGTTGTAGATTCTTCAGAATATATGTCTAATGCTGCCGAAATTTCAGGTGTATATTCCATACTTTCGTAATCATATTGGGCGGATAATCTTGATGGTTCATAATAAACTGCTTGAGTATATAAATTGTTTTCAACTTTTGCCCATTGATTTGTTAAATAAAATGTTTGTTGAGCTTGAAGTTTTTCTTTCTCGTAATCATCTCGATTTGGTGTACGTAAAAGTTCTTTTTTATCAAACTTAAAGGTTGGATAATCTTGATTCAATAATGAATTTGGACCGAATGTTTTTGATAGTCTCTGCCAGACCGTTAGATTTTCTTGACTCATATTATAATTTACTAATTAGTTTGATAAAATAAATACTTATTAGGAACCAAATAACCATCCGTATTTTTGATAATCCGCCTTTGTTGCTTGTCCAACATTATTTAAACCACTATCTCTACCCATTTGAGGAATCATAGGATTAAAGAATTCTGACGAATTTTTGTTTTCGGTTACATTTGTTGCCCACGAGTTAATCATTGCTTTGGTATGGTTTGTAACTTTTTCTAATGATTGAAATGATTTTTCTGCAACATATAGTGCCATAGATACTCCCATAATACAGTCATCATGATGTCCTTTTTGGTGGTCAGGTCTTCCATTAATATAAATAAACGTATTCATTTCATTGTATAAACGATTTGAATATACTTTAAACCCGTGTCTTACTCCTTCTTCAAATGCTGATATAATTTGAACCCTTTTTGAGTTAAAGTTAATTCCTGGAATTCTTTCATTAATCTTTGGGTCCCATTTCCATTTATTTGTGGTATCAACATTGTCGACATATAACCCCCCCTGATAACTTAATTCTTGTAATTTTCTTGACGTGGAAATACCCATACCACCTGTAATATCAATAACACAGTAAGCATTATACATTGTCCCCCATTTATATGCAATTTCTGCCACAACATCTGGTGGAACTTTGGCAACATATTCTAACACCTGTTCCCTTTCGTCAAAATCGATGATTTGGATACATGAGAAGTCCTCAGAGTCACCTCTTGATACATCGACACCCATCACATACTTGTGTCCGTTTACCGGTTCTTTAAATATCCATAGTGAACCGCCCATTAGTTTGGCTTGTGGTTCACGTAAAGTATTCTTGGATATTTCTTGCATCAATTCAGATTCGAATACATTATCACCCGAACCTAAAAAGTCACATTCTAATTCCTGAGCAACTTTTCTTCTATCAAACTTCAATTTCTTAACCATACCTTCAAACCATGCGGAACATGGTTTGTATCCTTGTTTAATATAATCGGTTACAACAGAGTGGTCTCTCTCATATGGATTTTCCATCGATAATTTAATAATATCTTTTTCAGAATATTCTTCTCTATTTAATAGAAAATGTACTAAGTCAGGAGTTTTAACCATATACAAATCTTTTGTATATCTTGGGTCACGATACCAAAACATCTCAGATATTTTGAAATCATTCATATTCCTTAATGACTGGTCATAGATTTCATAGTAAATTTGGTCATATCCGTTTGGTGTGGATACAACGATAACTTTACCACCTGTAGATAGGGACGCCATACAAGCTGACCAGAAATCTGAGTCTGCTTCGATAAACGCCGCCTCATCAAAGACAAGAATTGTGGGTGTATAACCCCTCAAGGCATCTTTTGATGTTGCAACGGCTTTAACTTCACAATTATTATTAAGTTTAAAATGTCTTTGTGAGTTTTTTTCTTTTGAGAATGAAATACCGACCCAATCTGGCCATTGTTCAGTAAAACCTCTAACTTTGTTAGCCATCTCCATTGATGTATCTAACTTGTTGGCAATAATAAGAATTTTTTCAGGTTTGTTTTTTTGGGCAAATGCCAATTTTTTTGATATCCAAGCGGCGGTTACGGTTGTTACACCCGCCTGACGATACTTTAATGCAATGTTTTCATTGTATTTGTCGTAATCATCTATTAAACTAACTTGGTCGGGAAATAAATCTAATGGAACATACTTTGATACGGTATTATCGTATGTTTGTAAATAAGTTCTAAGTGCGTAGGGAGTACTCCTTATACACTTTGTTAACTCGATAATTAATTGTTCTTTGTTCACACATTGTTATTTAGGTCTTGTTATTCCTAAACTATTTAAGAAATCATCTAAATCATCATCATCATTACTGTCAGGGTCAATATCTTCATCTTCTTTATAATCTTCAAATTCCTCTTGCATTTGTTTTGCTTCTTCGACAATTTCTTCAAATCGTTTTTTGGCTTTACTAATCTTAGAAGAATCCTCAGAAATTGCGTTTCCAATAACTTCTAAAAATTCTTTTGCCTCTATTTGATATAATAATACGTGGAAAAAATTTATTAATCCTTTATATTCAGGATTAAAAACATCATCAGGTAATGCAAACCGTAATTTTTCAACAATTTCAGGTCCAATACGTAATTGCATTGGCTCGTTTGATAATACATCAGTTTGACCTAACACTTTTGCCCTAAGATTAGAGTCTGATGGTAAACCAGCTCTACCTTTAGCTTCTTCTAATCCTTTAATAATTTCATGACAAAGAATTGGAAAAAATATTCCAGTTGCAATAATTTTAGTGTCAGGTTGTTCTTCACCTTCATCACCTTCTTCTTCATCTGCGTCATCTAATTCAACTTTACCTGCAATACCTTGAGCTGTTTGAGCCATATGTTCAATCGCATCTTCAAAATTAAAATACAAAAAATCGGTGATTGCCATTATACCTAAATAATCTCTATATAAAGATGGGTCAATAGCATCTAATCTTGATTTAACTTCAGGTTTTTGAAAAAGGTAATGTCCTTTTTTTGCTGCTCCTTGAATAAGAGCGTTAATAATATTTCTTTTGTGCTTTTCTAATTCTAAAATTTCCTCATCAGTTAATTCGTCAAGGTCAAAAGATGGGAATTTTAATTTTTCTTCTTTATCTTCTTCTTCATCTTCTTCATCTTCAGGTTCCATTCTAAAATTACCAGTATCTGGCATTCCTAAATTAGCCTCAATTTGATATCTTCCTTCAGGAACTTCACCTTCATCTAATGACGATTGTATCGCTAATTCAATTAATTCGTCTTTATGAGCAGCCTCAATCCTCATGATATCAGGAAGTTTTCTCATCATGTCTTTGTAAAGCATTTTTTGAACTTGTTTAGAACTTAAATCTTGGATACCAGTAACCTGTCTTAACTTATCTGTGACTTTTTGAAACCTATCACTAACTAATCTTTGAACATCGGCAGCACCTTTTTTCATTGCAGGATTTGTCGCGTAAAGACTATCAGGACTCGCCAATTTTCTTTCTAAATTTGGGTCCATCCTTTCAGGTGTGTTCCCGTAATTAATCTGTTCTTTTAATTTTCGTCTCATAAATTATTTTTCTAATAGTTGCATTATTACATCAATTACCTTTTCTTTGGCGTCTTCAGGAGAAACTTTCTTTGCCTTTGGTGCCGGATTTTCTCCAGGATTTGGATTTTTAAAAGGGTTCTGTCTTTTGCCAGGTTTTGTGCCAGGAGTTGTTCCGGGTTTTGTCGTTGGTTTTGTTGTTGGTGATGGGGAAGTTTCTTGTTCAGAAATATACTTCATTAAATCACCTTTAGTTATTTTTGGAGGCATGTGTTTTTCCACTATTTTTTGTATTTGAGATTCTAAAAACAAAGATACAGGATTTTTTCCTTCTTTTAACTGTTTTTTTACAGACATTACACATCTTTCAAATTTTCGGGTTCGTTTTGGTCCAACTTGTGCATGACAAATAGCCCAAGCGTTTGGTTTATCTGTTTTTTCTTCCGACATACCAATCATTTTACTATTGTGGTTTTCAGGTGATGTGTCATCGTCCATACCATCGTCAGACGCTTGATATTCATCATGAGAACCTTGTTGTCCTGTATATGCTTGGTCGGCATCTAAATCAAAGTCATCTTCCTCTTCCAATCCGATACCTTTCATTTTTGCACCCACTTCACCTACTTTTTGATTTAAGATATCAAGGTCTTTAATTTTTTGGGCAATATTAGGATTTGCCACTTGTTCACCCAATAATTTTGAATGTAAGACATTAATTTGTGATTCAGTTAATTTACTAACTGTTTTGGGTGATAAACCTTTTTCAACCAAGTTTAGTGCTTTTATATTAGTTTTCATAGACTACTTTTTGTTCAAATTCTAAAACCAAATCTCTTTCATAGAGTTTGTCCTTTATTTCTTTTTCAGGAGTTCCGAATCGAAATACTAATCTTTTTTGTGATTCTAATTCTTCATCTTCCCATGATAATGCAACAATATCATCCATTGCATCTGTCATACAAAAAAAATCAGAGTTCTGAATCAATTCTAATTTCAAATCAGTATTTCTTAAAACTCCTACTTTCTTAATATATTTTAATTCAGGTGGTGTTGGGTATCCATTAGAAGGTTTATTTTCCCAAGATTCTCCCCAAACATCCAATTCATCTGAAAAAATAAACTCATATAAATTATCTCCCTTATAGTTTGGACCTAATCCATTAACATAAGTTAAATAACTCATAATACTCTTCCGTTTGGCGTAATTTTAAATTGTCTACCATTAGTCTCAAACACCAAATTTTTCTTATTTGTAATACCAACAAATTTAGAATTCAAATTTTTAGTTACAAATTTTTCTGCCTCCAATTCTTGTTCTATAGTTTCAGTCATTTGTTTAACTGATTCCATAATCTTTTTAACAATAGATTTTTTATATAAAGTTTTTTGAACTTGTTTTTCTGTGTGTTCTCTAATTTCTGATTTAGAAACTTCAAAATATTTTGAAATAACTTTATCTACTTTAGATTCTCCAAAAATACTATCAAAAATTTTTCCGTGACCTCCGTAACCTCCATCTTCTTCCTCTTCTTCCATTTCTCTATCACCGAACGAACCATACATACCTTCTCCCATTTCTGCATCAACAGGAACATCCATATCAGCTTGGATGTCTTCAACTTCACTATCATCAGTTAAGTCTTCTCCATCCATATCGTCTTCTTGACCATAATCCTCATCTTCGTATTCTTCAAATTTACTAATAATATCTTCCTTATCTTCTTCAGATAACTCTCCTAAATTAATAGATGATAAAACCATATTAATAACATATTTAATATCTTCAGAAGTCATTCCTTCGCTATTATCTAAAACTCTAATTTTTTGAGTTAATTTTCCAGTTAATTTTTGAATTGTTTTAAATGTTACTTGGTCTTCACCTTCCATGTCATCCGTAGGCATTTCATCACCTTCCATATCATCCATAGGCATTTCTTCTCCACCCATATCATCCATAGGCATTTCTTCTCCACCCATATCATCCGTAGGCATTTCTTCTCCACCCATATCCTCCATTGGTGATGGTGGTAATTCAGGACTTGGAACTGCTGGAGGAGCCGCAGGTAATTCTGCTGGTGGTCCTGCAGGCATTTCAGGTGCCGCTGGTTTTGGAGTTTTTAAAGTGAATCTTTTTTGTTCACCGTATAATGATACACCTTCCTCATTTTCATTAAGTCTATTTAACTCACCCGCAACAAGATTTAATCTTTTAAACGCTTGAGAATATGAAGAATAGTATTTTCTATTTCTCATAGGTTCAATATAATCCGTTTCAGATTCTGAAATGGTTTTTTTAATTATATATCCTTGTCTTTCTCTAACAATTTGATAATTATTTCCATCTGCAAGAGAAATTGAATACTCTGATGTCTCATTTTCATTTATAGTCTTAGGGGTCGATTCGTTAAAACGAGCAATTTCCATAATTCTATTTATCTTGTTTTGGCCAGTAAGTTTTTCACTTCCAATTGGTTTTAAGTTTGACATGTTTGTTTTTATTTATTTTTAGTTATTTAATCCACCGAATCCTCCAATGCGAATAGAATTTAATTGTTGGACAGCTTTTCCTTCGTTATTTATGTATACTGGGTGAGGGGCTACACCATCTGCGGGTCCACCCTCGCTAATTGAGCCACCACTAAAGTTACCTAATATTTCAATAGTATATGCGTATTGTTGGTCAGCCGAGAATCCTGTAAATCCTGGTGTATTACTTGGTGTTTGTGTTACTGTTGGTGTTGGTGTTTTAGTTTGTGTTACTGTTGGTGTTGGTGTTTTAGTTGGTGTTACAGTTGGTGTCGCAGTTTTAGTTGGTGTTACAGTATTAGTTGGTGTATTGGTTGGTGTTACAGTATTAGTTGGTGTTACTGTTGGTGTTACAGTATTAGTTGGTGTATTTGTTGGAGTTGTAGTATTTGTTGGTGTATTTGTTGGTGTTTGAGTTTGAGTAGGTGTCTGAGTATTTGTCTGAGTATTTGTTTGTGTATTAGTAGGTGTCTGAGTATTTGTTTGTGTTTGAGTTTGTGTTTGAGTAGGTGTTTTGGTTGTAGTTACTGATGGTGTTGGTGTTTTGGTTGTAGTTACTGATGGTGTTGGTGTATTACTTGCGGTATTTGTTGGAGTTACAGTAGGTGTTGGCGTTGGTAATGGACATGAACCTAATGAAACAAAGTTACCATCACCTCCAATTATAATAACTTCTGTCGCACATTTTATAAGTGTTTTATATGGTTGTAACGTAAATTTAAAAGTAAATCCGTCACAATCTATACCTACAAATGAGGTACCCTTATTTCCACCATCTAACTGATATGTTTTACACACATTAGGTGTATTACTTGGAGTTACCGGTATAGTTGGAGTTACAGTTGGTGTTACGGTTGGTGTTGCAGTTTTAGTTGGTGTGTTCGTATTTGTTGATGTTACAGTATTTGTTGGTGTATTAGTTGGTGTATTGGTTGGTGTTTTAGTTGGCGTTGTAGTATTTGTTGGTGTTTGAGTTTTAGTTGTAGTAT
>Ga0208053_1000252_pt1 | contig 12728 bp, 17 predicted proteins | sample LakMenEpi20May10_FD_150719 | JGI IMG/M metagenome (GOLD analysis project Ga0208053, IMG submission 150719) | Freshwater microbial communities from Lake Mendota, WI - 20MAY2010 deep hole epilimnion (SPAdes) | ecosystem: Environmental > Aquatic > Freshwater > Lake > Epilimnion/Euphotic zone ... | reverse complement strand
CGCAGGTGGAGGTGGTGGTGGTGGTGGTGGTGGTGGTGGAGGGGCAGGTAGAGGTAGATATGCAGGCAGAGATGCCCGTGCAGGTAGAGGTGCAGATGCTTGTAAAAATGCACGTGCAGGTAGATTAGCCCGCGCAGGTAAAGATGCCCGTGCAGGTAAAGATGCAGATGGAAGGTCTGGCACAACTACAGAACTTTTAAATCCTGTTTTGAGCACTGTTAAATTTTGAATAAATTCTTCTATTAATTGGTCTTCTACATATTTGTTTTCTTCTGCTATTGCTAATATGTCATTTATTCTTTTAGGACTAAGAACTGTATTAACACTTACTACTCTTGGAATGACTAATTGTAAAGGACGAGTAGTTCCAATAAATGGAACATCAAGAGTATAATCATCTCTTATATAAATTAACAAATCTTGTAAAGCAGGGTGTAAAATCTCAGTAATTTGTTCTTTATTGCTTATATTAGTACTATGTTTACTTTTCTCCATCTTTATTAAATCTATTAATTTTTGAATATATTCAGCTTTACCGTAGAGCATTGCGTTCTCAAGTATCTTCTTACCAAATATTTGTTTAATTTTATCCACAGCCTCTTTATAATCTGGATCATCTGGTCCTCTACCTTTATTATGTTTAATGTTACTTTTTGTTATTGCTCTTGCTCTTGTTCTTGCTCTTGTTCTTGTTCTTGTTCTTGTTTTTCTATGTTTTTTTTTTGTTACTTTACGCATATTATATATATATATAATAAAATATTAAAATATTAAATATATATTATGAAAAATTTAGTATTAATGTCTTCTTGAGCGTCTGCCTCTTCTTATTGACCCTTTTCTTGTTCCTTTTGTTCCTTTTCTACGTAGTTTTTTAATACGTTTTTTTCCTTTAGCTAATCCTAATGCTGCTCGCACAGCTTCATTTACTTCTAGCGCTGTCTTAATAGCTTCTTTTGTACCTTGCATTTCTCTATCACGAGCAGCATCAAATTGTTGGCCGGTTGGCATATTTATATATAAATAACTATATTATAAAATTATTTAAAAAGAAATTAATAAATTAATATTTCCTAAATAATATTATAAATCTTTGCTAAATAAATAATTATTTTTTTCTAGGGTGCATTTTATGGCGATTAGACTTTTGTCGGCGCATATTAGTTTTTTTATGACGCCTAGATTTGCGACGACGACGACTGCGACGGCCATTAGCTTCTTTGAATTGAGTACTATCGAAATCACTATCTTCATCGCTGGAACTAGAACTAGAATATCTAGCTGATATCATTTCTGCTACTGATTTTCGTGATGGTATAATTCTTCTAGTTGTTGTTTTAGTCGATTGTTGTGGTTTTGGAATGTTAATATTATTTAATTTGAGTAACATATTTCTAATAGTTCCCTCACTTTTAGTTTGTATATTTTCTATTATTTTATTGTTTCCACTTACTGAAGTTGCTAGTGTAATACCATTACTAGTTACCTTATTTGTAACCACTGCATAATTTTTATTAAGAAATTTTAATACTACTTCATTTGTAGTAGGATAACTAGCATATACAATGGCTACTCCTCCATTATAGTAAACAATAGAACCAGCCTTTAATGACATATATAAATATATAAATATTTTATATAAGAAATCCTAAATTATTTAGTTTATATTTTATAGTTTAAAATATAAAATATAAAATATAAAATATAAAACGCATTATAATCCTATATTAAAATCCTCCTCGTAGTCGTAATACAAGATGCAGTGTGCTCTCTTTTTGAATATTATAATCGTTTAGTGTTCGTCCATCTTCAAGTTGCTTTCCAGCAAAAATAAGTCGCTGTTGGTCGGGCGGAATACCTTCTTTATCTTGAATTTTGGCCTTAATGTTGTCAACTGTGTCAGACGACTCCACTTCTAGTGTAATCGTCTTTCCTGTAAGTGTTTTTACGAAAATTTGCATAGCTATACTATATATATGTTATTTTGTTTTTATATTTATTTTATATATTATATAAACATATTTTATATATGACCACGTGTTCTTTAGATGTGTGTGCTAATGTTTTTAAAGTATATGTGTGTGATTATATATTTATGATGCGCATAAAAGTTTCAGATGGTCCATTAATTAATGGTAACACTTATGCTGAATTAGAGCTGTATTATAAATCAACTGATTATGATGCAGTAGATAAAGTATATTATGTAGAATATGGACCTAATCCTGTAAGAAAATATATTGGTTCTAATGTTATATGGAATGCGTGTAATGATTACGCTAATGATAGCCTTATTGTATTGGATTAATAATAACAATAATAATCTCTCAAAATAGTTTTTTTAAATTTATAAATTTTTAAAAGTTATTAATTTATAAATATTCTAAAATTGATAGTTATTAAAAACATTAAATCTTAGTAGTATAATAATAATACTATGAAAGTTTTAGTATTTGATACCGAAACTACTGGACTACAAGAAAAAGGCGCTTCGATTTATGATAAATCAAAGTGGCCATATATTGTTCAACTCAGTTATATTTTGTATGATTTATCGGCTAACAGTGCATTAATTGAAGATAATTATATAGCTATAGATGGATCTATTGTTATTTCGCAAGAAAGTTATAATATACATCATATAAGTAGAGAGATTTTAGATGTACAAGGAATAAGTATTGTGGAGGCATTAAAAGAATTTAATAAACATTTAAAAATATGTGATATTGTAGTCGGGCATAATTTATCATTCGATAAACGGCTTATTTTTGTAGAATGTTTTAGAAATAATGTTAAGCAATATTTTACAGAGTTTAAAACTAATGTTATGCATCATAAGACGGAGTATTGCACTATGAAAAACACTGCTGAATTTTGTAAGTTAGAGAGATTAACTGCAACAAATCAAGTATATTACAAAAACCCGAAGCTTAGTGAATTATATACTATATTATTTCCAAATGATCAAGTTCCCAAAGATTTGCACAATTCACTTGTAGACGTAGCAATGACTTTAAGATGTTACTTAAAATATGCTCATAATTTTGATATTAAAGAAGTCAATAATACTCTTAAACCACTATTTTTAAGCATTTAGCAAATAAAATAATATATAAAAATTAAGGATAAAACACTATTATATATTATAAATAATATATAATATTAAGTATGTTAAAACAATTTGTAATAAAAAATATAAATTTAGTATCAATAGTTGTTTTTTTAATATTGTTTGCACTAGTAATGTTTATAAAACCGTCCATTATTTTTGATACTAATGGACGGCCTCGCGAATTTGGAATAGGTTATAAAAATAAAACAATATTACCATTATGGTTAACAGTAATAATCTTAGCAATAGCCTCGTATTTCTTTATTGTATGTTATATAAATTTTGATAGATATAATTATTAGATTATTAGATTATTCGGCCGGATTAGCATCTTCATAATCTTTAATAATTTGGTCTACTGATTTTTCACACGAAATACCTATAATGTAATTATAGCTGATTGAGCTTATTAAAATTCCTGCTAATATATACCATACGATTTTACCTATAACGTGCTTTATTGTGATTAATTTATATAAATCTATAATATCTTTATTTTCTGTACCCTCACCACTATATTCAATTATATTTGTTTGTCTCAATTCACCAATAAAAGCTTCAAAATTAGATAAATTTATATCTATTTGGTTTATAAATTTAGATTTATTATTTTTAATTGTATTAATAGCTTTAACTAAATCTGGTTTTTCTTCTACATTAGTATTTTCTGGCATTAATTTTTCTAATGCAGTCGAAACACCTAACATTGATACAAACATATATCCAATAGTATTAGAAAAGGGAGAGACCCAACCTGGAAATAATTTTAAAATAAAATATAATAATACAAATATTACTAACCACGGCATAACTGTAACTATTAATATATAATTCCATTCAATATTTTGATCGCAAATAACTCTAGAATTATGAACATTTAAGAAATATGAACCTATAATAATAAATAATATATATATAAAATTAATAACATTGCTATCTTTAGAGTTATTAATAGCTACAATATCTGAACTTTTATTAATGGTAAAAACAGTAAAAATTAAGAAACCTAGTGATACTAGTATAAAATATATTAGTGTAGTTGCTGGGCTTGGTACATCTCCTTCTGCCATATTAGTATAAAATAGACTAATATAATAAATACTTATTTAATACTTATTTAATAGCTATTTAATACTTATTTAATAGCTATTTAATACTTAAATAAGTATTTATTTTATATTATAAAAAAAGCGCTACTTATAAATAATGAATTTTGATATTGCAAATTATACAAATTTACAATTTAGTAAATCAATTAATAATCCAACTAGTAAACCTAAATTAGTAGACAATGGAGTAAAGTATTTTTTAAGAGAGGTTTTAAAAAATTGCCATAACTATAAACAAAAAAATTACAATATTTTTTACAATATTACTATGTTTATAGTTTTTGTAATAATATTAGGAATAATATTAGTTACGCGCTATAAAGGAAATGCTATGAGCAAAAGATATTATGAGAAAAGTATGAAAGATAAAGAATATATAATGTCTAAATTAGTTTATTATAATCGCCAAAATTTAGATAATCAACAAAGAATAAAAAATAATATGATAACAAATTTACCCGACTATAGTAATCACGTAGAGGCTAATTTATTACATAAAAATTTGTATTTTTCTTAGTGCTTATTGCTTAGTGCTTATTCGCTTTACGCTTAACAATCATATAAATTTATTAAATTCTATTTAATACCTTTTAAAATATATTAGTAAGCATACTATAAATTCTAAAGTAAAAATAAATATATACTATATTAATAATATAGTAGCTTAATATGACATCTGATACTTATTATAAAGATATGCAAGACTATTATAAATTAAAAAATAGCTATGAAACAGTAAAACAAAAGAAAATAAATGAATTAGCGGGGACTTATGGTAAAGATTATGATCAAAAGAAGCAGACTTTTGCCAAACTCAAATTAAAATGTATAAATTGTAAGCAAGACGGCGGAACCCTATTTACTGAAAATAGTGAATTATTAAGAGCAACTTGCGGTAATAGTGTAAAGCCTTGCAAATTAGATTTAGCTATTAAACGAAAGAAATTTGCGCATATTAGTGAAAAATTAAGCACTGCAAAGCAAGATCTAGAAAACTATAAAAAAAATATTATAACTACCAAATTAGACTTCCTATTCAATTATATTGAAGAAGATCGAGCAATAGAAACATTCGAACTTTTGAAACAACAGTTAAACGCTAGTCAAGAAACTTACATAAATTTATTAACTTTATACAATTCTATTACTCACAATGAAGAACTACAAAATTTAATACAAGAAAAAATATTGGTTTTTGAAAATAGTAAAAAACAATATGCTGAGGCGCTCGATTTATATAAATCAAGCGGACAAATAACGTATTTAAAAAATGCTATGGAAATCTATAACACGAAAATGGCGCCATTAGGTAGTGAAATAATGAATTTAAAATATAAGTCTTCTTATGTTGAAAAAAATGAACAAGACCAATATATCTTTTTTCAAAACGCATACAATTTAGAAGATTTAATAATTGAATTAAAAGATTAAAAAGATTAAAAAGATTAAAAAGATTAATTATTTTAAATATATTATTAAATATATTATTATATTTATAGAAAAGCTAATGGTAAATAAGTCTAATAAATTTTTTACAAGAATATATAGCTCAACAAAATATATAAATATTACTGTTTTTTTAATCACTTTTCTATTAGGTCTAACATATATGTATTGCTTTGACTATAATAGAAAAGTTGTTGTATATCCTACACCTCATAATATAGATAAAATCGAATATAAAGACGAGGCCGGAAATTGTTATGGTTACAAAATAAAAGATGTTAAATGTCCTAGCAATAAAAGTAAAATAGAAATTTTGCCGTTATAGATTATAGATTATAGATTATAGATTATATTATAATATATAATATATAATATATAGATTATATAATTATGATTAAGAACGTTGTTAAAAACTTAATGTATACAAATATGGGCAAAATAATATTATCAGTATTATTAGGGTTGGGATTTGCAACACTATTTAGACAAATATGTAATTCTAAAGACTGCTATAGATTTATAGGTCCTCAACATAACGCATTAAGGGACAAAATATTTGCAAGTGACACGGATAAAACAAAGTGCTACTCTTTAGTAGAAGAAAATATACAATGCGGGTCAAAAAGCAAAACGCTAGACTTTTCTACCAAATTTATGTAATATAAAATATAAAATATAAAAAATTGATTTAAAAATAGCTACAATCAGCTATCTATAATTAACTAGCATTAATTATGAATATTGATACTAAGGTTACTTATAATATGCATGCTGCAAATGCTACAACACAAGAAGATAACACTAATGTACTATTAAAGCTGTTTTTATACATTGTATTACGCTATTTTATTTAGTCTAAAGAATTTTTAAATAATAAAAAAAAATTATTTAAAAAAACACTGCGTAGTAATATTATTATTATGTCGTCTCCTGTTGAAACATTTGCTTTTCAGGCTGAAATTAACCAGCTTATGTCTCTTATTATTAATACTTTTTATTCAAATAAGGACATTTTTTTACGTGAATTGATTTCTAATTCATCTGATGCACTAGATAAAATTAGGCATCATTCGTTAGTTGACAAGAGCGTATTAGACAGTCATAGCGAATTAACTATTCAAATTATTCCGGATAAGGCAAACAAAACATTAACAATTTTGGACACTGGTATTGGTATGACCAAATCGGATATGATTACTAATCTGGGAACAATTGCTCAATCTGGAACAAAAGGGTTTATGGAAGCTATGAAAAGTCAGGGGGACATTAATATGATTGGGCAATTCGGAGTTGGGTTTTATTCTGCGTATTTAGTTGCTGAGCGGGTTGTTGTTACATCTAAAAATAATGATGATGAGCAATATGTGTGGGAATCTAATGCCAGTGGTTCATTTACTGTTAAAAAAGATGACACAGGTGTCGACCTTGGACGTGGAACAAAAATCACGTGTTATTTAAAGGAGGATCAGCTTGATTATTTAGAAGAAAGTCGGATTAAGGAGCTAGTTAAAAAGCATTCTGAGTTTATTAACTATCCGATTAGTCTTTATGTGGAAAAAACGGTATCAAAAGAAGTTGAACTAGAAGAAGGTGAAGGTGAAGAAGGCGAAGAAGGTGAAGAAGGTGAAGAAGAATCGCCTTGTGAAAAATGTGACCCAGAAATCGAAGAAGTTAAGGACGAGGACTTAGCTAATATTGAAAAAATGGCAGAAACAGAGACAGAAACAGAGGAAGAAACAAAAGCAAAGAAAACAAAAACAGTTGAAGAAGTTGTAAGTGAATATGTATTGCTAAATAAGCAGAAACCTATTTGGTCTAAAAAACCGACCAGTATCTCACACGACGAATATGCATCATTTTATAAATCACTAACAAATGATTGGGAAGACCATTTAGCAGTTAAGCATTTTACTGTTGAGGGTCAGCTAGAATTTACTGGTCTATTATATGTTCCAAAGCGTGCTCCTTTTGATCTATTTGAGCCAAATACAAAAAAACACGGACATATTAAATTATATGTTAGACGTGTATTTATTACTGATGATTGCGAAGATTTAATTCCTGAATGGTTAAAGTTTGTAAGAGGTGTAGTAGACTCCGAAGACCTTCCGCTCAATATTTCGCGTGAAATGCTGCAACAAAATAAAATTTTGAAGGTTATTAAGAAAAACATTGTTAAAAAGTGTTTAGACTTATTTGCAGAGATTAAAACTAAAGACGAAGACTATGCTAAATTTTATGAACAATTTAATAAAAATATTAAGCTTGGAATTCACGAAGACAGTTCAAATCGTGAAAAATTAAGTGAGCTATTAATGTTTCATAGCACGAAGTCGGGGCAAAAAATGGTTTCACTAAGCGATTATGTTGCTAATATGCCGTCTAGTCAAACGCAGATTTATTACATTACAGGCGAATCGCTAAAATCCGTAGTAAATTCGCCATTTATTGAACAATGCAAAATGCGAAATCTTGAGGTTCTTTTTATGATTGATCCAATTGATGAATATTGTGTTCAGCAACTTAAAGAATATCAAGGAAAGTCGCTAGTTTGTGTTACAAAAGAGGGTCTAACGTTTGAATGTAGTGAAGACGATAAACAAAAATGGGATACTTGCGTAAATGATTTTAAGCCACTAACAGAGAAAATTAAGGAAATCCTTGGACCTAATGTTGAAAAGGTCGTATTAAGCCAGCGTGTTGTTAACTCCCCTTGTGTGTTAGTAACGGGTGATTATGGTTGGACAGCTAATATGGAACGAATTATGAAAGCACAAGCACTACGTGATACTAATAATTCATATATGATGTCGAAAAAAATTATGGAAATCAACCCGCATCATAGTATTATTAAATCACTTAAAGAGCGTATTAAATCTGTGGACAATGAACCAATGATTAGAGACCTTGTAAGTTTATTATACGAGTCGTCGCTAATTTCAAGTGGATTTAGTATTGAAGAACCGGGTACTTTTGTAAATCGTATTAATAATATGATTAAGCTTGGGCTTTCGCTTGATGAGGACGATGAAAAGACTGTAGATGCTAAACAAGAAGACGCTAAAGAAGAAGAAGTAAAGAAGGAAGACGTAAATGCAAATGAAGACACTGAAACGCATATGGAAGAACTAGACTAAACTAGACTAGACTAAAGTAAAGAAATAAATTAATTAATTGTCTAAATATTAACTATTAACTATTAAAATTATTATTTGTTTAACAATAATTTTAATTATTTTTTTGTCTAAATTTTATTTGCGTTATTAAATGAATAAATATTTAGAGAACTATATTAATTAATTAATGTCTTCAAGTGGAATTACTTCTATAAATGAACTTCCTTTATTTAATAATCAAAATCAAAATGGACATATACAACAACAACAAATGATGAGCCAGCAACCTCAAAATGTTGTTTTAAATAGAAATGAAATTGTATCAACTAATAATAATCAAATGTCGACGACGAGTTATACACAATTATTGCCAACAAGTGGTGGATCTACTATGAGCAATCCATTAACTATGGAAAATAGTCAGCAAAGTCAGCAAAGTCAGCAAAGTCAGCAAAGTCAACCCAATTATAATGAATTAATAACTCAAATACAGAAGGCAGCTGTTTATGGATCAACGGCATTACCTTCGCGGGATATTCCAATGGAACCTTTAAAAGTTGCAAATGATGTTCAAAGTCAGCCCAATTATATACCTCCTCCACGGTTTCAAGAAGATTATATTAAAAATAGCATAACCCCTCAAAATTTGGTAGACACTAATTCAAGACAAATAAAAAATGGTGCATATTTTGATAAATTATATGGCGAATTACAACTACCAATAATAATTGCGCTATTATTTTTTCTATTTCAATTGCCAGTAGTTAAACAATATAACAAAAAGTTGCTTCCATTTTTATTTAAAAGTGATGGTAATCCAAACTTATACGGTTATATTGCTAATAGTGTATTGTTTGCATCAATGATTTATGTATTATTAAAACTTGTTGCTTATTTAGCATAATAACTATTGACATAATATGTATTTTAAATATATATTATGTTTTTGTTTCTATATTGTTTCTAAACAATTCTTTATTTTCTTCTAGATTTTTTAGCGCCTCTTTTTCTGCGCGTCATTTTTCTTGGTCTTAAATATTTTTTGCCAAATGCGTTTCCAGATGAAGTACTAGATGAGGCTCTTGATGGTGTTAAATTTAAATCTAAGTCATCTAGTGATAAATGCATAGCTGGTTGTCTAACAAGACTGGTTGGACGTGTCCCTATATTAGGTTGGCGTTGTAGTCTAGGTGGTGCAGATAAAGGAGGTGGTGCAGGTGGAGGACTTGGAAGACGGGATGGGCTACTGGAAAGACGGGGTGATCTACTGGAAAGACGGCTTGAAGCTAGATCTATTCTGTCGCGCGTATCAAGAATTAACACTAAATTAGCTGTTTGAACAATAGCTGCTGTTGTTTGTTGACTAAGACTGCGTAAATTGCTTATTAGTGAATTTAATGGTTGATTACTAATGTTGATGTTTTTAATAGTCTCTCCACTAATGATTACACTGTTGATACTATTAAGGTCATTATTAAAGGATTGTAAATAACTGGTCCTCAATGCTTTAACTCTATTTATATTATAAATTACTAGTTTAACTTTAAGCTTAATAGTAGCTATATTTGTATTTAATGAACATAATTTAATAGTTAATAGTGTTAATTTTAATAAATTTTCTAATTCTTTTTTTATAGCAATTAGTCTTCCTAATTCTGACTTTGGTGGTATTGGAGACATATATATATTATTAATACATTATAATAATATATAATATTAATAATTAGTTTATTTTCCATATTTGCAATATTGTTTTTGAGAGAAGCCACGTGGTCTTCTACAATTAATAGACTTCTTATATTTTGCAGTCCATGCTCCGCCCTTTTTGCCTCTTTTTTTAGATTTGCGTTGTCTTTTACCTTGTCCTATATTTTGATTTATAGTTAATATACGGTATTCTCTAGTCATTGTATCAAGTTCATTTTGTAATTGGTCTTTTTGCTGTGTTAATACTCTAATGTCGTCATTTAAAGATTTATTCTTTTCATTTGCTTTAGCTATGAGTTGTAGATTAGACTCTGCTGTTTGTCTTAGTGGTTTAATAATTTCTCGAGTAGTAGCATTAATAATATCACGAAGACGAGTTGCCTTGGTTTCACGACTTCTTATACCTTCTACATCATTGGGATGTGTTCTACTATAATCATTATAACTGCGTAATGCCCTAGCATAATCAATTCCACTATTACCATGCAATCGTTCTCGAGTAATTCGCATTATTTCTTGAGTTAAATCGTGTACCACTACTCTAGCACTAGTAGCATCGCTATTTGCTGCTAGTGCTCGTTCGCTAAAACTACTTATATCAGCTTCTAATTCAGCTATTATAGTTATAAATTGTTTTATTTGTTTTGCTAAAGCTCGTCTTCTATAGGCTAAACTTGGTTGATGTGGTCGTGCTGAACTTCTTATTGGTTCAGGGTCTGTAGTTGCTATACTATTAGACATATTATATATAACTTACTATTATAATAGTATAATATTATAATAGTATAGTATTATAATATTATTTGTGCTTTTTTTCTAAGAGTGATGTTTTTTGCCCTTTTTTTTAGATTTGCGTTGTCTTTTACCGCGCGCTTGATTTGACGCTCTATCACTAATAAGTGCAATTTTAAGTCTATGTTCAAGGTCGCTTACGATCCTCTTTATACTTTGTTGTTGTTGATATAAACTATAATGGTGATCGCCTGCTAATCTGTAAGTTTCGCGTGCTAGTTCTTTTTCAGCAATAATAGGAGCAAGACCTGTTTCCATTAGTTCATCAAAAAGAGCGCTAACGTGATCAAATCTTGGTTTTAGATTATTAAAATAATTTATATCTGTGTTTTCATCTTCATTATTTACATATTCTGTCCACTGCCTCTTTAGTTCCTTATATTCCATCCCTAAGTTGGACTGATTAAAATTCGTAAGAAGTGTGTATCTTAAATTATCACGTTCTGTTCTCAACCTTTCATAGCGGTCGCCTTCGTCATCTCTGCGTCTTAGTGCTTGGTCAACTTCAATTGATAACGCATCTAATGCTGCGCGTTGTTGTCTTAAATCGGCTTCTAATTCTCTAATAGTATTTCCTAAAACGGTTCTTCGCATTTCTAAAGCCTGTGTTCGTCGCGCTAATGCACTTGGATTATTTCGTCTTCGAGTTGTCGACCTTAAATGCATTCTAGGGGTTCTAATAGTATTTTGATTAATAGTAGACATATATTATATTATATTAGCACAATATAATATAATAATATAATATAATATTCTAAATTTCATATTCCTCTTTTTCTTGTGCGTTTTCCTTTTTTGCCTCGTTTATGTGTACGGCGACGTTGTCTTCTTATATGACCTCTACCTAAATCTATATTTATGTCATTGCTTTGACTGTTTGCATCATCACGCGCTTGTGTTAAATCGTGCGTTAATAATGAGTGATTTATTAATCGTCCGTCTAAATTTCGATAATTTCTATAGCCTTCATCATAATTGGTTTGTGCTAAACCTATTTCTTCTTGTATTGGAGCAATAAGCGCGTGGGTATTAGCGTACATTGCGTCACCAAGAGCATAAAGTTCAGCTTGTAAGCTTTCTATTGTTTCAATATCATATGGTCTATTGAGTTGATACTCAGTAAGCATACGTTCTACTTCGCTCACACGTTGTCCTTCGTCTGTTTGAACTAGTTCTTCTATTTGACTTCTTTGCGATGTATTTCTTAATAAGTGTGGTAAATAACGTAGTCGTCGCGCATCATCAAGCATATGGTTTTCTGCTTGTTGTACTTCTTGTGCAAGAGGACCATATTCACGTGATCTAGCATCTAATGTTGCATTTAATGTATTTAATTCAATTTCTAATGCACGTCTTCTAATTCTTAAATTTGAACGTTGTCGTGCTGTTAATGGTCTTGGTCTTAGTCGAGTTGTTGGTGGAGACCTTAAAGGCTGTATTACAATA
>Ga0208053_1000249_pt1 | contig 12828 bp, 18 predicted proteins | sample LakMenEpi20May10_FD_150719 | JGI IMG/M metagenome (GOLD analysis project Ga0208053, IMG submission 150719) | Freshwater microbial communities from Lake Mendota, WI - 20MAY2010 deep hole epilimnion (SPAdes) | ecosystem: Environmental > Aquatic > Freshwater > Lake > Epilimnion/Euphotic zone ... | reverse complement strand
GGGTGGGCGCTCAACAAGCGAGTCATGTTCGGAGTTGTCAAGTTCACTGAAGACCAACGCGTTCAGTACCTCGGACGTGAAGACGCGATGACTGCTTGGTGGAATCCTGTATCACAGAATTGCTTACACCCAGCAATTCTTCAGGAGCTTCGCGAAACCTTCCTTGTGGATTCGTACAAGACCGACGAATCCGACATGGTAAGCGACGAGCTGCTCGAGGCTATTCTGAGCTTCATCCCAGAGTACACCCCTGCACAGCTAGTGGGTACTATCGAAGCGCTCAAGGAGAACTTCGAGGCCGACCGGCGAGCATTCGAACAGGCGTGGTATGCGAGGGATGACATTGACGCATTGGCAGATGCTCTGGGAAAGGGTGTTACATTTTGAAAAACACAAAAAAAAAACAGCATGTGGCAGCGCTCCTTAGGGAGCGTGTAAGTCCATGCTAATTTGTGCCTTTAATTGCTAAATTTAATTAAGCTTAAGGTGATGTTCCTTGTTTTGGATTGAGGAAAACCCTACACTCTGGAAATGCTTTTTATGCTCTTCATCACCATCTTTATCTCCATCCCAGCACTGTTGGCGGCCACAATCGACATTTTGCTTGGACCGCCTGTGCTACTGACAACTCTCTGGCTGTTTTCATACGGTTTATTCAGACTTCATGAAGACGACGTTCGCCACTACTTACAGCACTACGAGTAAATCTTCGTTTGACGCGGCGGCACCCTTCGGGGTGCATAAGACCACGTGAGGAAACCCTTATAAATATGGACAAGCTCTCGGACGATCTGCTACAAGCGATTTTCCAAGAACTGGACGCAGTGACTCTTTTGACATTGTCTCGGGTGTCTAAGGAATTTCAGTTTGCCGCTGATTCCGATTCCACGTGGAAATACGTGCACGGTTTCACGAGGACGCAGTCTATGACAGTAATCACTGAGTCCAAGCGCCGCATTCGCGAATTGGACGACTTGCTCTGGGTAGCGAGGCGAGCTGAGCTGAAAGCTGGCGAAATCTTCTTTAGATTCGGTCGAGGCGAGCCACGTGACTGGGTGGCAGAAGAACAGAAACGTCTTGATTTGACGAATGCTCACCGTCTATGGAAAGACACAACGGGAAGCCTCGACAAAGCAACGAGGGACCTTAGTGTAGCACTTCAGATGTTGCGAGTTCCGCTTGCTATGCGCCTTGATGCCGCACGCACAAGGATTGAGTATTACGCGGAGTTGAAGAAGGCGCAGCGCGCGAAGCTCGATGTCTCGGCTACAGACGCAGCCATGTCCCGTCTCACAAAGATAAACCAGGATGTAGCGTTGTTAATCGACAAGAAGGCACTTGGTACTCCAGTGACGTTCTGGTGGGTAGCGACCTGCTGTGCTCGCTCTATCTGGGCAAACCCAGATGAACCACTTATTATGACAGACTAAGTTTAGACGCGGCAGCACCCTTCGGGGTGCATAAGACCGCGCGACTTTTTGACACATGGAAAATCGTTTCTACAATCTTCCAGAAGACATCCAACTCAAAATTTTCTCACACGCCCGCGCCTTGTTACTCACTCAGGGCGCTCGCGCCATGTTACTTGCTCAGGTTCACATCGAGTTATGGACCAATAGGTACGACCTGTGGTCTTGCAATGGGCGCATAGCGTTCGTGGAAATCCGTAGAGAATCTGCTGATTTCTGCGAAGAAGTAGACTCCGAAGATTCTTACAGTGTCTGTGACGGCGAATGTTGCGGCGGTAAGAATGAATCCATCTGGTGGAGTTCTAGATAGAATTTTAATGGCAGCACCCTTCGGGTGTAATAAGTCCACGACATTTTGATTCTTAATTGCTTAAATTAATTATGTATAAGAATAGGTGTACTCATTTCAGTGATATTCCAATTTTCAAACTTCAAATGGTCGCCGACGCTCTTCTTATCACTGTGCTGCTTTCCATTCCCACCACCCTGACATGTATATCTGTACATTTTTACTACATGTTGGGACTTAACAAGGAGGAAATACATGTACGCGCGTGATGCAACGACTAAATCTTATTTACGCGGCAGCACCCTTCGGGGTGCATAAGTCCACGCGGGGAAACCTATACATTTAAATGGATACTCTTCCTCAAGATCTTCTTCTTAAGACATTCAAGGAACTCGATCCGATTAGTCTCTGTAGACTTGCTCAGGTGTCTAAGGCATTCCGAGTTCCTGCCGAATCAGACGAAGTTTGGCTGGTCGCCCACGGCTGGCCAAAAACATTTACCAGAACGCTCGAGCTGTGGCTGTCTACTCGTGTGGATCACGAAACGCACTTTCTCAACGAGTTGGATACTGGAGTTGGTAGTCTTACCGCCCATGTTTCTTTAAGATGCGCTGAAGTGGTTGAAGCACGTGATTCGATGTCTCGGGCACTCGATAGACTTACCACACAATTCTCGAACGTCTCGCCTCGTGCTTTACAAGACAATATCTACACTGAGCCCCGGTTAACTAGGCACTGGGATATCGAGCGCAAAAGATTCGACCGAGCTCTGCGGAATCGCGGCATTGCTCAAGAGGCACTCGATGCCACGATGAAGCAGTTTAGAAAAGCTGAGCGTTTAGCGTTGGCTACTCGTCTTGAAATGCGTATACTAAAGCATTCGCTGAGTACACCGTTAGCCCTTCGTACGTGGCTTGCCACGGAGATTCAGTGGCGGTCTGCCCACATTCGGTGGACATATCAAGACACTCCTGAAAATTCTTCGGAGGCTTATAGATTAGAAAGCGTACTTTATTTCGCACTTGGATTGGAATAAAGTAAGTTTTATGGCAACACCCTTCGGGGTGTAGTAAGTCCATTTATTAATTTATTCATTTATTATTTTATTTGCTATTAATAAATGAATAGCATTTACTATACCGTGTATAACCCGAATAGTCGATCACTAGCTCTAAGAGAATTTGAAGATAATCTAATCAGGGATTTCCTTACAAAATTGAGAAATACTACCGATATAAACTATATTCACGTTTTATTCGATTCTGTATGGTACTCTTTAGACGAATTATCAGAATATTCTTCATCGGATCACGTTGAACGCTTACAAAAACATATAACCGATAAATTCTTAGAGAGACTTATACAATTATATACCCCCCAAGAATACTCTCTGCTTATAACAAGTAGATTATCCAATCCTGCAAGAGTAAGGCGAGACCTTCAGCGAGCGTTAAATACACCTTCCAGTCCTCTTCGGTCTTTGGAGGTTGCTGGTCTCGAAAATTTATTAAATCTTATCCAGATTCGAGATAATATGCCGGCTAGAAACCCTGTTACACCTTACGAGGAAGCAATGTTTGGAACTTGTTGGGAGGGTTATAAAAAGGCGGGAATGAAAAACAAGTCTGGAAGACGAGTTCCAAAATGCGTAAGAAAATAAATTATTGCTAAAATTTATTATGTCTAAGATACAACCGTTACAGTTGAATGACGGTACTCCGCCAATGGACTCTCTCTCTACTGATTTGCTTCGTGCGATTTTTCAGGAACTCGACGCCGTGATGCTTTGCAGACTTTCCAGGGTGTCTAAGGACTTTCGTGTAGCAGCCGATGATGACAGCCTATGGAACACCTCCAACGGCTTCACCAAGGGGAAGTCCTTAGAAATCCTTTTCGAGCTCGGTTCTCTCTCACTCTCTAAGACCGAGGAGTGTAATGCTGCTGCGCTTATTGCTAGCGACTCCGAATTCGATGGGAGCACGGAAGACGAGTCCGACGACGCAATCGGTCGGCGCGACCGCGCGTATGAAGCCTGGGAAACCGCACAGAATGAGAAGCGAATTATCCAGCGGACGCACGCTATAGCATATCGCATGCTGCGTGTGCCCAAAAAACTTCGTGTAGCCGCTGCCGATGCTCTGGTTCACTATTACAAAGTGGCACAGTGTATCGATTCGATACTCAAGGGCATTCCGCGATGTGCCGACGACGACACATTCGCTGCTGCTTACCGCGACCTCAACCGCAAGCGAATTGAGGCAGAGTATGCTCTCATAGTTGCCAACTCGGATGTAAAGAAGTGGGAGCGCTCATTCGCGGACAATATACGTCGCTCTTTTACTTTCGCGCCCGCATACTGTGTAAGTACACGTTGTTCTTCGACTTACACACCTGCCTTCTGTTGCGCACAGAAACCGTGGGGAACCTCGCCCCCTCTCGAGAATCTCGAGCAATCTTGGATGTACGAGTAAAGTTTTACGGCAGCCACCCTTCGGGGTGGTGTAAGTCCGTTTCAAAAAAAAAGTCCTTAGATTGCTAAAATTTATAAACCTTAAGACTTGTTATCGAACTTTAAATTGAGACAATCAAAGATGTTCAGCAACCGTGACGTCAAGCGTGTTCGCGACGAGCTTCTCCGCGATGCTTCGTACGTCGAGACCTACGAGGACTACGAAGACCCTCCGATTGTTCCACCGATTCCAAAGCGCCAGTTAGGCACGACTGGATCGCCGTTGCGTCCAAGGTCTCCGGACGGCGTGTCGATGCTTCAGCGTCTAGACCAGCCTCCGTTCAGTGAAGACCTTAGCATCGTCTGCAACTGGCGCGCGGATGCTGAGCGTCCCGACCCCGATGCTTTGAACTGGACTACTCAGGCCGAACACGCGGAAATCGTGCGCTCGTATTACGAGGCTCAGGCTAAGAATCCAAACGTAGTGCTTCCAGTGCCTATCACTCGGCAGAGTGGAGAGCTGCGGCCGTGTACTGCACCATATCCAGTAGCTCAGCAGACTCCGGTGGTTCAGCAAGTGCCCATGACTACTCGCTGGAGCGACGACGCGATGTAAGATTGAATTCATTTTTTGAAAACCCCCTAAAAATAGCATGGCATGAACCGGCATCCACCCTTCGGGGTGGCGTAAGTCCATGCCGGAATTGTGTATTAATTGCTAAAATTAATTATATCTAAGACACTCGCTGTTACTTTAGATTGGGGAAACCCATAGATTCACAAAGCCATGATGCACTCCTTTGGATACATCTGGAACCGCGCCATGACCTCCGCTCCCGTCGATGATACAAGCGTCATTTCATTTAAGCCTCTCTCCGAAGATGAAAGCGAACGTGCATACCTTGCGCAACAAGAGCTTGAGCGCCGGGCTTACGAAGCAAGACTGACACGCGAGTTCGAGGAAAACAAGCTCATCATCGCTGAACTCGAAAAGCAGCTCGTTGAGATGCTAGGGAGTAAGCCTACTGGAACTCCTTACAAGTCAAAGGAGGACAAGCGTGCTGCGAGGATTGCTAGACGGGCTACTCGCGGCGGACTACAATACTGCGAGAAGCGCGTTGCCGGGTTTGTGTAATTAGTTTAAAAAATTTAAAACTCCAAAAAAACAGCATGGCGGAAGCACCCTTCGGGGTGCCAAAGCACCCTTGAAAATCATGGACTCCCTTCCAGAGGATCTATTCCTAAACGTTGTCAAGACTCTCAATCCATATACGCTGTGTCGCCTTTCGTGCGTGTCTAAGAGTCTAAGGGCGCTAGCGGACGACGACGAAACGTGGACCAATCAGACCGGTATGTACACCAAGGAAGAAACTCGGGACATTGTCGCTCGGGCAGAATGTGCTTTTATTCATTCAGCGTGTATGTGGAGCGAGGTCGTCGAGAGACTGGCGAGTGCTAAGAAACACCTCATCGACGAAGCAGAGAAGCGAACAGTGTGTTCAATGCAGAACACTGTGCATGGCACTCTTGCCTTGTACTCAGGTCCATGGGCACGCGGTTATCCTATAAGAGAGCGTGCCGTAGAGGCATGGATGACCTCTCCGTTTCTAAGGGAAGAACGACTACAACTCGAACTTTTTGAGTCTGAGATTTTCGTGCGTAAAGGAACTTTTGACACCAATACGTTCCGACTTCGCAACGTTCACAGATTTCTAAGGAAATAGAACATTTACGGCAGCGCTCCTTCGGGAGCTCATAAGTCCAGTGACGAACAAAATGGGCTGTGCACACGATTGCCGTTATCAAACCGAAAGCTCTGGTTTTCCGTGTTTTTTTATTTTTTTCATAGTTGGTCTATGGTACATGCGCTACGTTGCGTTGCGTACAGCTAGATAAACTTTTAATGGCAGCTCTCCTTCGGGAGAGCATAAGTCCAGCGACGAAAATGATCGCAACATACATCTTACTCGTTCTTATGTGCGCGACACCGTTTATCCTGTGGTGTATCCACGTTCGACCTATCTACCTAGACTAAAATATTTTACCGCGACGCTCCTTCGGGAGCGCATCGCACCCTTGAGCAAATCTAACATGACTTCTCGCATTCCGATTCTCAGAGCACAAATCGAATCTCTAGAGCAAGAAATCGTGCGCATTTCTCTGGAGGAAGAAGAGGCTATTCGCGTTAGAGAAGAAGCGGCTAAGGCGCTTGCTCGCGCTAAGGCTGTACGGATTCCGGAAGAACCTTACAAAAAGAGCGTTTCTCTTATCGACTCTCTCGATACCGCAATTGACGTCGGGGAGGAGTGCATGTTTGCTGATAGGTGTGTTCAAAGATCCGAAGCCAAAGTAGCTGAATACGAAGGCTTCGCTACAATGGGCGCATATGAAGCACGTGAAGTTTTGGAAAAGGACATCGCAGATGCTCTAGCTGTACAAAGACGCTGGTATCCAAGTGTACACGACGTTCTAGTTTCTATGCGAGAGACTGAACGTGAGCGTGTCAGGCACCTGGAAAAACTCAGTCTAGACTTGGCAACTCTCAAAAAGGTTATCGGGTGTTAATTGTGACATTGAAATGACATAAATACCAAAAAAAATACCAAAAAAAATACCATGAACCGGCAGCATCCTTCGGGGTGCCTAAGTCCGCATGAGAACTATGGACCTCTTACCAGACGATTTGAAGTCTAAGATTTTTCAAGAGCTAGACGCTGTACACCTTTGTAGACTTTCGGTTGTTTCAAAATCTACCTGGATTCTCGCTGCCAATCCTGAATCGTGGAAGATAGTACACGGTAGTTCTAAGGACGAAGCTAAGGAGCTTCATCTCAAAAATTCTGCGAATACGCGCGAAGCTGCTCTTCAGGTTGAAAAGTATACTGCTGAGCTCTCCATTGCCAATGCTAGGGCACTCCACGCTTCTGAGGAGATGGAAAAAATTGATGCGCGCACATTCAGAAAGGGCAAAGGAGACATTCCCTCTCACAAATGGAACGCGTATAATGCCGCCGTTTCAGATCTCAGTTTTGCCGAAGATCTTCTAGAAGAGGCGGAGACAAATTTTGAGAAGGCAGATTTGGAGCATTGGAGAGTAAACGGAATAGCTAAAGCAGATTCTAAGAAACTCCGTGTACCACTTAGACTAAGACAAAAAGCGGAGCAGGCACTGGCTGAATGGAAAATAGCGGATGCTGCTACTAGAAAACTAAATCCTGTATGCGCAGGTTACTTAACATCGCGTGAAAAGATGGGATGGAAAAATATATTCGAGAATGAAAGATCTGCGTGGTGGGTGGCAAGAATAGCATTTCGCGAAATCTCTCGATGGGAAGGGAATACTACCGCCGCGGATATTCTTGGTGATATAGTTCGTAGTGATATAGTTGGTAGTGATATCGGTTTGTAATGAGATAGGTTTGTAATGAGATCCGCTGTAGTAATAAATTATTTTAAATTGTGCTAAACGCTCCTTAGGGATCGAATGGTACGATTGAAAACGTAACAAATGATGAATTCTGTGCTCGCGATTTTTTCCATGCTTATTACTGCACCAACCGCCGTGTCATATGGAAGAGTTTTTCCTACGCGTTTTCCAATGAATACGCCGCCCGGAACGCAACGCTTAGTTGTTAAAAATGTTTCAGAACTTCCAGAATTCAAGAATCTAGTTTTGGAAGTGGACGACATTCGCAGAATGCTCGAACTACGCAAGGGAATCGAAGAAGCTAAAGTACTATATACACCACGATTCACCTTTAGATGTATCTGCGGAAGTACATATGCCAGTGTTTTTGGAGTCAAATAATTATTTAATGGCAGCATCCCTCGGGGTGTAGTAAGACCATTTACAATTTAATATTACAAATTAATAAAATAATATAATATTTTGTATAATATAAATGAAGTATAATGCGCGCAAGATTTGTTCATTTATGGGAACTATTCTCGCAGGGGTTTTTATAGCAGTTTTATATATGTATATTACGACTGGGAAAATTCCATTTTTCGAACAAAGAAAACGTAATAAATCTTATTTTAAAAAGGAAAAAATGGAAGATGTTCCAACCCCGCCAGCGAATCTTCAAGCTCGGAGTCGGCTGAGTCGAGATCGAATGTCTATAGAAGACGCTTTTGGTGGCAATTATAGCGAACACAAATTACTTGGTTATCGCGCCGGGGATCATTTTTTAAACGCGTGTAGACCATGTTTTTCGAGTTTGGAAGGTATCGCTCAGGGATATAAAATGCGAATGGACAACTTAGGCTACGTGGTAGGAAATATTCCTCCGAATTTATTAGGGCAGCAATTAGGATTTAGAATGAAACAGGGATGTTCCGAGTGCTATGCAATGTTACAACAAACATGGGGTGGTGTAAACGCAAACTGGATGAATGGTAGATTGCCGAGCGGCGATGAGCTATCAGCCGCGTCTTTTAATTATTAAAAGTAAAAACATTTTCGTGAGCGTAGTCTTCTCACAAAAAATTTTATATTTTACACAAAGTAATTTATTATAATAATTTTTTTCATTTACTATAATAAATGAGTTCGGAATTGTTAAATGGAGACAAAATAATGCCAGATGGATCAAAAAGAACGTATGTTAATGGACTTGTAACGTTTATTGCATATCCGGTTGGAACAACGAAGGCGCAGATGATTCTTCCAAAAGAAATAAACAGGATTGAGGGGGTACAAGTTAATTCAATTGTATTACCCCCTCCTACTTATACATCGAGTTATAATATAGACGACTTTCAACGGGCAATTGATGATGGTATTAGAATGACAAGTTACCAAAAAGCTTCTAACGACATACCATACGCAGCTGGTGGTATTAAAACAGGGGGCGATTTAGACGACTTTCAACGGGCAATTGATGATGGTATTAGAATGACAAGTTACCAAAAAGCTTCTAACGACATACCATACGCAGCTGGTGGTATTAAAACACGGAGTGATTTAGATAGTTACCAACGGGCAATTGATGATGGTATTAAAACAGCCACTTTTAATAACCTACAAGATCAGATACGCGGAGAACCGTCTTTTATATCAGATAATTATATTCTTATCATAATTTTATCAATTTCTATACTTATCCTGCTAATTTTATTTTTCATTTACAAAAATAAAAAATCAATGAATGTTGAAAATATTATAGCATCATTTGGATTGATTTAGAATATTTTTAAATATTTTATTAATTATAAATTATGTTTTATATCGACAAAATCGAACAGGTAATTTTTGCCGTAGTTGTTATCTATATAATTTCTATAATTTACAACGACAATAGAATTATGGGAACTAGTGCCATATTCGCACTTATTGTACCTGAACTTGACCAAGCTATACTTAATGGTAGTTTTTTGTTAAGTATTGTATTAATGGCCATCACTTTACTTACTATAGAGTATTAAGAGTTATAAAAAGTATATGCTATCTGATTCGCTCTAGGATTGTTTGGACCGAAAGGACCACTTAGAAACTGAGGCGACCGTTCAAATAGTGGATTAATAACGGTATCGGGGTCTGAAGCATTTCGAGCCAATAAACGCGCAAACGTATCTTCGCGAGCTCTTCGTATCGTAACATTGTCTAAAGAAGACGTGTTTATAGATTTACTGAACGATTTATTATAAACGTTTATTATATTTAAAATTAAAATAAACATAGCTATATACAATAATAAAAATAATACAATAGAAACAAAAAATTCAGAGTAATTTTCATTTTTGGTTTCTTCTCTAAATTTTGTTAAATAGTAAATAATCATTAAAGTTGTAGATAATGTAGCTGATACAATTATAGTATTCATTTGTAATTATATTATTAATTCAATTTAATTTATTTTTTTTATTTAGTTATAAATAAATGTCGAATCTTGATTACATGCTTGGAAATTTAATGGGACGGGTAATTATGCTAAGTTTATTTGTATATATTATTTGGATTGTTTATACTAATACTAATACTATTATGAACACACCTCCTGTGGTTTTTTCACAGGAAGGTCGTAGATTTGGTAGATCAACTGGACGTGGTAGACGTTTTGGAAGACGTTAAATTTATTAATTGCTATAAAAATTAATACCTAAAAAGTTGTTTATACAAATAATGTAAAGTAAATAGTGAAATATTATTAACTTTACATTGTTTCTCCTTAGGGAGAGCAGAAAGTGCTTGACAAACTTTCTTTGTGCGATGACCGGATACGGGACTGAATACGGATCTTTGTACTCGGTTGATGAGATTGGAACTTACGCAGATGTACGTCGAGAGCAAATCCAGTATTCGGAAGCTGAAGCGGAAACACAGTCTACAGTTCAAGCCACTGAGGAATCTGTACCAGAGATGCTGCCGACCTCCGTGTCAGATGCCTCTGGCGTAGCTATTCCACCGCCTGGATATATTCCAAGAGACTTCGGAAGTCCGTCTGACACCGCATGGCTACTACTCCGTCAGAATCCAGAACTTTGTGAACAGAACGGAGTTTGCCCGCTTGAAATTGAAAACCTCGTGCGTAACTCGCTTGTAATGCAGTCCATGAATCCGGAATTGTCAAAAACGGACATTATTGGTTGTTTGTGTCCGGATGGCAAGTGTAAGCCTCTTCCGCCAATGGGTGCCTCTAGCATCAAAGTGGTTGTAGACTGCCTCGAGTGCGAAGACGAGTGCTCGATTTGTCTTTGCCCAATGGAAGATGAGATTGGATGTATTACATCGTGTCGCCACATTTTTCACCGTTCATGCTTCTTCAAGATTCCGGAAGACCCGTGGGGTAACTGGAAGAAGTGCCCTTTGTGCAGAACTCGACTAAGTGCCCGATCTTACAATATAATTCGTGACAGATTTTATGTATGGAGTAACTGCAACTGCTGTGAGCATCACAAGCGCCGCCGCCCTTCGAAATTTTGTGCAGGCGCTCCAGATGTGGAACACTTTGGTAAATGTAGCGATCCGCGTGCTAGGGTAGTCTTCGAATTGTTGTTTAGACTAAGAGAATGTACTCCAACTTGCCATTGCTCGTGCCGCTCCGAGATGCGGAGATTGTGCCGTCTTAATATTTACAAGTATTAAAACCAAAAAAAATACCATGTCCATGTTTGTGTTTTGAGTCGCTCCTTCGGGAGCGCATAGCATGCGTGAATCGATTATGTCTGAATGTAATTATTACATGTTTGTAGATGCTGGTATTATTAGCGCTCCTCATCCTAAAATTAGAGATAGTCCTGACAACAAGGCGAGAATAATACAGTTATTAGATTTATTTACAAAAAGAGAACTAATAACTGTATTAAAATGCGAACAGATGAATAAAACACTATCTGACATCACCGATCTAAAACTTAGAATGCGTGTAGAAGAGTTTCATAGTAGTCTTCTCAATTTATACGAAAGTTTTGCTTCTGAGGCAAGTTTAAGAGTGCGTGAAGAAAAGTTTAAAATGTTTCTTAAAAAAAATACTATATAGACATAAATAAATCGCTCCTTAGGGAGCGCATAACACACATGAAAATGTCTACGTATTATCCAGGTGAAGATAACGACCCCGATTACAATATAAATAATCTTCCTGTTTATGTAAACATACCTACTTTGTTTGAACAATTTGTAGACCCAAGTATGGTTCAGCGTTGCGAGGGAATGTTTTTGAATATACCCAATGGCGTAGGTTGTGCTTGTGAATCAACTTGGTGTTTTAGAAGTCGAAGGGAAATCCATAAGTGTAAGGAAAGTATGGGTTGTAATCCAGACGATATTACTAAGATACCAAAAGAATGTATGCCATGTGAAGACGTTTGTTCCATTTGTCTAGATATCTTAGATACAGGGTGTGTCATAACTAAGTGTAAACACAAATTTCATGAAAAATGTATATCAAAATATTTTGAGACTGCGCAGAGAGAGTTGTTTGGACAGGTAAAATGTCCAATGTGTCGCGCAAAAGTTTGGCCTGCTACATTTATGGACTTAAATGAAATATTTGAAAAATACAAGAATTGTAACTGTTGTTCGAGACACAAAGTAAATCGTCCAAAAACTCTCATTCCACTTAATACAGGGTACGTAGAATGGTGTTTCAATAGAAAAAGATTGAAAAATAACAATAATCTTAGAGAATTTAATTGTAAGTGTCCATGTCGCCACATACTCCGATGGAATTGTTGCCGTCGTCTCCAGAATTAATTGCTTTAAAAAATAAACCTTAAAAAATTGAAACGAGTTAAAATTGAAACAGCTGTTCCTTCGGGAACTCATAGCTGAATTGAGGCTATACGAAAAACAATCAAGATGTCCGTGGCCTCCGAGGCATCTGCGACTACCGACGCCGAGACTGAGATTATCGCGGTTATCGAGCCTAACCTTGACTCGATTTACTCAAGCCCGCAGCAATTGTCCCTCTTCTGCCATCGCAAGATTCCCGATGAGCTTTACACCTGTAAGATTTGGGATCATGCTCGCGAGCGTCTCGTCACAAAGTGGCGCAGTATCTTTTCCAAGAACTTCAGCGACCGGTGGCTGTGGATCGACGTCGTCTACGACTCGATGCGCAATGGCTGGTACAAGGTTTTTGTACACATGTGGTGCGAAACTAATCGTTCGCTCTTCA
>Ga0208053_1000247_pt1 | contig 12954 bp, 11 predicted proteins | sample LakMenEpi20May10_FD_150719 | JGI IMG/M metagenome (GOLD analysis project Ga0208053, IMG submission 150719) | Freshwater microbial communities from Lake Mendota, WI - 20MAY2010 deep hole epilimnion (SPAdes) | ecosystem: Environmental > Aquatic > Freshwater > Lake > Epilimnion/Euphotic zone ... | reverse complement strand
GGGCTTGAGCAACAGACGGCTCAAACTGCAACATCTGAACAAGGAAGGTGATTGCTTGGTCTTGCGTAAGAACGCCATCCTGTACGGCTCGCATAATGTCAAGAGAGGACGCAATCTGCGCTCCGTTGTACGATGCCTCTTTCTGGGCGATCTCCTCGTTCACGGTAGATACAACCTCGCTCGTAACTTGGTCGGCTTCCTTCACTCCCGTTTCTTCCTCGACTGTTGTCTTATCCGTGACCTTGATGTCGTTGAACTCCATCGGTGAAAGCGGCTTGAAGTACAAATTCAAAGAGACATTGTTCACCGCAAGCAGCTCGTCAAATGCCTTCAAGATGCCCATCTGGATGGGACGAATCACCGTATTATCCAAAAGCAAGTAAGCATTCTTGATTTCGTCCGCATTGCTACCCAGCCCCGTGTTCTCCTTAATACCAAACAGCATCGGAGAAGTGATGCGGTGACCTACAAGAACCTTTTGAGCTGACTCCGAAGAAAGGAACTCGTACTGCAAGTGAGCGTCCGACAGGGTGACTGGCTCAATTGTAGCCGCTTTGGTGCTGTCATCGTTGAACGCAAGAATCCAACGTCCTGCGTTAGTGCTTCCCTGCCACTTTTGAGCAATGGTGGAATTGATATTGTCCTGCTCCTCCTGTGGTGGGATGCCGTTATTGAAGTTGATAATCATCGACGGAGCAAGTCCGTTCTTGATGTTGTTGATGTGGTAGTTCGCAATCTCCTCCTCCAACTCCGCATACGGCAAAGCCGCCAAGTAGCGAGGCGGTGAGTAGTAGTACGAACCTGCCGAATAGGGGCGGTAGTAAAAGATTTCACGCTTCTCGTTCGACTCCTCAAAGGCGGCGATGCGCTGCACTCCAGAGCGGTTCCGAACCTTCGTCCAGTCCCAAGCGTAGTAGTATGCCTTGATGGTTCCATCTTGGTCGCACTTCTCGGCACGCAAGGTCTGCACGGGCATATGAGTCACCTCTGCGATTGCTGATTTGTCAGCATTCCACAACACTTGCAAAGCCCCATTACCAAGCCAGTATACGTCATTTGCAAAGCGGTAGGCGCACTCCTCCGAAATCAATCTGCGGAACTCAAGGAAGGCGGACGGGTTGGAAGCTGAATCGGTAGCATCAAGACCCTTACCGTAAATCATATCCACGATACCCGTGATGACGGCATTGTTCGTGGCGGAGCCGTTCCTGCGGTCAATAAGGTACTGGTAATAGTTGTTGTCATCCCCATATTCCACCCAATCAAGGCGGGGGTTCTCTACGATTGCAGGGGCAACGTAGGAGTCGAACTGAACGAGGCGAATGTTATTCTCCATAAATCTTGAACTGATTGTTCATTGTCTCCTCAACAGTAGGGAGGACGGGTTGATAGGTGCTTGTAGTTTGGCCACTCGGAAGCATCAGCAAACGATCGAATGCAAGTATCTTGGTATTTGTCCAAGCCACATTAAACGTCTGTTCCGTGAGGCGAATCATATACACTACCTCGGCATCAAGTGGCGTGGTATTGTAAGTGAACGTGAACTCACGAGTGTCTGCGTCAAAGGTAGGGGAGGTCACGTTGTAGATGGTGTCCGTGCGTCCGTCTTTGGAGTACAAAACCATCTGAACTCGCCACGTTGTATTGTACCCTGCGAGGGTATCAACCCCCACCTGCCAGTCACGCACGGGCAGAGTGATAGTGTTCTGGGCTTTATATGATACGAAAGTCATACCTATATAACCCAAGAGTGGGACTTATGTGAAAAAGAAAGGGGGCCGAAGCCCCCTCTCACGTCCCGTTGGTCTAATTACGACCCAAGTACGATTGTTGGTTTGGTACCAGACAATCCAGCGAACGGGTTATTCGCCACCGCTCCGAGCAGGAAGTTTGCAGGCACACGCTCTTGACCCGTCAAGGTCAAGTTGTAGCCCGTAAGGTCTCCCATTGCGGAACCAGTTACGATAGAACCACCCGTTACTTCTGAACCGTGTTCCAAGCCCATCACCCAAGCGTTGCCGTTGTTGTCCTCGACAATCACCACGGGCTTCGCCCAAGCGAGCAACTTCACCTCTTTGTGGGTGTCGGCATCTTGCTTCTTCAATACGATGTTCAACACCTGCTCGAAGAAGGTCGTGCCGTTGTCACGGCTGGAAGTGATGGCCTGCTCGAAGTTAGAGGTACCTTTCAAGTCGTACTTGTAGGCACTCGTGGCAGTAGTGGCCAGTTGGTCAATGACATCCGTGTCAGCGGTGTCGTAGGAGATTTGTGCCAAGTCAATGGAGTTGATGAAGTAGACCGCATTCAGTCCTCCAACTTGGTCTTTGCAGGGCTCAATCCGCCCAAGTGTTAATGAACAAGCCATTTTATTTTATTTTTTGTAATCGTTAGAAATGTGAGTTTTTAATCGGTGACAGTTGGCGCATAGTGTTTGCAGGTTGCTCAATTCGTGGTTGTGGCGGTTGCCGTCTATATGGTCGACATCAAGCTGGCAAGGGTGGACAGGAACAAATCCACACGTTTCGCAAGTCGCTTTCTTGTGCTTTCGATAGACATCTTTTGGTCGTACTGCTCCTTTTGTTTTATACCTCCACGATTGCTTGCACTTCTCGCAGCAGTATTTCGCCTGCTGACCCGTCAACTGCTTTGAACAGTTCAAACACAAAAGGGAGGACGAGGGTGTTTTACCCAAGCCCTCCCCCTGCGTCATCCTTCAGCGATTAGGCGTAGTATACCAAGTCGGCACCTACTCCAAACTGAACACCAGCAGTCATCCGCATAATGAAGCGGACATTTTTGCTGCCGTCTAAATCGCTCATATCCAGCACCTTGACTTCGTTGGTATCGCTCAAAAGCCCGCAGCCGAAGTACAAGTTTGACTTCTGACCTGCAACCATTTTGTTTGAACCAAGACCAGGAGCGTGGAACAACTTGATACCTTCGAACATCAGCTCTTGGTTGTTGAACCACGTAGAACCTTTTGAGTCCACACCCGCAGCACCCAAGCCAGAAGCACCGAATCCGCCCAATGCACGGACGTATGCCTTCATCACGTTGGTCGGGATGTAGATGTGCAGGTCTTCCTTACCGAACAATGCGGTAGGGATAGCGTCTACAACCTTGCCCAATTCAGCGATGACGTTGGAAGAAGATACGCCAGCAGTTGCAGCAGTTACGTCAATGACAGTAGAGTCAGCAGCAAGCAACGCTTGGAAGCCGTTGAACTCACCTGCGTTGGCAGTAGCACCAGTCCAGATTTTCTGCTCGATCCACTCGGCTACTTTAGCAGAGTTGTAGGCGATGAAGTAGTCAACGAAGTTCTTGGGCAGAACGTCAAAAGCGGAGTAGCCCATTTGGATGGCTTCCCAATCGCTCTCGAAGTCGCTCTTGCACAACTCCAAGTTAACCTGCAAGAACTCGGGCTGCAAGATGCGCTCGGTCAAGGTCAAAGTGGAAGTGTCGGTGAAGTCGCAGGTCTGGTCTTTTACGATACCATCCAGCTCTACACGCTTGATTACTTCTTTGAATTTGATGTTTGGCTTGACAGTCAAGCCGCCTTTTGCGATGGTGTCACCGCTCAACAGGGCAGCAGAGATGTACTGGCCTGCAAACTGACCAGCGTAAGTGGTCGTGATAGAAGTGGTCGTTGCCATTATCTATGTGGGGGGGTTAGTTAAATAATTTGTTGAATACTCGGTCTGCGGTTGTCGCAGTACGCTTCGCACCGATTTGGAATTTCAGTTCGGGCTTAACCTCGACAGGGGCAGCCACGATGGGCTTCTCTGCGGCCATTACCACCTCTTTCACTTCCTCCTCTTTCTCGACTTCCACGGACATTTCTTCTTTCTTGCCCATTTCTGCCTTCATCATTTCAACCTCCTCTTTGAGGGATTGAATCATCGCCATCATCTCGGAGGCGGTAGGTTCAGCAGCGGCCTCGACCTCGATGGTCACTTCCTGCTCTGCTTCTTCTGCCTTCTCTTTGATTTCGGCAATCACGCCTTCTTCCGTAACGACCAAGATGCGACCGTCCTCCATTTGGTATTCACCAACGGGTACAGCCACCTTCTCGCCTTCGCTTCCGATAAGGAAGATGTTTTGACCTGCTTCAAGAACTTCGGCTTCCACCATTGTTCCGTCTGCCAATTTTGCGCTCGCAAGGGCAACCGCTTCGGGTTGCAGAGCGAACTCAATTTTCTTGAAAATGTCGTTCAAGTTCATAGTATAATAATTAGAGATTAGGGGTTTTGGGTATTTTTGCCTCCGATAAATCCGATTCCTTGCGCCCACATATCATTCGGGTCGCAGCATTTTCGGGAGTAGGTGCCGTCTTTGCAGAGGCATCCACGCCGTGAGTTGGGGGGTACGGGTGGTTTAGGATTGTTTTTCATTTTCCTTTATTTTAGATTCTGCCCAACGCTTCGCAGCCAGTCCACCCCAAAGGAGGTAGGAGATAGTGCCGCAAGCGGTAGAGTCGGTTTCGTCGTAATACTCCTCGGCTCTTGATAGGTAGGAGAACATCCGCTTCACGGTGTCAAACGATACGGGCTTTCCGTCTGCGAGTTGCTGCGCTCGTATCTTGCCAACTGGCGTGGCGCACTTGTTACCGCCTTTCTCGTTCAACTCAATGCCTCGCTTTGCGTTATTGCGCACGGCCTCGGGGTAGTCAGAATATGATTCCATAACTACCCGTTGGCCTGCCTTTACTCGCTTGTCTTTTTTTAGGATTCCTTTGACCGCTCCAAGAACGTACAGTTCCACGAGGTGTTCTGCCTCTTGCTCCTCAATCTCCTGCATTGAACTCATCGCCACCTCCAACGATGGCTTATGTGCGAACCACCCCTCGATGGAGTAGCCCTTGTACTTGCCAGATTTTACGTCCTCCCAAACTTGGTCGTTGTCGACCTTGCGGGTCTGCATCCAAGTACCGATTGGGTAGTTCATTCCGTACTTGCGTGACTTGTCGTGTACCTCGTCCTCAATAATCCATTGCTCGATGGTCGTGACCCCGTTCACCTGTTGCGAATGCTCCGTGGTGGTAGACGCTTGGAGACCCTTTTTGAGGAACAACTCCGCACTTTGGCGGATGGTTTTGTCCGTAAAGAAGACGTAATACTCCTCGCCTGTCTTGTCGTCCCTGCGGTAGATGGGCTTGTTCGGGATTAGGACTGGCCCGATGATGATTCGCTTCTCCTCGTTTTGGATAGCGAAGGACACCTGCTGTGCGGAGAGGGCTACAAACTCCTCCTCGATTGCTGGGTTCTCCACTACCGAGATAGCGTTCACCCCCATAAACTGCTCATTTTCAAGCACTAATTCGTAATACTTCATCCTCCGAAATTTGCGCTGGTGCGGATTCTACGCTCCAGCATATTATTGTTATTCATTTGTTGATTTACTACATACGCCTGCATAGGTCGGTCAAAGATACCAGAGAGTGGATTCTGCCCTATTCCCGTGAACGAGATGTTCGGGGTGAACCCTCCGCCTCCTGTTGCTGGTGCGGATGCCGCTCCAAGCGATGGCGTCTCTGCCGTGGTTTTGTTCGGCTCAAATTTAGAACGAGCGATGGTTGCGATTTGTGCCGCACCCGTTACCGCCGCAATACCCGCCTGTACAAATCCAGCGGGGCCAGGGGTAGTAGCGAGTTGATTCATTACGGCTGCTGCGGTGTTCGCTACCGCCTCGCCAAGACGCAGGGCTTTGGTGATTCCAAATACCTTCCGTGCGTTCTTCTCATCGCCTTTGGAGAAGGACTCCGCCAACTGCGCCAAAGCACCAAACGCCTGCCCTGCCAACTCCAGCTTCTTGGCGTTGTTCGCCATCTGCCGTTGTTCGTCCAACTTGTCGTACTTCTCGTTGACCTTGCGCTCGGCTTTGCGCTTCTCTGCCTCAATTCTTTCTGCCTCGTAGATACTGGCATTCCCAGACGCTATCAATGCGTCAAGAGCCGCCTTTGCGTCTGCCTCGACTTGCTTAATTTCCCTTTGGCGTTCGGTCTGACCCACACCCCGTAGGCGGTCAAGTGCCGCTTGGAACTCCTCAAGGGCTTTTACTCGTGACGCTTGTCGCTTGTTGGCCAGTTCAATCAGTTCCTTTTCTCCGTCTACCAAGAACCGCTGGTATCCCAATTCCTTCTGTGCGGCTTCCGCTCGCTTCTTGTCGTACTCCTCTGTCTTGGTACGCTCCTCGTTACGCAAGGAAATAATTTCACCCTGCAATCGCTTCTGCCTGCGGAGTGATTCCGTCTCCAGTTCCAAGACCTTCGCTTGGGCTTCTGAACGGGCTTTCAAGTCCTCGTCCGTGGACTCGCCCATCTTGATACGATCATCAAGATATTTTAGATAGGCACGGGCGTTCTTTTGTTCGGCTGCTGCTACATCACTCTCCAACTTGAACGCACGCTGTACTGCGTTGATTCGCTCGTTTGTGGATTTGTTGACGTCATCAGCAATCATCCGTGCTTTGGCGATTTCCTTATTCGCTTTGGCACGCAAGACAATCAAGGCACGCTCACGGTCTTCTACCGCATCCAATGCCTTCGCAAGTTCACCACCTTGCTTTGCTTCTCTGGCGATTTCGTCACCGATTCCCTTGAAAGCATTTTTGGCTTTGTCTGCTGCTTCACTAAATTTGCCAGAGAATATAAGGGTGATTGATTCTCCGAGCATTACAGCACGGTCAATTACCACCTTGATAGCCGCCTCTACCGTTCCAAGAATCACGGCAAACTGGTCTGCGCCTCGGCTGGTCTGCGTGAAGTAGGCAGCAAGGGTACCAACGGCAACTACCAGCGCACCAATACCTGTCGATATTAACGCACCCTTGAGGGTAGTCATCGCACCAATAGCGGTCTTGGCACCGCTGATGAGACCCTTCATCGCACTTACCCCACCCTTTGTGAACTTGTCAAGGGCTTCGGTTCCTGCGTCGATGGTATTGTCAAGGTTGTCCGCTTGGGTGTTCGTCTCCTTTAACGCCTTGTTGAGTTCGTCAACGGCAAGGATGGCTTCACCATTTTCAACCTTTAATTTGATAACCTTCTCCGTTGCCATTGTCTCTTGATTTGTACCCCTGCTTGGGCGATGCTGCTGATGATGTGATACTTTCCTTTTGCGATTTCCACCTCCTCGGACAGGCCGAGGTTGGGTTGCTTGAGGGCGTTAACTATAAAACCGAGGTCAATCATATCTGTTGTACTTCCATTCGGATTTTCCATACGCTTGGGCCATTTGCATTTTTTAAGGATAGGCAATGTACTCCCACCACTCGATCAGTAACATCAAAAACCGCAAGCAGAGCTATTCCAAAATCGTGGTCGTGAGTTGTTGGTCGGATCTCGGTAATAATATCACCAACTGACGCACGCTCCACTACATAATAATGCGAGTCCGTGTGAGTTACACCTCCTGATTCTTCGATTACTGCCGATAGCAGGAACATCTTGCGCTGACCTTCAACAAGGTCAAACGGGCTGCGTGAGTAGTCGAGCAGGGCGTATGCTGCCGCCTCGCTTACGCCTTCCTCCGTAAGTTCAGCATCGAATAAGAACACTTGGTTTGGTTGTGTGCTGGTCGGTTGCTCTGGCTCAAGGGAAACTGTTGCCGTGTGGCGCATCGCTTGAAGGTCATCCTTTAACGATAGCAATTTAGAGGTGCGCCAGTAACAAGTGCTATTTGTAGAGTTCCATCGGTAGCCGTAGTATTCGCAGCAGCTCTGTGTAGTTAACCCTCCGACACTCCCGTCATAGTTCATTATTGTAGGTAGGTCGGTACAGATGATGCCGTTCGCAAACGAGGCACGGAATAGTTCAATCGTTCCTGTGCGCTTCTCGGGGTCGTATCCTGTCAGCTTGTTGATACGCCAGTATTCTTGGTCGAGGTAGATTTGGGTGTTCAAGTCGAGGTTGTATACCTCCGATGGTTCAAGCACCACTTGAGCCGTAAGCATCACCGCATCCGATGCGTAAATCTCCGTTAGATAGGTAGCCCAGAACTCCGTGAACAAATTGTAAGGAGGTGGGATGCGGTTGTCCAAGACCGCCTGCCCAAAGGTGAGGGTGATGTCTTTGGTATAGCCCTCCGTGTATACCCCGAATTTTGGGTATTCGTACAGTTGCAGAAAGGTCGTAGTCGACTGGTCAATGACCGAATACCGAACGCACTCACGCTTACCCTGATACCACATCAATCGGGGCAAACTATCGATGGCCTTTCCTTCAAGGTCAAATAGCTGCAATATCTCCAGATTAGCGGTGTTATTCAGTCGGTTATACAGGGAAGACACAAAGGGAACCTCTACGCTGAACTCGCCCTGTGCGAACTCGTTTGCGGTGTCTGCTATTTGCAGCGTTCCGTGCGAGTAGCCAAAGGAGTTTTTGAATGCCTGCTCGATGATAGCCCCTCCCTCTTGGAAGGTGAAGTTAATTGAACGGCCTTGCAGGTCGGTGGTCGGTTGGATGGTGATTGGTTGGCTGATGTCGACCTTGTACGTCCAGTCCTTTACTGCTCCAGATGCAATCCACGTCTGATAGTCGTACACGTTGAGCGTGTTTGGCGTATCTCGATCGGGGATGATGACAAGGTTAAACAGTTTTGCTACCCCTGCAATGAAGTCACGCTGCTTCATCTTGGGCATCAAGTCCGTCATTGATACCGTCAATCCAACGGGGGAAGACGGAGCGGAGATACACGTCCAAGTGTAGGTTAGAATATCTCTTGTATTGGTAACCCCTAATGCTCCGTTGTGAGCAGCATACAAAGTGACCTCATCACCTGCGGCCAAGTTTAAGGTGAAGTCCACCGAGAAGTCAGTATTCGCAGTGACCCAATAGCTCGGCCCAGTTACTCCGTTGATGCGTGGCTGTATTCGTAGATTGAAATTACCATCAAGGGTACCTGCAAAATTGAACTGATATGCGCCTCTTGAGTTTGCCGTGTAGGTATCGGAGGCAAAGTTCCCTCCGTTGTCATATACCTCGGAGGAGAAAGTTACTTGAGTTGGAGCGACTGCGTTACCGTTACTTATTTGAAGGTCATCACCCGTCACTTGGAATAGGCGAGAATTGAATGCCTCCTCGTTGGGAACGATAGCATCATTCGTCCAAAGGAGCATATAAAGTTCAGTAAGGTACTCGGATGTCCAAAAGCCCGTGTTGTTGATGGTGTACCCAGCCGACTCGAATATCTGCTCAATGAGATACTTGACTTTGATATGCGGGTAGAAGTTGGTCTCTACAAGCGGTTTTAAGGGGTTCTGCGGAGCGAACACCGAATCCGTGGCGAATCCCTTTGCGTCCACCATTCCGTAAGTTATGGCGTCTCCGATAGGCGTCACCCACGAATCGTAGATATTGTCCCAGTTAAATACGTGGGAAAGGGCATCAAGATTCAACTCACTCAACTCGCTTTCTCCAAGCGTGCGGGCAATGCCTCCGACCTCTCCAGCAACCAAGACCTCGTACCCCTTAATCATCCCATCTTGGATGGTCACGTTCAGCAGTTGGATGTACCCATCTAAAAGAGCAACCCCGTCCGAGAACAGGGTGATTTGCTGCTTTGAGTAGGCGTTGTACCCGCCCTGTATGTTAACGTCGTAGTAGTGCTTGAAGAAAGCATTGTTGGCGTCTGTTGCTGGCAGGTTAAAGTTCTGCGTGATCGGGGAGAAGATGACCGCAGGGTCACGCAAATCAGCCACGTTGTAGTCAAGCGAGATTGACTCGTCGCCGTAGGTGTCAAGGTAGCCCGTGCTGGTTTGAATCTTTAGAGCCATAACTTGTTTTTCACAGGGTTTGCGTATTCAAGCGTGAAGGTGTACTGCACGAGGTTGTCATTCACGGAGGTCTTGTAGGTGACCTGCGTATCCTTCAAAATTACGGCTTGCTCCTGCTCCACCAACTGCAAGGTTGACGAAAGCATCATATCTTTTACCATCTCGTTCATCCCTTCCGAAATGAATCCCGTGTTCACAATCAGCTGCTCTTGGCCTTGCGTGTTGAAGTATTGCTTTGACGCTGCGTAGGAGGGTATTGAGGCGGTTCCTGCTGAACGTCTGATGACGTTTGCGGTATAGGTATCTCGCTCGACATTTAAGCTCTCCACGGACTTCTTTTGCACGAGCAAATAATCCCACGCCCCGTACCTATTTTGGAAGGCAATAGTAAGCGGGGTGTAGCGTGGCTCGCATTGAACCTCAAATTTGTAGGTGCTTTGGATTCCTGCCAGTTCAATGAGTGCCGCTTGTAAGCAGTCCAGCCCCTCGCATACGCCACCATCAGCAAGTACACGGGTCTCGTATGCCGCAGCGTAGCCCTGTTGGAAGTCAATCGTATACCATTGCAGGTTCGCAACGTCCTCTGGTTTTCGGTCAATAGCAGAAGCGTTTAGGTTGGTGATTCCAATAGGAATAAACCACATCCAGTTCTGCGAGTTGTTGCCTCCCGTCACGGACAAGGTAGAGAACAATAGCGTCCCGTAGGTGCCGTCCGAGTAGTTTACTTGTATGCGGTCTGGCGGCGGAGTAGAGCCGAGCATCACTCCAAGCGTCATCTGCTGCTCCTCCCAGATAGGAACCCAAGAAGGGGACTGCGGCATCGAGGTCAGTATGCCTCCCGTTTGCGTTTCAAGATTCACATTCAGTCCATCACTCACCTCACTCCATCCATCGTATGCACGAATGCTGCTCGATGTAGCCAGCACGCCAGAAAGTCCACCGCTATTGGTGTACTCACGAAACTTCACCTGCACGTTCACGACAGAGGCCACGTTGTTCTGTGCCGTGCCGTCATCGTGGGCTATCGTGGTAGCAGATAGGTACTGGTCAACCACGTTCCGAATATCCAAGTACCCATAACGAGCGGAAACGGGATCGGGGCGCAGCTTGAAGCGGTACGTGTAACTCGCAGGAACGGATGCAATGGAACCCGTCCACACGAATACGTCTGCGATGTAGGCAAAGCCCGTAGATGCGTATGCCGTAGAGTCCAGTCCGTACACCATAGGTGAACTGCCGAAGGCGTAGGCGGGTGGTTGTTGTACTATAGTGATGGCCATTACTTATATTTTTTGTTCAATTCGTTTATTGTAAATTCAAGGAACTGCATCACGTCCAGCTCGTATGCTTGGCGTATCTCATCTGGCAGTTTCTCGTACCCCAGTTGAAAGGGGCGTGAATAGAAGTAGGTTGGGTCGATTCCTTTGTTCTTAATTTTCAGCATCACCATACTGGCGGTCTGGGAGTAGGACAGGAACTTCTTTGTCTTGGTGTCCTTGAATTGAATCTTGCGCCGTGCTACCCACGCATAGATTGCCCCGAACGGAGGCATCTTGCCCTTCTTCCTTCCCTTATCTACCCACTCCCCGTATTCAGCCATCAAGAAGTCGAACTCAATGGAGCGGGGGTTCACCTTCGTTTCGTAGGCAAGGGAGTTGTACAGGTTCTTGGTGACGTTCTTTTTCTGCTTGGTTAGGTTCGCCCGTGATTGCTGCACGAGGTACTTCCCAAATTTGTCAAGGGCAAACTTGGTGTTCTCGGCTTTCTTTAAGTCGGGCTTTCCAGACGCCATCAGCAGATGATTGTCGGGTTCGGGGTCATAATTTGGAGGGTGAACTTCCACCCGCAAAGGGTGTTCTCGTAGTCCTCATCAATCGGCTCGCATACGGGGTCGTTCACCAACTCAAAGCCATCGGAATACAAAGCACCCCTGCGGAGGGATGCAATCATTTGCTGCGCTGAAAAGAGCGCACGGTGGTAGATGTCCTGCTTAATCGCCACCCCTTGAAAGGAGTACGGGTCGACATTCGGGTCTTGCTTGGAATAGTCCACCACGTCCATCACAAGCAGGTCAACCTCGTAGGTGACCGTCCGTTCGCTGACGGTGGCGTTCCCCACCAAGATATGACAAAGCGGGAACAGGGTCATCTTACGCATATCCACGTCAAAGATGTTGCCCCAAGTCGTAGTCGTAATATAATCAGCCGAGGTCGCTGCCGATTGCAACGCCTCGCATAGTTGATAGTATCCGTATTTCATATATATAAAACCCCCTACCTGCTTTGTTGTCGCAGGAGGGCTTGGTCTACCCTTGCCTTGTCAACTTCGTAAGCAAGCCAAGTAAGGCATTGGTTCAGCGGGAGATTCGTGACGGCCTCACTATTGAGTACATTTCCGCCAGCAAGTTGATGGATGACTGCAAACCATCCCCACTTTTTCCCGAATTGACTTTTAATGTCCGCAGCTCTTTGGTCGCTGGGTTCGGACTCGAAGACAGTAGGGTACCTATCTGTAATGATAGTTGCAAACGAGTAAAAAAAAGTCGACACCCCTCCACGATGTCCATCGTTACATTCTCGAATGCTGCTCCGTCGTGCTTCGCTGGGTTGTACGCCTCGATCTCGTAGCGTCCTGCGGCCTTCTGGATGATTGGGCGGTACAGCACACCAAGCCATTTGGTGGCGTTCTTGATGGAATCTTTTAGGTACTCCTGTGCATCGATGAACTCACCCGTGGTGATGTCCTCCAAGTTGGGATGAAAGCCGTACTCCACGTCCCCGATTTTGATGATGCGCTTGAGGTCTGGTTTCTCGTTCAAGGTGAACAGAACAAGGGCTTCAATTTCCTCGAGTTGCGCCTTTGGGAACAGCGGGTACTCCTCCGCATCGATTCCGCAGAAGATGGACAGAGCGAGTTGGTTGAAGGTCTCATCCGTGGGGTTAGCCCCCATAAAACGCTGATAGTCCTTGAGGGTGATGTCAGCGAGTTCGGTGGGTACGATTACTTTACGAAGCATTCCTGTCGGGTGTTATTGATGTTCTCGATGTCAAAGAATTGCACGTCGTGGTACAGGTTTTCTGCCAGCTCCTGCGCCTTCTCTTTGGTAATGGATGCAAGGGCTTCCCTCCAGTCGCTCGGAGTGCGGCAGAGGATTGAGTTGCTATCGTTCAAGAGTGGCGTATA
>Ga0208053_1000219_pt1 | contig 13760 bp, 18 predicted proteins | sample LakMenEpi20May10_FD_150719 | JGI IMG/M metagenome (GOLD analysis project Ga0208053, IMG submission 150719) | Freshwater microbial communities from Lake Mendota, WI - 20MAY2010 deep hole epilimnion (SPAdes) | ecosystem: Environmental > Aquatic > Freshwater > Lake > Epilimnion/Euphotic zone ... | reverse complement strand
TGTCAGCTCGGTGACGATGAGGAATTCGCCGTCGGTGGTCATGAAGTAGCCATCGACCCAGACAACATCCAGAACCAGGCCGAGGTCTGGATCTGTCACTTGCGTGAGTGCGCTGTTCCAATAGTACAAGCGGCCACCGGATGCAATGGCTAAGCGATCAAAGCTATAGTCGAACGTCACTTCTGTGTTGACTGGCCCACCGACGTCGCCAAGAACGGTAACAGCGCCGTTGCTGGCCACGGACACCAGCTTGGTGCCCATGACTCGGTAGCAGATGCCATTCCAGTTGATTCCACCGCGGTCTGTGCCTGGGCCTGTGCCGTTGGCAACGATGCCATCACCAGGGCGCAGGAAGCCGTTGCTGATGCCTGACTGCTTTGGAACTGGCACCATGTTGACAGGGTAGGCCGTGCGCAGTTCTGGGGTGGCGTCGGCATAGATGCCGTTGAGAATTGGGATTTGCATGGCTTACCATTTGACCTTGTTGGCTTAGGCGACGCGATACCAGCTGTTGGCGGCCTGGTAGAAGCGCATGGTGAAGAATGCGTTGGCGGCCAGGGTGGTGGGTGCGCCGAATGCTGCTGCTGCGCCGTTCACCGCCAGCGTGAAGCTGGTGATGATCTGGGTGGTGGTGACCAGCACCTGAGTGCCGTCTGGCACGCCAGTGTTCAGGGGCAGCGTGATTGTGCCAGCGGCCAAAGTGCCAACAGGCTGAATGACCATCCACTGCTGCTCGCTGGTGGGCGTGGGCACTGTGATGTTGAAGCCGGTGCCAGGGGTGTAGAGGTTCGTGGCCACGGTGGGGGCTGCGAATGTCTGCTGGAAGTATTGCAAGAGCTGGCTGATTGAGACCTTGCGTGCGTCGCCGTTGTTGGAAACGTAGACCGGCAGTAGGTCGCCGCCAGAGACTTGGCTGATGCCAGATAGTTGGTTGATGGTGGGCATGTTGGTTCCTCAGTTGAATTCGATGGGGCCATCTTGACCGGCCAGGACTGGATCGATGGGCGGACGGATGAAGGGGTTGTCGTAGACGCGCCAAGGCTTGTTGCCTGCGCCTGCTGGCATGGTGCTGGGCAGTTGTTGCTGCACTGGCATGGCTGCGCGTGACAGGAGCGTGTTGTACGACTCTTTGGCCGTGGCCTTGGTATCTGGCATCACCTGCTTGCCGTAGCTCGGAGCCAGCTTGATGGCCAGATTGGTGTAGATGGCCTCGTTGGAGCTGTCGGGAACGTTGGTCTGCTCGTCCAGGTCACTGTCTTGCGGACTGGACGGCAAAGGATATCCAAGACGGATTCCCAATGCATTCCATGCTGCAATCATGGTGTCCAAGCGACGCAGCGCAGATTGCAATTGTTCTGGCGTCAAGTCAAAAACATAGGATGCAAGGCCAATTTCATCAAATGCCTGCTCAATAAATTGGCGCTTAGTCCATCCCATGTTTTCTCCTTATTTGATTATTAATATATTAATTAACATTAATAATGTCTTGCAACAGAAACCAATCGGTTTCATATGCATCGGCATAGCTTTTTAGGCACGCATCCAGCGCCGCGCCCGTCTTCATTGAAAAGAGCAATTGCTCAAACACTAACTCGGCAAAAAGGACCCGCACTATAAAGTACGGGTCTTGCCTGCTCAATATTTCATAAGCGGCCATCACATCTCCTTAAACGGTGCGAGACAGTTTGACTTTGACTTGGCCCGCAGCAACTGCCGTAGTGTCCGAGTCGGCAACAGCACCCGTGATGGCGATACCAAGACCCAGCGGGAATCGATAGCCGTTGAACCCGGGGGAGATATTTACTGCTCCTGGAACACCGGCCACTGCTGCGGGAACCGGAATAACCATTTCTGGCACATCCGTACCAACGGTCGGCGCTGTGGCTTTGTTGTACAGCTTCACAAACGCGGCAGTTGCGCCGATGTTGGTTGCATAAAGAGCTTGCAAGCCGCTGGTACCCGTGAGAATCAAGGCTCCGTTGGTTGATGCCAAGCTGTTTACAAAGTACGGAGTTGCTGGTGCGAGTGGTGTACCGGCAGTGGTAACGGCCGTGACCGTAGTAACCGTATTGAGAACACCTGACGCTACGGCAATACTGCCCCCTGTAACCTGCACTGGCACAGACCCTTGCACGTCGTTAGTGGGTCGGGTCAGCAACTCAACACGTTCGCGCTCGTAGTCAAAAATACGCACATAGCTAATGCGCAACTCAGTGCGCTTAATCAACCCGCCACCACAATCCGTCACTGCAAAATCAGCCGGAAGCGTCATGCTATTCGCGTAGGGCAGGACCAAAGTTAGTGCTGTGGTAGCTGCGTTTGCAACCTTCCAAGCCCCGTCGATACCCAGTGTTGCCCCATCCACATTATTGCGGCATCCGACCAGTTCCAACGTATCGCCGGAGATGATCGCGGGGGCCGTCCAAGTGGTGTTTCCTGTCAATACCAGTTGCCGGGTTCCGTCAGCCAGCGTAGAAAGTACCGCAGCATTGGCCGCTTGGCCGACAGCACCCAAAGCGGACATTAGATTGCCACCGTTAACGCGCGCCACGTATCCGCCATAACTGGTCACGGTAGACGCCGTACCAATCACAATTGTGAAAGATGTCGGGCTGACGATAGATGCAACAGCAGTTGCAGTAACCAAATTAGGGAATGCTGTGGCGGCTTGGTCCCGAATACCATATACAACAACGGGGTCCGCCAAGGCCAATCCGTGATCCCGATCCGTGGTTATCGTCGCCGTTGTTGTGCCGGTTTTGACTGCTGAAACGATCTGTGCATTAGGCACCGTCAGAGAGTCGTTGTTGGTCGCCCGAAAACGCAGGCGATACGTCTTGCTTGGCGCTGGTACCACGCTCGTACGCGACAGTCGGTTGTTCGTGCCCGTAATTGCATCAACCCCGACATCAGACCACTGTAGGCGATCAGCCTGTAGGGTCAGCTTGTACTCAGTACTCGGTCCGAATGCGTATGTATATGCGGACGCCACTAGCTGAACTGAGGCTGAGGTTCCAACGGTCAGAGAGTGATTCCCTGCGACTGTGGCCGAAGGGTATGCATCTCCGGATTCTGATCTGCTGTACGCACTTGCTTGAGTAGCCGTGGGCTGTTCAAAAATCAGGGACGTGCCATCTTCAGCCTGCCCAAGGCGGGCACGGATGAAAACCATACCCTTATCACCCACAGGATTCGTAATAGTCTGCGAAACAATAGTTCCGGCTGGCCCCGCTGTGCAGGTGAATTGGGTAGGGCTAGGGATAGTCGCTACCACAAGAGCCGGATAGTTTGCCAGTGGGCTAGAGCAGCCCGCAATGCCAATGGACCTTCCAACACTCAAACCGTGCGGGAGCACCGTATCCACCGTCAGTATGGTAGTAGCTTGACTAATGCTGGAAATGTCAAGGTCTGGCGTATCCGCCAACATGGCCCCGGTAGAGATAATCTCCGAAGCAAACTCTTGCCCTAGGGTGCGCTGCGACATGGACATGCCCACCGAAAGCTCTACGGGCATTGGGGATGTGATTAGGCTTGTGATTGCGGTCTCAGTCCCTGCGTAAAGCGGCGACTTACTAATGACCAAGTACGATGCAGCGGCAGCGTTGCCGTCCACATACACCATGTCACCCGTAGCCTTTGTCTCTTGCCAGTTAGTACCTGGCACATATGCTTCAAAAGCTTCACGGAACTTTGTTTTGATGTTGCTTGTGACTGCGCTGACAACTTCGGCATAAGTGCCGTCGTTCATATCTTTGTTGCGTCGAGTTACGTCGTTGTAACTCTTAATGATATCTGCCATGATTACCCCCTGAAAAAAATGGCACTATGAAAAACTGCTGCTTAACTTAACTTCATTGCCTCATTAATCTTCTCAATGAGTTTTGCGTCGCTCCAGCGACGATCTATCTTCAGGCCGATATTATCAGCTTGTTGCAGCATCTCTTCACGAGTTGGAGCAGAATTAGAAACTTCTTTCGGAGAGTCAAGGACTTCTTTTGGCTCATTGAACTCAATGACCGCCTCGACAAGTGTCTTACTCCAGCCGTCTTGCACGGCAGATTGCAGTTGAGATTCATCATTAACGCCAATTGATTCATAAGTGGTGCCATTCGGGCCAAAATGAGCGCCTGGGCATCGATAAACAAGAACAGGGAGCTCCATCACTTACCTTTCTTTACCGTCTTTGCAGCGGCTTTAAAAGCCTTGGCAGTCGGCGCACCCGCCGAGCCGGGCTTGCGCATACGTTCTTTAGATCCAGCCTCAATGCGCTCACGCTTTGCATGAATGCTCGCATATAAGCCAGGGCTTCCGGGTTTCTTCATTTCTTTAAACCCTTATTTGGCTTGCCTGCTTTCATCGCAGCACTGCGAGCCGTAGATAGTGCAATCGCAACAGCTTGTTTCTGTGGTTTGCCTGCCTTCATCTCTTTTGAGACGTTGGAGCTAATACTTTTCTGGCTGTAACCTTTTTTAATCGGCATTTCGTTTGCTCCATTAAAAAGCCCGAGGATTGCTCCCCGAGCTAGGTTTACAGCTTAGGCGATACGATACACAACAAAGGTGCTAGCCGCAGTTTTGCGCAGGCGGAAACGCGCGGTAGAACCAGCGGTTGCAGCAGTTGCAGCAGAGCCCACGATGGTAACGCCAGTGTTAACGGTAACCGTCAGAGCAAACGCGGCCAATGTGACGACAGAGAAATCAATACTGTCGTTAACCATGAACTCCGACACGAGATCCAAAGCGGAGCCGGTGGGGAGCTGCACGTTACGGCTGGCGGTTGGCGTAGCGGTCACGATACCACCAAGCAACGATGCGGCACTGAAGGCCATTGAGCCACCGTCAACGATGTTGGTCGGTGCCTCTTGGACCTGTGCGTTAAGGCGGCCCTGTTGAACCTGTGGAGAGGTGCCGCTCTCATAAAAAACGGGCTGGCTGCCGGTGGACTCAACAACGATAACGGCCCCGGTGGAATATGGACCAAAAACAGTTTGACCAGCTCGAACCGTACCGATCAGAGTGGTTTGGTCCGGATAGTTTGGGAAGCCAATCGTCTGTGACACTTGGGCCTCGCCTTGGGTGAACACGGCAATAGCATCATTGGCGGGAATGGTAGCGGTAGCTTTTCCGTTTACTGCGATAACGTTAGACATGATTTTCCTTTGTAAATTTAGAGAAGGCCGGAGTTACCCGGCCAGTATTTCTTAGGTCTGCGAGAACAAGATAATGCCCGACATTTCAGGCTGCTTGTTCACCACGCCGAACAGGGTATCGAGACGATACTTGGTCTTCATAGTGTTGATGTCGTATTGCTTTTGCATGACCAGTTCGATACCTTGGTCAGTAGAAGCACGCATCACAGCAGCGCCAGCATCGCTAGGAACAGCGTAGCGACCAGGAAGGATTTCCAGAGAGTCACGCTGCCAGAACGGGTTCACGGAGGCCGAAACAGTGTTCAAGAACACGATTGCAGCATTAGAAGCCGGGGTGTTTGCAACGCAGTTTTTATACTGGACTTCAGCATCAGTACCGCCTTGGGCAGTAATCAGCGGGGGGCTGATGACCATGGTCGTGGCATTCACTACGCTGATGACCCGGAAGGTCTTCAGTTGGCCAGTGTCGCCTTTGGTGATGTGATGCACGGCGTTGATGTTAGCAACAGTAAACGCATCGCCAGCGGCCACGTTGGCGGTGCTAGAAATGGTGACCGTTTGGAAACGGTTGTCAACGTTTGCGGTTTCGCCAGTCGTTGCTACTGCGGTCGCGCGGGGCACGTAGTAGTTAAGAGCCGAGGCGCGGGTGTCGATGGTCAAGCCAGCACCACCACCAGCAGCAGCCTTGCGGTTGGCGTAGTCAAACTTGTAGGTGGAGAAGGAGGCCATCTCACCAACAAATGCCTTGCGCAAAGCCTTATCGCTGATCTCGTTGCCGAAAGAGCGGGAAGCCTTCGAAAGATCATTGGCCATGCCGTTGTAGTCACGGGTGGACAGGGCCAGGAAACGATCATAAAAAGGGACGCCTTGCTCGTTCATGATGGCCTCGCACTGGGCGACATCATCAAAGCCAGAAGCGGCCGAGGTGCGCTTAACAACCAGCGTACCTTGGTTCGCTGCCACATTCATGATGGCCTCGTTGATATCACTGGCCAGCTTTTGCTTGGCAGCGTTACCAAGGCGGTTCTCTTGCAGCGCATCACGCAGTTCTGAGGCATTCATGACCCAAGGCACAGCTTTAGAAAAGCCAATGGTCGCAGGCACGGACAGCTGGGTAAAGTCATCAAAGTTAGATGACATATCGGTACCGTTGTAGCTGGTAGCGATATAAGGCTGGGGACGCCAAATAACGTTGTTAGTGCGCTCCATCATCGTTTGATCGGTGCTGTACACCGCGACGTTCTTGCTCAAAACAAGTGCGTCTTGAAAACCTTCAAGAATGTCTTCAAACGCAACGCGCTCTTCTTTACTGAATGAATTTGCCATGATTAATATTCCAAAGTAATAAATTAATTATTTAGATGCTGCTTGTTTCTGCTTTTTGTACTGAATGACTTTCGTCATGTTCCCAGTACGTGAAGCTTCTTCGCGCAGCCGTTCTAGGGTTGAGTCCACCGCCCCAGAGACTCGGCCGGTTCCGGACACGATTCTTTCGGGCGGTGGGGCTGCCTTGCGGTTGGTAACTTTCAAGTCTTTCTCCAGTTTCGCTACCGCAAAGGCAAACTTTACGGGGTCTTTGATGGCGGCCAGCTCTTGCGCCTTCTTGGGGTTCTTGCCGAGTGCGTAGACGACCATGGCGGGGTTATCCGCACCTTGCAGCATGACGCCTTGCTGGGTGACGTTGAACAGCTCCTGGGCCACGGCCTCGGCGTCGTCAAAGTCTTTGACTCGCAGCTCGGCTTTCGCCTTGCCGTAGCCATCCAGTTTGGCTTGCCAGGCTTTCTGCTGAGTCATAACTTCAGCTTCCTGCTTGGCGTTGGCGTCGTCGGCGTGTCGCTTGCGCTCAAACCAATTAGCCAGTGCTTCCTCGAATTTGTCGGTATCGTAGTCGTGATCTTCGAGCTTTGGCTTTGCCCCCAGCGTGACCGGCTTGGTCTCAGTCTGTGCGGTGGTTTGCAGCTTGGCTTCAAGTTCACGAATGCGGCGCGATTTTTCGCGGTCTGACTTGCGCAGCTCGCGCACCCATTCAGGAGCGTGTGCCGGTTCTTCGGGAGGCGGCGCTTCCTCACCAATGGAAACGACCACTTCGTCGGTGTCAACTTCGTCTTCGGTGGCTTCGGATTGATCGCCTTCGGCTTGCGCTTTTGGTTGATCGATGGCCTCGTCCTCCAAGACGATGGTTTCATCGTCGGTGTTGTCGTTGTCCTGTTCTGCCTTTGTGTTCATCGTTGACCCTGTGAAACTCACCCATTAAAACGGCTGGGTGGATACCTTGTGCGTAATTGTCACTTAATTGTGGATTGATTGACAACTGGTTGTGCTTGTTGCTGGATCATGCCGCCGATTTGTTCGGCCATGTTGATGGCGTGATCCTGAGAATCCATGTCGATGTTGCTGAGGGTCTCTACCGTTTTGGCCCGGCTGAGTTCGGCGTCGGCTACGGTTTTGACGGTGTTGGCCCGAGCCTGGGCTGCCTTGGCAGTGGCTTCCTCGGCTGCGGCTTGCAGGTAGATGGCGTTCGGGTCTTGCGGTGTGCCTTGCATCTCGGCCATGAGTTCTTGGGCCTCGTCCTCGGTGGGCTTGACCACGCCCATGCGCAGGAGCTTCTTGCGGAAGTAGGCGTTTGTATCGCTAAGGCCTTCGCCCTCCATGTTCATCATGGCCATGGCGGTGAGCACCTGGGCTGTTTCCGGGTCTTGGGTAATCTGGAGCATGCCGGTAATGGCGCGAACGGTGGCGGATTTCTTGCTGCTGCTGGACGGGCCAACGTCGGACACCACGTCGAAGGTGGCGCTGGTCATATCGTTGGCCATCACCATGGCGCCGGTTTCCTGGTCAATGGTGGGTTGCATCAACTCGACCACGCCAGCTTCTCCTGTGGGCGCGATGGTCTTCATCTTGCGCTTGTCTTCGGTGTAGACCTCTTTGGCCATGGAGAGCCAGATCTCGCCGCAGCGCTTCATGCCCTTGGCGAAGTTGCTCATGTAGATGAACGACTGCATATCGACGCGGGTCTGGATCATCTCCACGGCTTTGCCTGACATACCGCTGACCATCTTGTCTGCGCCCTGGGGGTTGCCCAAGATGTCTTGCATGTCGGTTTCGGTGATCTGCAAGAGCGCGGCCATGGCCGGTGGGATATTGGGGGCGCGGGTGTAGGCGACTGGGCCCGAGACGGCCTGGTTGCCGTTCTGGTCTGTGATCGGGTTGATGAGCAGATACGGGTAGTCCTTGAGGTTGTCCTCGGACCACATGACCTGGTGGCCTGCGACCTGCTCGGGGGTCAGGATCGGCTTCTCGACCGATGACAGGGCTGAGATCTCGCCGAGCTTGGACAGCTGCATGTTCTTGAGGCGCTGGGCGTCTTTGGCCAGGCGCACGTGGCCCATGCATCGTTCCACGTTGTCCACGAACCAGCGCTTGCCGTACACCACCACAATGGGGATGCACTTGCCTGCGATGTAGCCTGCATCCTCAAGGACTCGGCCACCCGACAGAACGTATTTGCGCACGCGCTTGCGTTTGACGCGCTTTTGGCGGATCTCGACTGTGCCAATGGCCGCAAGGGTTTCTTCCAAGGTTTCGTCGTTGGCGAAGTCGGCTGGGGTGTAGCGCTCTTCCTCGCCTGCGATGTTCTGGAAGATGCGGATGGTCTCGGTCTTTTCCTCGACCTTGTAGTACTCGGCCACATAGACCACATCGGGTGTGCACCAGTCGAATTCGTACTGGTGGATGATCTTGGGCCAGTCGGCTGGGTCGTCGCCCCATGTGTCTTTGTAGGCCTGGCGGGTCATGCTGGTTACGACGTAGCAATATTTGGCGTCGGATTTGTCCTGGCGCTTAGCCCCGAGGTCGAAGAACACCGAGCTGTCAGCGTCGAAGATGGGCTCGATGCGGATGCGCTGGCGATCGTCTTCGTCGTTCTCCTCGTCTTCGTAGACTGTGCGCAGGCGCCATGCCCCGAAGCCGCCGCCGACTGCTTCCTCGAAGGCGTTGTCGTAGGCCTCATCCGCGACGGATGCCTGCTCGTCTGCCCGGTAGAGACCGTCGCAAACCTCGGCCAGCTTGTCATTCTCTGCGCCGTCTTTGCTTACGAAGTCCACGGTAATGCGGTTATTGCGGTACTCGTTGACCACGCGGATCACGGCCAGCATGATCTTGTTGACTTCAAATTTGGGTTTGTTCTCGTACTGATCCCACAGCGGGCCTTCCCACTGGCTGCCTGCCAGCGAGTAGAAGCGCCGGTCTTGGAGGCATTGCAAGCGCTCGTCACGGAGGGCTGTTTGTACGTCGTCAAACTGCGCCAGGGCTTCTGCGTGAAGGTTGGCGAGTCGTTGGTCGTTGCTCATTCGGGCCATGGAAATTTCCTCAATTTGTGCGATTGTCTCACCACTTTTTTACGTTGGCGATAGGGGTGAAAGCAATGGGCTTGGCTGCGCTGGATCGCCGCACGGCTTCGCAGGCATAGCGAAGGGCATCGATCACGTGGTTTTTCTTGTCCTCAAGCACTGGCAGAATCTTGCCGGTCAGGGGGTCTTTCTTGTAGCTGTAGAGGGTGAGCTCGTCGATGGTGTGGATGCAGCGGGGGTGCACCACGATGTCATAGTTCTTGAGAAACTCGATGCCTTCCTCCACCGACTTTGGCCCTTTGACCGCTGTCATGATCTTGGGGAAGCCGTTCTTTTTCATGTGGCTAATGGTCTCGGGCCTGGCTGAATCGGCCACGATAGGCCACTTTTCTGCCTCGGGCACGGTCATGAATAGCTCAGGGGTGTTCACTATCTCGCAGCCCACCATATAAGCTTCGTAATCAATGTAGAGGGTACGGCCAATGATGTGGCAGCGCACCAGGGTGGTGGGGTCAACCGAGAAGCCCCAGTCAGCGCCGAGCCGGTGAACTGCATCTGGTGGTGCCTCGAAGTCGTCAACGCGCCAGTTCTTGAAGACGCGGCTGCTGCTGTTGGTGAGGTAGCCGCCCATCCAAACGTGCTGGTATTTGTCTGGGTCTCTGCGCTTGTCGTATTCCATCTCATCGCGCAGGACGTCTGGAAACCACGGGTTGTCGGTGAAGTTGACCTTGAGGACTTGGGCGTCCTTGGGTGGCGTTGGGCCACGGAGCAAATGATCCACCGGATCAGAGTGTTGCCTGGGGTTCCATGTAAACCAGAGCTCGGAATCTGGTTTGCGGATGGTTGGCCGGAGGAGGTCGAGGCTGGTTTGGCTTAGGCTTTGGGCTTCCTCTACCCAGGCGCAGTCGTAGCCTTCCAGCGACTTGATCGAGTCGGCTGTGTGGTTCTGCATGCCCTGGAAGATGATCGCCCCGTCGCCCTTCCTGGACTTGATGACGGCATCCTGGACTTCAAAGTAAGCCCCGGCATTTATGGCCTCGATCTTGGTTTCGAGCAGGCGCTTGACCGACTGGTTGAGCGACTTCTGGATTTCACGCACGCAGACGCTTCGCCGCTTCTGGTCGATGATGTGGGCCTCGATCATCAGCTCGGCAAACATGTGGGATTTGCCAGAGCCTCGGCCACCCCATGCGCCTTTGTATCGGCTGCCTTCCAGCAGTGGAAGCGCCCACTCAGGGGTTTGAAGCTGCAAGATCTTAGCCACTCTTGACGATCACCCGCTCGATCTTGGTGAACTCCAGGGGAGCGCCGTCGGCCCCGGTCAGCTCATGCTTCTGGGTCTCGGCCCAGCGCATTTGTGTCTTGCTCCACCAGATCATGGCTGTGGTGTCGCCGCCCATTGCCTTTTGAAACAGCGTCTTCCCGACCTGAGCGTTGGCTTTGGCCTTGCCTGATTGCAGCTCGGTGGCGAAGTGGGCACGAAGGGTGTCGATGTGAATTCCGTCCCGAATCAAGACTGCGATCTGCTCGATGGGCAGGCCGTAGCCGCTAAACGCTTCAACCTGTTTGCGCTCTGCATCGGTGGGCTCAAAGGCTGGACGGCCAGCGTTTTCGCGTGCGCCTCCGTTGGCTTTCCTGCCGTCCAACTTTTTAGTGGTGGGTTTTTCAATTTTAGGCATTGCTTACCTCGTCAAAAGTCTTGCCGGTTTCGGCATGTGTTGCTTTTTTGCCCGTGAAGTCTTGCCAGCGTTTGATGATGACGTCGCTGAACTTCGGGTCCAGCTCCATCAAGCGTGCTTGGCGGCTGGTCTTCTCGCAGGCAATTAAGGTGGATCCGCTGCCGCCGAACAGGTCAGCGACTAACTTGCAGTCCTTTCCCCATTGGTCAAAAAACCACAAAACAAGCTCCACGGGCTTTTGCGTTGGATGCACTCGGGTTTTAGTGTCGTCTTTTGCCATTCCATGATGACCGGACCACAAAATACGGGCAATCAAGCGCTTGTGCTTTTGCTTTGACCAACAAAGCTCAAACGTATTGCCAGACACCTTGTCCATGTTTTCATTTGTTCGCTTATCCCAAACAACCCAAGAACCATCCTTCCGATTCGGAATCAGGTCGCTAAAGTAATCTGCACCCCAAATGAAAACCTCTTTTGCATCTGGAAATGCGGTAAATATCGTGCTTATCAACTCAGGCGCAAAGTCATCGTGATCGCCAGCAACCTTATCAAACCTTTTTCCAGTTTTTCGGTGTGCCTTGTCAGCCGCAAACATGCTGTCGTAATCGGTGTTCAAAAACATTCCATAAGGCGGATCGGTGAATACCATGTCTGCCTTCTCTCCAGCCATCAGTTTGTCCACCGCATCAATGCTGGTGCTGTCACCACACATCAAGCGATGGCCACCAAGCACCCAAACATCACCAAGCACCGTTACAGGCTGCACCGGAACATCCGGCACGGCATCCTCATCTGTGAGGCCAGGCTCTATCTGCTCAGGCATCAGCGCCGCGATCTCATCGGCTGTGAAGCCAGTCAGGTCAAGGTCAAAGCCAAGATCACCGATCTCGCCAAGCTCAAGCGCCAGCATTTCATTGTCCCAGCCTGCATTCATGGCCAGCTTGTTGTCCGCGATGACGTAGGCGCGTTTCTTGGCATCGCTCCAGCCTTTGGCCACCATGACAGGAACCTCGGTCATCTTGAGGCGTTGGGCGGCCAGTGTGCGCCCATGGCCTGCAATGATGCTGCCGTCCTCATCCACCAGGACTGGGGTGGTCCATCCCCATTCTTTGATTGATGCGGCTATTTGGCTGATCTGCTCGTCGGAATGGGTGCGGCTGTTGCGTGCGTAGGGAGTGAGTCGAGTTATATCCCACTTTTCCACTTTGTCGGCTGGGTTTGTCATGCTCAAAACCCCCCACCACTGCGTGTGGTGCAAGTCACGCTGCCGTCCAAGTTATTGACGCACCGGGTTGTTTGCGATTGAGCGCTGGCAAATGTGGCCAGAGTGGTTATCAAAATGATGATGGCGGTTTTCATGTTGCTCCCTTTAAATTGTGTGATTTTGTGGTCATTGTGCATTGTCCTCCAGTTCGATGAGCTTGTCCAAGTAGTGCCTGGCTTTCTTGAGGTCATTGAGGCCGCCTTTGTCTTTCCAGCGGCTAACGTACTTCACGATGTTGCCTTCAAAGTAGCCGAGCTGGTTGGCCGCGATGAAGTCCCAAGGTTGGATGGATTTTTCCTTGTAGTGATCGCCGCCGATCTGGGTGTCGTTTGCTTTGGTCATTGAGGAAATCGCCAGGCGCATGTCATCCTGTACTTGGAGACCCCCAAACACTGCCGGGCCCGCAATCAATTCACACACCCTGGCTTCGGTGCCGGTCACGCGAGCAAAGCCGCCAGCGGTTTCAATCGTTTTCATATCACCCCCACCAGCTGCAACGCATCGTCCACCGACCGCACAATGTGCACCTCCCCCGCCCAAGCGCCGATCCACTTCACCTGGTCATCGGTCAACTTGCCCTTGGGGCCTTTGACCTCGATCAGCCAGGCCATGGCCCCCTTGGCGGCCACCAGATCAGGGCACCCCTTGCCAATGCTGGCCAACGACTGCACAGACACCCCCACCTGGCGCAGCGCGGCCACAATCTCGCCCTGGTTGGCGTCAACCTTCGCGGCCAGCCTCACCGGCTGCCGCCCGCATGGCTTGCACCAGCGCTGCCGTGATGCCCACAAACAGGCCCGAGGGGTCCATCTCCAGCGCTTGCGCCCGCTTCCAGGCGTAGGGCTTGAAGCCGGGATGGCTGGACATGACGATCAGCCACGCCAATTGCTTTTGAAAAATCATGCATAGGGATCAAGTTGGTGTGGGTGATCTGACGCAGGCCAGCACGGCCCGGGCTTGCTTGAGCGTGTCTTTGGCCACAGCCTCCCCGCGCTCAGCCCGCGCAATCAGCCGCTTGGCCCAGTTGGCATGGTTGACCCGGTTTTGATGGGTCACAGAATCGGTGAGGTCTTTCATGCGGCCATCCCCAGCGCATCGCAGTAACAGCGAATCTGGTTCGGGTTCAGCTTGCCGCCGGCCTCATGGCGGGCCTTCAGGCGGTGCGCCCAGTCCTTCATGCCGTGGGCAGACGCCACTGGCTTGCGCACATGGCCCAGCTTGGCCAGATCAGCGGCCACGCGGGCCGGGTCCGCTTTGGGTTCGGGCAAGGCCAGCGTCTTAGCCCGTGCGGGCGCCATGCGGCACAGGTTGCGAAACTC
>Ga0208053_1000216_pt1 | contig 13803 bp, 11 predicted proteins | sample LakMenEpi20May10_FD_150719 | JGI IMG/M metagenome (GOLD analysis project Ga0208053, IMG submission 150719) | Freshwater microbial communities from Lake Mendota, WI - 20MAY2010 deep hole epilimnion (SPAdes) | ecosystem: Environmental > Aquatic > Freshwater > Lake > Epilimnion/Euphotic zone ... | reverse complement strand
ATCAGTAGGTCGATCCCCTGCTGTTGGGAAGCCTGCATGACTGCATCGCCAGAAATCACGGTGGATTTGTCGGCAATGCCTAACTGCTGCAAATTTGTCCGCAGCACCGCTAAAGCTGCACGGTCAGACTCGACGAACACACAATGGGCAGCACCACGAGACAATGCTTCGATTCCCATTGCACCTGTGCCGGCAAACAAGTCGAGAACTCGTGCACCTTCCAGAACATCCATGCTGCGCAACGAGTTGAACACCGCCTCACGCACCTTGTCGGTAGTGGGTCTGGTGGCCTCTGTGGTTGGGGCTTCAATTCGTCTTCCCCGAAGGTCACCTGCAACAACTCTCACACAAGGCAGACTACGTCGGTGATTAGTCCAAGTGAGTCCATTGTCTGTGTCGACTGCGGTGGACCCTGTCACCTACTGACCCATCCTCAGGAAGATGGCGTGTGGGAAGTGGGCGATGTGGTCTCGTACAGGTGCCGAGATTGTCGCGATATTTGGTATCTGCCGCTAACAGAAGACGACACCGACGGCCAACCTGATTAAGTCAGCCTTTGTCAAACGGGTCGAACTTGATGCCAATTGACGTGAGGTTTGCAATCCGTGTTGGTGCGTGGTTCAGCCAAAACTGAATACTGAGTCGCTTCGGGTCACGCACGAATGGTTTGTTCTTTACAACAGCATTCACTGTGCGACGCGCAATCTTCACTGGGTCTGCAGTGGGGATGAGTTGCAACATTTGAAAACGTCGCACAACTTTTTGCACAGACGTCTTCTTTTCTTCAATCGCGTCCCACATGCCAGTGTCCACTGGTCCGGGCGACAGCACTGTGATGTTCACCGGTGTTGACTTCAATTCGCGCGACAATCCATTCACAAAATTCAAAATGCCCGCTTTGGTAGCGCCGTACACCGACATGCCGGGGAAACCAGCTGTGCCGGCAAGTGACGATACAAAAACAATGTGACCGACACTGCGGTTCAACATTCCGGGAAGCACGTGACGTGTCAATAGCAACGGCACTTCAAGGTTGACACGCGACACCGTACGAATCTCGCGCTCATCTTCTACGGCAAATGCGGTTGAAGTTTCAAGACCCGCATTGTTCACAAGCACATCAATGTGGCCGTGATCGCGTTCGATGTTCTGAATCAACCGGTCCACCACAGAATCATCAGTGAGGTCTGCAACTACCGCAGTGCCACCAATTTCTGCTGCAACTCGCTGCAAAGCATCAACGCTTCGCGCCACCACCGTGACTCGCGCACCCTGAGCTGCAAACTCTCTGGCCAACTGCTCGCCGATTCCTCGTGAGCCCCCTGTAACAACGACGTGTTTTCCTGCAAGTTTCATGTTTCCCCCTTGAACGTTCGCACCCTAGTACGAAAAAATTATGACTTGAACAGGAACTCTTCATCCTCCGCAGAAAACAGCAAGTCGAGTTCATCGCGCAATAGTGGCAATGTCTCAAGCGTGGGGTCTTTAGAGATGATGGAGATCGCATCTTCACGCGCCCATTGAATGAGGTCGAGATCTCGTTGCAGAGAGGCAAGTGTGAGATCGCTTTCACCTTTTTGGTTCACACTCATGATGGTGCCTTCGCCACGCAGACGAAGGTCTTCCTCAGCCAGCACAAACCCATCTGTTGATGCAACGAGTGCTTCGACCCGCGGCGACGCGTCTGCAGTTTGTGTCACCAAGTAACAATGCGACTGCAATGCCCCACGACCAACACGGCCTCGCAACTGGTGAAGTTGAGCGATGCCGAATCTTCCCGCATCAAGAATCACCATGCTTGTTGAGTTTGGAACATCGACACCCACTTCAATCACGGTGGTGGCAACGAGCACCTGAGTTTGATTTTTTCGAAACGACGTCATCACCGCTTCTTTTTCTGCCGAAGCCATTCGACCGTGCAACAAACCCACTGTGTAACCGGCAAGGTCTGCGTGAGTCAGTTGGTCATACGTTTCTTGGGCAGAGGCAACTTCTAGTTTTTCGCTCTCTTCAATGAGAGGGCACACCACGTACACCTGCTCACCTGCATCAAGTCGCGTGCGTACCGAAGCCCACATGGTTTCAATCTCCACAGGGCTATTCACCCATGTCGTAACGATGGGCGTGCGACCTGGTGGCAATTCATCAAGAACGCTCACGTCGAGGTCGCCATACACAGTCATGGCGGCAGTGCGAGGAATAGGAGTCGCAGTCATCACCAAAACATCTGGCACGAGTCCGTGTTCTGATTCTTGTGCCTTGTCGCGCAAACGCGAACGCTGCTCAACACCAAATCGATGCTGCTCATCAACAACAACCGCACCAAGACTCTTGAACGAAACTTTGTCTTGAATAAGCGCATGAGTACCGATTGCGATATCAACAGAGCCGTCGGCGATTCCAGCAAGAATCGATTTTCTCTGCTCACCCGTGACTTTGTTTGTGAGCAATTCGATGCGCAGGCCACGAGCACCAAAAAGTTGCGAATCGTCTGAGACTTGTAACGAATCAAGCAAGCCACGAATGCCAATTGCATGCTGATCTGCCAACACTTCAGTGGGGGCCATAATTGCTGCCTGATGCCCACCTTGCACTGCCGCAAGCATGGTGGCAACAGCAACGAGAGTTTTTCCAGAACCCACATCTCCTTGCAGCAATCGGTGCATTGGTCGTGGAGATGCAAGATCTTTATAAATCTCTGTAATGGTTCTCTTTTGTGCACCCGTCAATGGAAATGGCAACGCCTTCATAAACCCGTCAATGAGGTGGCCCTTGGTGTCGTGTGCAAATCCGGCCGACTCTCGTTCCCACTGAGCTTTGCGCCCAACCAACATCAACTGCACGCGCAGTACTTCATCAAACGCCAATCGCCGTCTGGCAGCAATGTGATGATCGTTTGACTCAGGTAGATGAATGTCGTGAAATGCAACCTGTCTGGACACAAACTCGTGAGCATCGATGACTGATTGCGGCACTGGGTCTGCAATGCCGCGTGGACCACATTTCTTCAACGCATCTTCGATCCACTTGCCCAGTTCCTTCGTGGTGATTCGAGATTTTTCGCTTTGTGGATAGATGGGAAGGATGCGCCCTGTCTGATCGCCGACCCGGTCGACAACGGGGTTTGTCATTTGCAAAGCGCCGTTATACAGATCTGGTTTTCCAAATACTGCGACTTCCATGCCTGGCTGCAGTTCCTTCTCACGCCACTTCTGATTGAAGAAAGTGATGGAGAGTTTTCTCTGACCATCGGTGACAACAACTTTCACCATCGGCTTACCGTTACGAGTCGTGAACAACTTCGATGACTCCACTGTGACAATGACAAGTGCAGGAACCCCAGGCTCAAGGTCAGCGATTGTGATCATGTTTGTGCGATCGATATAACGACGCGGATACGTCTCTAACAAATCGAGAACGCTTTGGATGCCGAAGTTTTCTAACGCAGCCTTCTTCTTTTCCTTCGCTTCGTTGATGCGATCAAGACCTATTTCATCTAGGTCGCGAAGGGTGAGAGGTGAATTACTCAACGCCGAATAAATATGGGTACAAGGGTTGTCCACCCGCGTGCACTTCAATGGCTACATCTGGTCGATGCTCTGAGACCCACGCCGAGATTTGATCTGTCTGAGCTGGCGTGGCATCGGAACCCGTGATGATGGTGAGCAATTCACCGGAGTCTCCGATGAGGTGGTCGAGCAACTGAGTAGAGGCACTGGCAAGTGTTCCGGCGATTGCCACGATGCCATCACCGCGCACAATGCCGATCCAATCCCCTTCTGTTACCTGGCCGGCGTCGGTCTGTGTATCGCGCACTGCTTGAGTAACTTCACCGGTGGCTACTGCTTCAGCGGCCATTGTCATGTTGCGTGCATTTGACTCGGCGGATGCTTCTGGGTCGTACGACACCAAACATGCAAGTGCTTCTGGCATGGAACATGTTGGAACAACACGCACATCTTTGGTGGTGAGCGCATCAATCTGTTGCGCAACCGGAATGATGTTCTTGTTGTTCGGCAAGATGACAACTTGACGGGCATTCATATGTTCCACCGCTGCCAACAATTCGGCAGTAGACGGATTGAGAGTTTGACCGCCAGAGATCACACCATGAACACCAAGCTGACCAAAGAGTTCTGCAATTCCATCTCCGCTAGCCACCGCTACCACGGCACAGGTAACTGGCGGCAAGGACGTAGTGCTTGTGCGCGACTGAATTGGTGCTCCCAGTTCTGCCTCGCGCGCTGCATGTTCGTCTGCAACTTCTTCGAACAAATCGGTGACGCGAATCTGTTTTGGTCGCCCACCCAACAACAGCGGCGCTTCAATAGCTGCACCAATGTCGTTTGTATGAATGTGGCAGTTGTATAAACCTTCGCCGCCGACCACAACAATGGAGTCACCAATGGAACCCCATGCAGATTTGAATGCACCAGCTTGTGCATCATCAAGATCAAGGAGGAACATCACTTCGTAGCGAAGTTCGCTCACGTCAACAGAACCGTCATCGTGGTGGCGTTTTGCAACTGCTTCTAACTGGTCAACAGATGGGCCAGCTGATTCATCTGGTTCTGGCATTGGCTCGCCATCCACCACATGAATTGCCGAATCAAGGAGCAACAAAAAACCCGCACCGCCAGCGTCGACAACACCTGCATCTTTGAGAACTGGCAATAACTCTGGTGTTCTCGCCAACGCATCTCGCCCAGCAGTTCGCGCAGCTTGCAACGTGGCCGACAATGTTGCGCCACCTACAGCTGCTGCGGCTGCTCCATCGGCAGCTTCGCGCACCACAGTCAAGATGGTTCCTTCGATTGGTTTCAACACCGCTTCATACGCTGCAGCAGATGCGCGCTTCAATGCGTCGGCCATGCGCGCCGCATTGACCTTGCCGTCGGAGCTTTCATTAATGGTGGCAACTAGTCCTCTGAGGATCTGGCTGAGGATGACACCACTATTTCCCCGTGCCCCCATGAGCGAGCCATGACTGATGGCTTTACAGGTGGCGTCCATCTCGGGGCCGGCGCCTTCCAGTTCGGCCACCACGGCATCGAGGGTGCGAGACATATTTGTGCCCGTATCTCCGTCTGGGACTGGGTAGACGTTGAGGCGGTTGATTCCTGGGGCGTGGGCACGCATGGCGTCACGGAAGGTAACCACCGTGCGCCGGACCTCATCTGCCCCCAATAGCTCCAACCCTGCCATGGATGCCAAGGCTACTTTGCTCGGACGGTTGGGGGTGCTTTGGTCTCGCTGGTAGTTTCTATACCTGCGTTCGGAAGCCACGAGGTTTCCCCGAAGCGAAGAGGAATCCAAAATGGCTGCAGTTTGCGAAGTGTGTGGCAAAGGCCCATCATGGGGCATGTCAGTGTCACACTCACACGTCCGTACCAAGCGCCGCTGGAGCCCAAATATCCAGCGCGTCCGTGCACTTGTTAAAGGCACACCACGTCGCGTCTATGCATGCACCGCATGCATCAAGTCCGGCAAAGTCACCAAGGTTGCCCGCTAAGGCGGATTGCCATGCAAGGCGTCATCAAGGCATTCGATCCATCCAACGGTGATGGAATCGTCGTCAGCGATACCGACCTGTCTGAATACGACCTTGCCCCCAACGCCCTAGAGGGTTCCATCTTTCGGATGTTGCGCCAGGGCCAACGAGTGGTCTTCACCCTCGACGCCTCTGGTCGTGCCACAAGTCTCAGCCTCGGTTCAGAATCTGACATGGGAACCCCCATCGTTTAGTTTTTAGACTTGAACTAGCAATGTTGGATTTCCCCCGAATCCATCTTCACGAACAGAGGTCCTTCGATGGCTGCAACCACGAGCAACACCCGCCTTACGCAGTGGGTGAATGACTGGGCAGAAATTCTGCAACCAGATTCCATCTATTGGTGTGACGGCACTGCTGACGAATACGAAACCTTGTGTCAATCACTTGTCGATGCAGGAACATTTCAGAAACTCGACGAAGCAAAGCGCCCAAATAGCTACTGGGCACATTCAGACCCGGGCGACGTCGCTCGTGTAGAAGATCGCACATTCATTTGTTCCACTAACGAAGCAGACGCTGGCCCCAACAACAACTGGCGTGAACCATCTGTGATGCGTGCAGAGATGAACACGTTGTACCAAGGTGCCATGAAGGGACGCACTATGTATGTGGTGCCTTTCTCTATGGGTCCACTTGGCTCCCCCATTGCTCATATTGGTGTACAGCTCACCGACAGCGCATACGTTGCAGTCAGCATGCGCATCATGACGCGCATGGGTCAAGGCGCTCTCGATGTATTGGGCAACAACGATTGGGTGCCTTGCGTGCACTCCGTTGGCGATCCACTCGCTGCTGGTCAAAAGAGTTCTGCATGGCCATGCAACCCAGACAACAAGTACATCGTGCACTTCCCTGACACTCGCGAGATTTGGTCGTTTGGTTCTGGTTACGGCGGCAACGCATTGCTTGGAAAGAAATGTTTTGCGTTGCGTATTGCTTCAGTCATGGCTCGCGATGCGGGTTGGCTTGCCGAGCACATGCTCATTCTGAAACTCACAAACCCTGAAGGCGCGTCGAAATACATCGCGGCAGCATTTCCTTCGGCTTGCGGCAAGACAAACCTTGCAATGTTGGTGCCAACAATTCCGGGCTGGAAAGCAGAAACAATCGGTGACGATATTTGCTGGATGAAGTACGGCGCCGATGGCCGCTTGTATGCAATCAACCCTGAAGCCGGATTCTTTGGTGTTGCACCAGGCACTGGCTACGACACCAACGCAAATGCAATGGAAACTTTGTGGGGCAACAGCATCTACACAAACACTGCTCTCACTCCAGACGGCGACGTGTGGTGGGAAGGTATGAGTGACACCGCTCCAGCACGTGCAACGGACTGGAAAGGTAACGTGTGGACTCCCGAGAGTGACGCAGTTGCTGCGCACCCAAATGCTCGCTTTACAGCGCCTGCATCACAGTGCCCATGTATTGCCCCTGAATGGGAAGACCCTGCAGGCGTTCCCATCTCAGCCATCTTGTTTGGCGGTCGTCGTCGCACCACTGTTCCATTGGTAACAGAAGCATTCGATTGGGATCATGGCGTGTTCCTTGGCAGCATCATGGCCTCTGAGACCACTGCAGCGGCAGCGGGTGCAGTTGGCAATCTTCGCTTCGACCCAATGGCCATGCTTCCGTTCTGTGGCTACAACATGGCTGACTACTTCGGCCACTGGCTCAAAGTTGGTTCTTCTACAAAGAGCGAAAACCTTCCAAAGATTTTCTTTGTCAACTGGTTCCGTCGCGACGAAGACGGTCGTTTCCTTTGGCCGGGCTATGGCGAGAACAGCCGCGTGCTCAAGTGGATCTTTGATCGCGTGGATGGCAAGTCAAATGCAGTGAAGACGTCAATTGGTTACCTGCCTGCACCTGCAGACATCGACACCAATGGCATGTCTATCGATGCAGCAGACCTCGACACATTGTTGTCGCTCGACACCGACGGCTGGAAAGCAGCAGTGCCACAGATTCGTGAGCACTACGCACAATTCGGAGACAAGTTGCCATCAAAGTTGGCAGCATCGCTCGCCGAACTGGAATCAGCACTCGCGTAGTTTCAAAAACTCTATTGAGAAAGCCCCTGCCATTGGCGGGGGCTTTTTTATTTAGGCTTGGCCCACCAACATGGCCCGGATGCCGAGCCCCATGAGGAATAGACCACCAAAGCCGTAGAGCAAATACACACGACTCTTCAGTTGCAAGCGATAGCTGTAGATAATTGCAACGGCCATGATGGCAACAAATCCATAGAACGCGTGAAACGCCGGAAACTCAAGTTTCTCTTTGTTCACCATGATGACGCCGAGTGTGACTTGCACAAAAATAGTGAACTGAGCAACGCCCGTGTACCACCACAGTGCGCGCGTGCGCAACGGCATGATCTTGTGCGCAGCAAGCGCCCACACACCAGCAAGAGCGTTGCTGAGAATTGCAACCCATGCCCACGAGTTGTGAATATCAGAAATCATTAGCGACAGCACGTGATAAATCTACCTAACGAATCAGAGTGTCGGCTTCGTTGCCGGCCTCAATAAGTTCGAGTCGCCCATCGGAATGCACCTCAAAGGTCGTGACTGAGCAGTTATCAAGACTTGTGACCAACACAGCATCATTCTGCGTAGCTACACCAATGACTGCATTGATGGCGACGAAATGGCTAAAGATGACTGTGTCTTCTTTGATTGATTTCACAAAGTCACCGATGGCATTGCGATACGTCACATAATGAGCGCCAGATTTTTCTCCCACCTGAGTCCACGTTCCCGCCATCGCATCTCGCAACCAATCAACGCGGTCTTCAAGGGCGTATCCCTCAGGCGATGGAATCTCTCCAACAAGTGGCTCGATGACAATGTCCTGTTTCCAAGCGGTAGCCAAAGGAAAGGCGGTTTGTTGGCAACGCAACAACGGGCTCGACACCACGGGCAAGGGACCGCGTGACGACAACTTTCCTGCAACAGTTAGTGCCTGCGTGCGACCTAACTCATCAAGTGCAGGGTCAGGGTCAACATTCCATCCGGCTGCGGCGCGACCATGGCGCACCATGTACACGCGCGTCATTCAAAAATCCATCCGTCACGCATAGGCGCGTCACTCTTTGGATCAATAAACCATTCGTTGCCGAACTGTCGCGCAAAAGTGTCGTCGTCCATCGCTAAGAAGAAACTGGAATCACTCAATTGGCTTGCATGACATTTCATTGCTGCACGCTTTTGTGACACGAAACCCACAACATCAACTTTGTAATTGATTTCTGCCTCAAGTGTTCCCATGGGATTTCCATCGTCCATAGGGCCATCTGGGTTAAACCCTTCGCCCTCTGGAAGAAAGCCCGCAGCACGTGCCGCTTCGATACCGCGTCGCATTTGATCACGATTCATAGTGCCCTCAAGTACACGCACTGGCACTAACTCAGCGGCACGATGCCCTACTTTGTGCACCATGATGTGATCTGGGTGACCGTACCCTCCGTGCCAGTCGTATGTGGTGAGCACGTCGGCGTTTTCCTCACGCAAAACATCTGCCAACTTTTGTGCTGCATCATCAAGCGAGGCATTGCAGAATGCGCCTGCATTTGTATTTTGCTCCCAGCCAGTCATACCGCTGTCTTCGTATCCGAGCCATACAACGCGATGCACCCCAAGTGTTTCTGCTGATTTCAGAGTCTCTGCGTGACGAACTTCGACCAGTGTCTTTCCTGCTGGCATATCTGCAGGTACTTCGCCATGGTCGCCGTTGGTAGCAACAACCAACACCACACGGTGCCCTTCAGCAGATGCGCGCGCAATGGTGCCACCGGTTCCGATGCATTCGTCATCGGGATGGGCATGAAAGCAAACGAGAGTTGACACCTATGCCTGCTTGGCTGCGCCGCTAGCGATGAGAGCGTCGACGTTGACAACGCCCCACTCACGCAACACTTCAGCAGTGTGCTGACCAGCATGTGCAGATGCACGACCGACTTCAGGAGTTGTGCGTGAGAAGCGTGGCGCGGGCGCTGGTTGCATGTGGCCGTTGACATTGATGAACGTACTGCGCTCCACGTTGTGTGGATGGGCTGCTGCTTCGCTCATAGTGAGTACTGGAGCAAAACATACGTCGGTTGCTTCCATGATTGCACACCACTCGTCACGGGTCTTTGCCTTCATCACTTCACGGAGACGATTCTTCAGATGTGGCCACATTGATTGGTCCATTTGTTTCGCAAATTCAGGGTCGCCTTCAAGTCCTGTGAGTTTCAACAACTCTGCGTAGAACTGTGGCTCAATAGAACCAAGCGAAATGTATTTGCCATCGGCACACTCGAATACGTCGTAAAAATGTGCACCGGTGTCAAGAAGGTTTGTTCCAGGGGCATTCTCATTGAAAATTCCCATGGACTTGAACGACCAGAACATTGTCATGAGAACTGCTGCGCCGTCGACCATCGCTGTGTCGACAACTTGGCCCTTGCCAGACTTTTGTGCTTCCAACAGAGCGCACACCACGCCATACGCGAGGAACATTCCGCCACCACCAAAGTCGCCCACCATGTTGAGTGGTGGTACTGGTGCTTCACCTGCGCGTGCGAAGTGAGCAAGAGAACCAGATAAAGAGATGTAGTTGATGTCGTGGCCTGCTGCTTGTGCATACATGCCTTCTTGGCCCCATCCAGTCATTCGACCAAAGACCAATTTCGGATTGCGTGCATGGCATACATCTGGTCCGACGCCTAAGCGCTCCATTACACCAGGGCGAAAACCTTCAATGAGTCCATCTGCTTTTTCGACCAACTGCAACAAAGCCTCAACGCCTTCTGGGCTTTTCAGATCTAGTGCAATATTGCGACGCCCACGAAGCATGATGTCACCTGCTGGTGTTGCAGGCGCAGGGCCGCGTACTGCTTGTGCACGATCGACGCGAATGACTTCGGCGCCCATGTCGGCAAGCAACATGGCTGCAAACGGACCAGGTCCGATACCAGCGATTTCAATGATTTTGTATCCAGATAATGGCCCAGACATAACTCTCCTAATGGTTGAAAATGATTTAGTTGTGACGATGTGCGTGTGCCGAGATGGCATCAACAAAAACTGGCCACAACGGACGTGGGCAATCGTGGCCCATATCTGAAATGAACATAAACGTTGAACCAGGAATGAGTTCAGCAGTACGTTCGCCACCTGAAGGCGTGAGCAATGTGTCGTCACGCCCGTGTATAACAAGCGTTGGTGTCGCAAGATTGCGAAGCGCATCTGAACGATCGCCCGATGAATAAATCGCTGCCAACTGACGATGCGAACCTTCGGGATAGAAGCTGCGGTCGTACTCTCTGGCTGCGCGCTGCTTTGCCTCTGCTAGGTCGAAATGCTTCTTCGAGCACCACACAGCCCAGTTCGCTGCACTTTCAATGTATGCAGCTCGGTCAGATGGTGGCGGCGCAAGCAGAGCAGCAAGCGCTTCGTCTGCTGGTGTTCCGTACGCAAGGTCACCAGGAACAGACATGATGGACGTAAGGCTCTTCACGCGATGACCGTGCTCGATTGCGACGGTCTGGGCAATCATGCCTCCCATGGATGCACCAACGACGTGCGCCTTTTCAATTCCAAGATGATCAAGCACACCAATTGCATCTGCGGCCATGTCAGACAATGTGTATGGCACGGGAACGGTGACTGTTTCACCCATTGCCGCTTGCATTGTGACTTTGTCTGTTTCCACCATGACGCCGTCGTGCTTGTACGACAATCCGCAGTCACGGTTGTCGAAGCGAACTACATGGAAACCACGGTCGACATACATTTTGAGAAAATTCTCATCCCACGCTGTCATCTGAGCGGTGAAGCCCATGATCCACAACAGGGTGGGATTCGATGGGTCTCCCATGGTGTCGTATTCGATGTTGATGCCGTTTGAGAGAACTACCTGAGCCATATGGCCATTCTTTCATTTATGGGCCTCATCAAGCCATAGCGGAAGATTTATTCGAGCAATCGGCGCTTTTGCTCGCGAAACTCTGCCTCAGTGAGGGTGCCTCGATCGCGCAGGGCTTCGAGGCGTTCCAGTTCACTAGCTACGCCCGGAAACGCCGAGACAATGCCCGTGTTGCCGGTGGCCAAATTCTGAATGGCCTGATGAATGATGTTTTGCACTTTCTCAGGTTGTGAGATGTCCGTGAAGGTTTGCTGGCCGTCGCGACCAGCAGACTCAATGAGCACATCTCCCACACCCAGCAAACGCTCCACGATTGACTGATTGAAGTTCACGTTGTTGAGTCGATCTAGAGGAATTTCCACTCCGTTACGAGCCACCACTCCTTCGCGGTAGATGAGTCGGTGTGACGTGACAACAAAGTACGTTGTGCGCCACTTGATGACCTGCACACACAACCATGCAGAGCTCACCACTATTGCGGCAAGGCCAAGGTACGAGACAACAGTTTCGAAGCCACCCGAGCCAATCTGGGCCCTTACGAACAAGGTGACAAACATGGCGGCAAGCACCGCAGCACCTGAAGAACCGAAATACCACCAATGTGGATGAAGGTCCAGAACCACTGTTTCGTAGTCATTTAGCAAGCGGCGCGGGAAGGGCATGGAAGGAAGGGTAACAAACGCCTAGTTTCTAAGCGTGCGATCTCTCGACCCCCCAAGCAACGAAGCGCCCCGCAGCGCAGATTCGGTGCTGGCTGGACTCGACCCAGATCAGCGGGCGGCGGTTACTGCGCCAGTCGGAATCGTGGTGGTGCGTGCAGGAGCAGGTTCAGGAAAGACCACTGTGCTTACGCGACGCATCGCGTGGCGAGCATTATCTGAAACTGCAGACATAGAGCGAGTGCTCGCAATTACATTCACTCGTCAAGCAGCAACAGAAATGCGATCACGTCTTGCACGCTTCGATCTTGATGGTCGACCAGTGATTGGCACATTCCACGCCGTTGCTCGTCGACTCATGTTGCAGTTTCTTGAAGACCGCAACCGACGTATCCCTGTCATTGTGAACAATCGTTCGTCACTTATGTCTTCATGCATGGGCGACGATGCAAAGTCTGGCGGTATCTACGATGTCCTCACGGCAGTCGACTGGGCACACGCTCACATGATTGCGCCGTCAAAGGCGGCGGAAAAACTGGCAGAGGCAGGCCTCAAGATTCCACTCGGCGCGCGACGTTTCACTGAAGTCTTCGAACAATATGAGAGAACCAAGAAAAAACGTGGCGTCATTGACCTCAACGACTTCATGACATCTGTCATCACTGAAGCAAAGAAAGACCCGCGCTTCACCGAGTCCATTCGTTTTCAGTATCGCCATATCTCAGTAGACGAAGCACAAGACATGAACCCACTGCAGTATGAGTTCTTGAAAGTTCTTGTGCCGAACGCAGCGGACTTGTTTCTTGTTGGCGACCCAAACCAGGCCATCTACGGATTCAACGGTGCCAACAAAACATTATTCGATGAGTTACCTGGCTTTCATGCCGGAGCACACGTCGTCTCACTTCCGAGTAACTATCGATGCACGCCAGAGATTGTGCAGATGGCAGTGGACACTCTTGCAAAAGATGGGCAGATTGCTGATGCGCAATCAAAACGACTCTCAGGAAAAGTTGTACGTCTTGAACGCTGTTCAGATGAGACTGCTGAATTGAAACTCATCACCAAACTTGTGCAACGTGCGGAGAACGGTCAGCGAACATGGAATGATATTGCCGTTCTTGTTCGTGTCAACACATTGGCGGAAAGTATTCGCAAGGAATTGTCGGCCGCAGGCATTCCCCTTCGCTCTTCGCGCTCCGGCGGGGCGTGGGCGCGCGCAGTTGGCGCTGCAACCGCACTCACTGGTCGCGATGAACTGAATGCGTGGGCCGCTGACGTGTTGGATACAGGTGAATATTCACCCGATGATGCGGATTATCAGATTGCGAAATATGTACGTCAGTTCTTAGACGAACATCGTTCTGGTGGTGTCGATGGCCGCACGTTTGGTTCATGGCTTGTCACTTCCGCCGATGTTGCAGAGCCAGACGGAGTTGAAGTGTTGACATTCCACGCCGCAAAAGGCCGCGAGTGGTCGTATGTGATTGTTGCCGGCATGGAGAAAGGACTCCTCCCCCACAGCAGCGCTCGTGGTGCCGCTGCTCGTAGCGAAGAAGCACGCCTTGCGTATGTGGCCCTTACACGCGCCGCCGATGAACTTGTCGTGACCTGGACTGATTCACGTGGGAAACGGCAAAGTGGACCTTCTCCATTTCTCCCAACCATCACCACCGCAATTCG
>Ga0208053_1000206_pt1 | contig 14141 bp, 24 predicted proteins | sample LakMenEpi20May10_FD_150719 | JGI IMG/M metagenome (GOLD analysis project Ga0208053, IMG submission 150719) | Freshwater microbial communities from Lake Mendota, WI - 20MAY2010 deep hole epilimnion (SPAdes) | ecosystem: Environmental > Aquatic > Freshwater > Lake > Epilimnion/Euphotic zone ... | reverse complement strand
AGCTAAAGAACACTTCCAACAGTTTTCTATCGAAGACACGATGACAATGACTGCCGTGTTAGAATACATTTTGGAAACAGCAACCAACTACAAGTTGGCAATAGAAGCTAAAGATGATACAATCATCGACAGTCTATACGACACCCTCTTCCGCATTGCCACGGATATAATCCAGTTGTTCAAAATCTTTGATCGAATGGTCCATGAACCTCTACGCAGGTATACACGAGCCCATCTAAGACATGACTGATCTAGCAGCTCAACCATCTTCGATCACTGAAACTCAAGAAGTTTCTCCCTATAATCCCCCACACAAATCCTATAAGGAATATCACATACAATTTTACGCAGTCAGGGTAAGACATCGTCTTAACAACCCTATCGTTGAATGTCGAGCAACATATAAATACATTGCCTTCAACGACATGATCTGGCTACATGACGTATCCACTAGGTCCTATGCTGCTATGTTTGGAATTTATAAAATTGCCAGACTTATACCTTACCGTTTAGAAAACGCATTCTCAACTAATCAAACCACTTATGCCAAGGGCACTTACGAAATCAAACTGGTCACCGAACCTCTGCGATTCTATAAAGACATGTTAGCCAATGAACTTCCAGACTCGGATTTCATCCGTCTCGATTCAGTCATGCTAACTGAAATATTTTCGAAGGACGAATCTTCCCTTCAAACTCGTAAAGAAGACGTTGACATTTACACAGCAGTCTCTTTACTTCTGCAGATCCTAGATGATCATGACAGAGCTCTGCGTAACCGTGATTTCGAAACCATCGTTTCCACAGGAAACATTATTATAAGCTATGCAAAAGACATTCAGCTTTTCTATGACATTTATATGTCCCTCATTCGCAAACAGTTGATCACGTTTTCAAAACAGCATAGACGTTCACCCACTTATGACTAAAATGGAAAAACATTCTTCCCCCAAACCCTCTGAACATAAATTGTTCAAAAATCCGGCACAGCCACCAACTAACTCTTCTAACCATATTCAACAAAGAGTTCCACCTCTGTCTTATACAAGACAACCGATTGATAGTACAATCCCTGTCGTCGATAAAATAACCGACGATTTGTACAAAATTATCATTCCGCACTTAACCGACATGGTCGTTTTTACAATTCAAGTTTTACCAAAGGCCACGACCACGATGTCATCGGCTATCTTTCAAAAATCAAAAGCACACCCCGGATCCCACCTTCTCGAAACGAGACATCCGATATACGGACCGACCGGAAAAACTTGTGCCATAATGATTACATCAAGATACTATCACCCTCAGGTCACAGACCTACCCAACCCCACGTTGTATACCAACACTAAAGTTTTCTTTGAGAAGAATGCTTTCTCCCAAACTCATCCGTACGAGAAAAATGTTTTCTCCCAAATTTATCAGAAAATTCCGCTATCAGAACTCACAGCCACTCACGCTGTCGATGTCCCTCTGTTGGAGGACAAAGTCCTAAGCAACTTACCTAGCAAAAATAAATATACCAGAGAGGCAGCACTTACAGCTACTCAAGACATTGATTTACAATATAGCCCGACTCTTAAAACAGAACCGGCAATGACTTCAACATTGAGTCAAACATCCTCACGTTCTCTTAACCCCAATCAAGATTCCAAACGAAAATGCACCAAGAACAATACTACCATTTCTTGAAAAGTGTAACACCTTGTGCTACTGTTGACTACTCCCTTTTGGAACTTGCACACAACCCCACAGAGTATCATACCTCCGCAGGATGCACAACATCCCCATCGGCCTCCAATGCTATTACGACTCCAACACCAATACAATTGGAACATATCCCTCCCCAACCTCTGGTTGAATCTTCTTCCCAGACGTTTCAAGTACAATCTCAGCCAAGAGCTTCATTGTACACTCGTACCAAACATATGAACGACCGCAATTTCACGGAACTCATATCTAACCTTACGGTACTCTATTGGTCTACAACAATAACCCCATCCACTGACCAACAACAATTACAACAAACCCATACTATTGCACGTCTAAAACAACTTAATAAAGAATTCAAGGATATAATCCGAACGAATACTATAGACTGCAATCCCATCCACGATTTTGCCCAACATTACAAGTCCATGTCACAACACATCAGTCCATATCTGATGCAAACGTTTCTGGCAGCAGAAACTATGAAATCTGCACAAAACACAAAATCGACCAAACGTAAATGTTACAGTCAAAAGCGACAAAACATTGGTCCAAATGACACAGACTCCAACTGAGATTACTTTTCCCTTAACTCCACTGTTCGAGCAACAATATGATACATCGATTCCAGATGATATCTCGTACCTCCCACCATTATACAAGACCCACTCCACAGGGCGTACATCAACTTCCCTCGTTTATGCAACACTGTTGCACCACAGGCAAGTTTCCAAACACAGGCAATCTGATAATATCAGACGTTTCCATAAAATCAACACCCGAATCGATCAGTTACACTTACTCACTGAATCCATCGTTGCACAACAAGCCTTATTGGTTAGAAACCAACAAGTAATAAGGCAGCAACTAAAACATATCTATGCGGCATTAACATATACTTCGCAACTCCAAGCGACCCATCAAACAAACCATGCCGTCCATACCACAACCCACCCACCCTCTCAATGGCGAACGAATCAATCAAGCGACGAGCAATATCCCGTCGAACAGGCACTCCCAGCCTCTTCACATCACGCCTTACAGCCCCCGCAGACCTATTTTGCCGCACTCCAGCCGCACATGGCACAACCCCATCAACATACCCCTACAGGATATAGTGCACCCTATTGCTATGGGCACTCACAATAATCCTACCCCAATGGAAGATCAACGAGACACTTCCGATTCTTTACTCCGCATTAGTGCACGACTGGCCAATCTATCAATCGCACTCAATAGACAATTGGAAGAAACCAATGCTATACGCGAACACATTTTGAACACAGTTCAACGCCACGTACAAATGCAAACTCGACAAGTTAATGCGCAAAGTCGCATCCCGGAGACTCCCCCTCCACATCTTCAATCCCTTTCTACTTCAAGCCCCGAAGCACAACGCTAAATTATCATGCCACGCGCCAAATCGGCAATGAACAGACCGCCTTCGCGGTACTTTACAGCCAATAATCCTTGGCCAACAAGGGAAAACAATCGTATTCAAAAACTGTTGGATACCATAAACCCTCGAGCACTAACTCAACATCCTCCAAAAGGAGCCAATGCAGAATTTATCCTCACTCTATTTAATCTGATACAGATTACAGAACAGTTGGAAACAACCTCGATAAGCGCTGATCTTCACACTAAAAATATAATTCATCAGCAGTCCAAAATTCTCATACGAATTTACAATCATTTATACTTTGTGCACAAACAACAATGGATCCCATCCTAAGCAACATGTATGACATGACAATGATCGAACTTCGGCACAAGTATATCACTCTGCTCGCCAACGATTCACGCACACTCCATCAGGAGCTTGTTTTCGATTTATTATCCGCAATACTTTTGACGAATAATAATGCCCCAAATATGGATTCCATCCAAGCATATGCCATAATTGACACAGTTCAACACACACTGCATAATGATTCACGCTAACGGATTTCAACAAGCCTTACAGGCACTAAATGTCCCCACACCCGTGCTGAAATCATACTATCACAATATAATTGACAGACAATTCTGGCTTAAAAAATATCGCCGTCGGCTACAACGCCTTTCCCCAAAGCAATACCGCACATTAAATACGGTGTATTTTCATTCCGCCATCATGGCCGAATTATCAGCCATTGAACCCACATCGTTTCCTATTCGGCCTCAACTTCTCACGTTGACCGCCACCCTGTTCGCTCTAATCAATAGGCACGTCTCAGACCCTCGCCTCATTTTTAGACGACTACCCAAATTATCACCCACGCCGCGGCTCGTCTTAATTCCCCGCATTCGTCCTAAAAAGGTACGACGCTCCCAACCACTCTCCTCACAACGAACACACTGTTCTCGCATCACACCAACTCGTTAAAAAAGACCAACCCCAATATAATGAACACCGCAGAAATTGAATGTGTTCAACACAATCGTTATTACGAGAGTTATCGTCCCAGTACTACTCAGTACACAACAATACATTTGAGCCAATTCCACCAACAAGTTCTTTACAAAAGAGCCTTCCTTGCAACTTGCAAAGGTGATGACTTTTATACTCAACAATTACGATACATATACGATCATGACGACGTACAGTCAATCCTACACGCTCTTGAAGTAGATTGCAATCAACGCCATCTCCTCCTTGTTCTAAAAGACCGGATAAAAAGGCTCATCATAGACAGCATTTTATCTATTCCCCAACCATCACAGCCAATTTTCAATCCATAAAATGGAACTTGACCCCAGAATTAAGCACCAAGTAATCAATAACATGTGCATATTGTGGCAAAGATATTTAGCACAGCTTGATGACCCAGACATCACAGATGTTTTCCTTAAACAATATACATCGGCCATTATCGATAATAGGGCCTCGATGATTACTAACAGACAGGAAATGGTCTCAGCAAACCCTTATTCCTTCCATACAATGGAACAAATCTATTTTCATACTGATATAACTATCCTCCTGGAAATGATATCCTACTGTTCACCCCACCGAATTTCGCTTCGACGAAAATTCCAACTCACGCTATATAATACGTTTCGAACTATGACAAACCCCATAGCTCATAGCATTCTTAGCACCCTGGACGGTGTTCTTCGCCAAAGGTGAAAACAACTAGTTAAACTCCTATATGGACATTCAATTACGATATTTCGATTCTATACCGATTATCGACTCACCGGCAATATCGGATTCCGATTATCAAAAAACCACAAGTAAAATTCAAAGCCGACGAGAATGTATCAAACATTACATAGAATACTTCAAGTATCACAAACCGTGTCTACTAGACAGCTTGATACAAATCTATTTCCATCCAGAAATTTCTATACTTTTGTCGCTCCTACAAGGAATGTCGACTTACATACGAAAATATCACATTATTCTCAAAACAATTCTGGACAGACAGCGACACGCTCAGTTCCCTTTCGGCGACATACACTCCCAACTCGTTACTGACTTTCTACAAGAAGTAGTTCTGTCTAAACGCATTTCACAACTAACTTTTGCCCCTAAAACAAACCCCTTCAATGAATCTCCGAGATAGTCAATTACAAAAGGAATTGACTCGTCGCAAAAAGATAATGGCCACAGAAGCCAGTGGAGAGTCACCAATTAATTGGACAACTTTCAATCCCTCAAGTGTTCGCAAAGTTCCCGTAAAGACTTTGTTACGTTTAGTTGTCGAGATAACGGCAACACGTACTCGCTTGATTGAAGATCATGATAAAATAGTATCAAGCAACCCCATCAAAGCCATTCAAGCAAAATGCATTTTCTCCGATCAAAGACTGGATAATCTACTCGCAGATTGTTACTCTACTATTGATCCTCCGTTACAAACGGCCTATTTATACCTGCTAGCTGTACATTTCTATTACAGCCTATCGGTCCATATGATCGAAAATAACCTCAACCCCTTCAACCTCATATAATGAGTCTCAACGTGCAAGACACTACTATCCCACAATTCGGTCTTTTTACTGACCTTCACCAACCCACACCTGTGAACTTTGACTTGAAAAACTTCACACTGATTATAAACAAAATCAAGGTTTTACTATCACCAGTCATTTCATCAGAGTATACCCCCTCCCAACTACAAGAATATAGACTGAACATCTTAAGAGATATTTTAAAGCAAAGGAAACTCCTTGCTCAACAACCACACGAACCATCTCGATTCATTTTCAACGGAGCTCTAAATAATCTAGAACAACAAGCTCTAGATCTCCACATTAAAAACATATAATGATTTTCGAGATTACACAACCAATTGTGACAAACAATTAATCTCAATAATGTGGAACCCACAACCAACTACCATAGCTCTTAATACCCCATCAAGCACCTCAGAATACAATTCTGTCCACTTGTCAATGTACAACTGTGCTCCCTCCCCTTCCCCCAACATAGTACCCTCAAATGACCACGCACTGCCCAGGTACGTACCCTCCATCATACAAAGGCATTGCCTCACAACAAACAATACTGTTGTGCAATTACCACATTCACATCTTGCTGACATCGACTCAGCTATATGGTCCCTAAAGTCAAAAATCATCCGATTATATACGACCGACCGAAATACATTAATCAATGACCCAGCCACAACTATGGCCAATTTACGTCACTACGAAAAAGTAGTTAACTTTCACCTAAGAACTATAAGCCGTCAATTCACTTCCAATAAAAAGATCTATATCACGGACACCTGGCAAATGCTTCATGATGTCCTGAAAGAATTAAAAACAGAATGCAGCAGTATATTGAAACCTGCTACTAAAAGTCGCAAGCGCACATATGATAACATCGACACGAGTTCATATAATGAACAAGACTCCGATTTATTATAACGCTTTGCACCCTCAAACTGTGGAGAAAAAGCATACACTCTCCCTGTACACTTGCCAATGTACATATCCCACGTTAGTTTCTTTGATGCATCGAAACATACTTATGATAGCACGACTATCCGTACTATTGCTACAATTGCCCATTAGTACTCTTATAAGATCTCCAACGATCTACCGACAACTCGTCACAATGCAACGAGACACATTTTTCGCTCCAACAAAATGGTGGCACAGCCACACCGAACTAAAGGTGATTGCCTTCTTTCAGAAAATGCTATTTAACATCACCAACACTGTTATACACATATACCAATGGCACAACTTTGCCATCATACAACCGTAGACAAACTGTTTTTCCAACAGTATCTAATTCTTTTAATGGTGTCTACAAAAATCAGCACTATCCCTCCCACAGACATACGTCTTGAGGCAATCAAAACATTTCTAAAAGACACTAAAGAGAAAGCTCGCGGCATACATAATTATCTGAATACAACAGACATGCCCTACTCTCTTCCACAAAAGATAATTTTGAAACACATATCGTTCCAACTTTTCAAAACATGCAAAAGCAAGCTTGCATAACATGCGCAACCCTCACCAAATTCCATGTTTTGGTTTTAAAAGTTGCAGATCTGGTCATAGGCCTTTACGAATTACTTCGAGTTTCCGATACAATCGTATACACTCCACAAGCAATTGTCACACTTAAAAATATGCGACAACAAATACTCGTAGTCAAAACTCTCATTGACACGCAAACTGCTCTATCCATGTCTCAAACAAATCTTTTATCCTTGATATTCAATCAAGTGGATTCTCTATCCAGATCGATAGCACTCAATTATGACGACTCCAGATAGATGCTATGCATGTCACCCCTTTACCCCATTTGAGAGTTTTATCATGCAACTCTGTTCCCTACAACTTCTAGCAGTCGAGATTGCTCCCAAAGATATTAATTCTCAATTCGTTCAGACTCAACTGAGACAACTCATGGACCAATCTCATTCCTTCAATGATGAATTGCAAGCGGCCAAGCATACCTTGAGTCCCGCAGAATACACCCTTATAAAGGCGTCAAACCATCAATTGTTTAAAAGTATGCACGATAAACATTATCAAATACGATAAAACAAAATCATGTGCTACATCTCTAAGGATGATCATTACCCCCCTGCGTCCATAGAAGCCACCTTCTATTTTTCATACGAGCAACGACTCGGTGACAGTGGCTTTCACACCAATCGCGTGTTTTGCCACGTAAATCGATTAATTCAATACAACAAAAATCGTTACAACTACCTAATTAGGCTCCCAGTAATCAGCCTTAATTATGCGGATATAATCCACCTCACAGAAGGTTGCATAAAAACTAAAAATACCATCATTCACGCCCACCGTAAAGGCGACTTATTTATAGAAGAAGCGAAACACTTGTTCGAACTTTCCTTCGTAACATACGAACGCTCCTACAAGTTCATGGAACAACACATACAAACGCTTCCCGCTGATAACCTATGGCAGCGCTATACATACAAAGTTCCCCCCATCTTCCTATAATGGGTCGATCAGAACAAGAATCCCTTACGTACGAGAATTTACATTCTCCCATACAAAATGATGACATTCTTCCGCTTCACAATGTCACACAGCATCCCCATCAAACAGAATTAAGCTACTTTTCCTCTGAAATCTCAGAGTGCACCAGCAAAGCTAATCGATTAATAAAACGACAAAAAACAAGACCTGTACGCAATCAACTTGAAAACCTACAAGCACGACTTTGTCAAGGCCGCATCGATACAATCGACAGCTGGAAACAAGACAAAATCACAGATGCAGAGGCACAAATGATCATAGATCACTTCTTTACAATATATCTAGATACTTCTCGCCACTTGTATAAAGATACACAGTGGGAAAACCAAAACCACCGATTCATGTTCGGTCACAAAACCATCAGAGAATATTACATATAACGTTATACAAATAAGTAATACAAGCAAATTGATATGACAAATTATCATAACCATATCTCCACTCTTCAATACAAATTAAGACATATAATGTCACCGCTTCGATCGCCCAGCGTGGCAACTCAGATCTATCTTAGAAAGATAATTACTCGCGGACAATCTATTCAATACCAGATCATACATGACTGGTCTCACAACCGTGTCACAGACACAGGAACAAATAATATGCTTTTTCAACTATATAAAATTATCCTTGATACCTTCAAGTACTATGAGTACTTAACACATAAAAATGATATAATCATTCAACAACGCCCTCCCAGGCAACCGAAACATAGTTTCGATATAGTATCAATCAAGCGAAAACATAGTTTTCACAAAGGACATAAAACATATGTTCTTACATCTATTCGATGTCCACAACTACTTAAAGGCATGATATACACTTCCCTCACACTGCCACGGGAGATCACGCCCACTTCATGTCAATTTGTGATATAATCACAGCTTTGTACCACAGCTATTCTAAAGCTTGGACACAAACCCACAAAACAATGGGTCTAGACACAACTCTTGAATACGATATCTCTGAAGAGATCCTTGATATAAATGACCTTTTACCGGTACATCACACCCCCCCACAAGCCATTCCATTTCATGTTGATGCCATTTGTTTTTACCTAAAACAAATAAACACATATAGACAACAACTGTCTAATTACATCATCGACAACAAAATCAATGGCCCAAAATATGAGTCTCAACTCAAAGACAAACAAAGGTCAAAACGAGAAACCTTTTACCCACCCCCAGAAAACCCCATTGATTTCGGATTAGAACGCTTACAAGTTGATTGTAAAATTATACGAAGAAACATACAAAGGAATGCATCCAGAGATTGGATCACACAAGCGCAAGCCCAAACGCTTCTTGATATGTTTTATACACTCTTCGATAACACAGTCGCTTTTCACAAGTTCATCCGCAAACAATCAATACCATCTCCTCAACACACCCGAGAATGTTTTAATAATCCCATATCTAATCTGGATTACACCACTTATCAAGACATTCACCCTATGCATTTCTAATTAAATGCACTAATTCACACAACAATAATATTTCTCCCACACAACAATGGGAAGACAACGCTATCATGAGCCTCTTTGTGATATAATCACTCAAAACAATCTTGTTCTCATTACATTGGATACAATCCAATTTACCACTGAAATATTCCAAGCATACGCAAAACGTATTTACAATTACCAAGCCAAATTGGCTATTATTGCTAAATATAGCAAACCTTGCGTTCATTCAATACCATTCATACAATTACCATTATCTGATAACAAACTCCTCTATATACTAGAAAAAGGATGTCAGTCCACCAAAGATCAGATACGTAAAAAATGGAATAATGAATCCCTCACTACCCCTGAAGCACAACTGCTTCTCAACCATCTGTACACCATATATCATTTGGTAGTAAACCTACAATGGCATTCCCCACCTCCAATTATCACCATAACGGAATATGATTCCAAACACGCATACCGCACTAAAACACTCCAAGGCAACGGCATGGCCGTCTTACATCATGGTGATACAATCACCACAGAAAATGATCCCATCATTACCAAACAAACTTTTGGTCACGATTCCTTACTTTGTAATGAATGATCCTACCATTCAGTTTTCGACCTCTATTTCTCGTTATCAAGAGAAATATGATTTTTTGTCACGTATTTCACTTACGTATTGGACAAAACTTGCGTTTAACTTCTATCAAGACGAGCTCTACCGCTTGAAAGAAACGCTTGTACAACAACACAGCAACAAACAAATTCCTACTGAGCAAGCACAATTGCTCTATGATGAAATATTCCTTCTATTTCATAAAATAGATAGAATACTAAACCCACAACGAAAGTTGTCGAGATCACAACTCCATTTTGGATACAAAATCCTTGAATAAAACCACATTATGGCCTCACAAGATGTTTTTGAGGAAGACACTTCCTCCGAAATACATCAAAACATTACCAATTTACCAGAGTGCATTGAACCATCTTTATATTGGCCCCAAGTTCTGCACCACCCCAACTTCATCGGATCACGTGTCCGTATAACATCCCTCAATAATGAGGATGACTTGGTCACATACGATGCCACCATACACGAAATATCAACAGATATTAAAAACGAAATGGCCATCGTCATTACCGATGTAACTCAAGATGACCAATTCAAAGCTGACAAATTAATCATCGATTACAATCACATCAAAGCAGCCACTATGCTAAGTCATCAGCCCCTTCTGGAATCACCAGACCTTATACCCCCAAATCAGCAAGCTAACGACTCTGACAACTCAGATACACTTCTGAACTGCTGCCAAACCCAGAGCACCAGAAATTCCACTTTCAATATGGATATGTCCATACCAGAACCCATTCAACCAACCGTCGTTCAAATTCCAATTTTAGAAAACGGCAGAGTTGATCTTTTTCAATTACAATTAATGCATACAATGCAGCAAACAAACACAACCTTCCATGAATGGATGAATTCCACAGGAATCAATACAGTCATGATGATGAATAATTTGCGACACGGTCGCCCCATAGAATATGACAAACTCAATTGGCAAGAACAAACAACCAGACACACTAGAGCAAAATGGGAAGAAACCTATATAGAACATCATCTTTCTTTTGATGATTGGTTTACTTCTATTGGCCATTCAATTTATATGGAATACGCCAATCAACAAGCCGTCACAGACGCTAAACAATTTAGCTCTCACATTCTTACGCCAACACCCAAACCCAACCCCAACACGAAGTCATATGACGACAGATTTCAACAGGTGTCACAAGATATGATACACCAACTAACACAATTGTCTCAAGGTGAGCAAAATACATTCTCTAGCATACCTTTACCGACCTTTTACACAGGCCGAGCGTACACTACTTGCTTACGAGAATTTAACACTCACACCCTTACGAGCATTGATGTTCATTCTCTCAACAATTCTCCTACCCCAGACAGACTGTCTCACCAACAAATCACAGATTTGATGTGCTTCACATATGAAGAATTTTTACCTAATGGGAAATTCGCCTGGTTATACGTACCAGCGTATCATTACATACCAGATTTATTCTTTCAAACCATCAATCAATACTTTAACCAGTATGAACCAATGTACTACATTCTTTGGATCAAAATCCAACAATGCAGACAACAAGCTAATATGCTGATACAACACTGCACAGATGAAAATTTCATCATACAGCAAGACGCTGTCCCCTCCCCATGGCATTTCATCACAAGCAAATTGAACAAAGATGACGCCATAACACCCAATATTTTAGATCACATCCAACATTGGTCTGCTTGGCAATATTTCCAAGCCCACAAATCCACCCTATCCAAACAGGATTTTTACGACCTCTTTTTGCGTCCCCTGGAACACATATACGCAATGGATGTTTCTCTAAATTTTGAAGCTAGACAAGCTTATCAAAACACATATACCAGAATAAACCTATTCAATCAGCTAGCCGAACTATCAGGCACATACAGCTTCATCTCACAATATATCGACCCCCACACAATTTTATCAATGTGGTCACAAATACGACATTTGGGTCATGATATTCTTATCAACACCCCCATCAAGCGCTCTGGCCCAGTTAAACAAATGTCTCCGCTAAGCGCAGGTGTTTCCAATCCCTTAGAACCCCTCTTCACAGAAGAGCAGGAAAATAATCTAAAATTCCGCGTAGACTTTAAAATAGCCCACAGTTCAGATGAGGTTTTCACAAAACCACAGGACTATCCATTGTCCAACCAATTCCTGAGCCATTTTGTTGAATACGGTGGACTAGCAATGAATCTGTCCCAGCAAGACCAATTGCAAAATATATTCAACACAGCATTGTCTCACCATCACCAATCTCAATTGGACCAAGCTCTGTCCTCAGAATCTTCCAATTACAATGCTCAGTCAACCCCAAAACGGGCTCCATCTCCTAAACCGCGTAAATGCAGATTACAAGAACTCCCCATTTCTCCCATAAAAACACCCCATCAATCTTCACAAATAGATTATTTAGCAGAAGAACTGCAATATCAAAAAACTGCTAATGGCACCATGGTGCAAAATTTAACCACTCATTCCATTAAAATGGAAACAACAGATCCCTGCACAAGAAATCTACCTGAAACCCCTCAAGATTTAATTTCAAATTGGGCAGATGACACATTCACCAGCTCTGAACACTCTCAAGCTTTAGCCAGCCCAAAAGGAGCACAAGCTTTAGCCAGCCCAAAAGGAGCACAAGCTTTAGCCAGCCCAAAAGGAGCACAAGCAAGTGTCTTACACACCCTCTTCCAAGCAGCTTCAGCTCTCCAAACAGTATATAAGGAGCTTCCCTTACCCAATCAAGCTCATTCCAAATTGGAACACCATCTAGTGAACATCACTACTAACCCCTCTAACCCATTACTCACTGACGAAACAATGAGTCATTACAAACTTGCTTCTCAGGCTCCAGCCCCAAAGAAGGAACAACCTTCTACTAAACCCTATGCTGAAGCATTTAAAAGCCATGAGAAGGCCGCCCCACCCATCCCAATCAGACCCCTCATGAAAGAGACACAGTCTCAGAGGCGTACTGACTTCTTTGATAGAACCCCAAGGTTCTACAACCCTCCCAGACCCACAGGAACTAAGCCTAGAACAACCTCTAGCACTCCAAGGTGGTCTTCTACCAACTCGGAATACAATTCCAGCACCCCAAGGCAGCCGATAAAACCGGCTCTACACCCCACTGTACCCCAGCCCAAGGCCCATAACTTCGAAACTATGCAAGAGCATCAAAAGAAGTTCGAAGTAAGGGATAAGTACCAAAAGCCAACACCCGAAGGTGCTGTCAACAGCCTCATTTACCCATGGACGGTCACCAAACGTCAAAAAGACAGAGACCTCCCACACAGACTGGCACCCGTTGTGTCCATGGATGATCTGAACAAAGCTTTCAGCGTCCCAGCTCCAAGAGAGCCTTACAGAACCCTGTACTGGACAACCACTGATTTCATGGAACCAGTCCCCACTTGGGCCAAGATCCCCCACTGCGCCCACTCTCTCTCTCTCGCCATCGAACATAGCGACATCACCCCAGAGACCCACCCCGAGAGATTCCACCTAGGTTTGGATCTCTACATCTTCCCCATGGATGACAACATCTTCCGCAGGGAGATCAGCTTCGAGACCTTCCGGTACGATCAGGAATGGTTCTTTCGAATTAAAGAGGAAATTGAATTTCCCGACAGCTCTGTCGAACTCTCTCACATTAACATTCCTTGGGATCGAGTCGAACAGTTCGCTGAACAACTCCAAGCGGTGTTCAAAACACCACTTCCCCCAGCCAAGGACATGTCCTATGCTAACCCGGGGACTTATGATTCTAAGACCGTCTATGATGCAAAGAGAAAAACTTTCTATTACATAGACACCCTTCAAGAGTCCAACCAAAAGGGATGGTTTCGAATGATTCACATCTCTCAGGAGACTCAAAATCC
>Ga0208053_1000203_pt1 | contig 14227 bp, 16 predicted proteins | sample LakMenEpi20May10_FD_150719 | JGI IMG/M metagenome (GOLD analysis project Ga0208053, IMG submission 150719) | Freshwater microbial communities from Lake Mendota, WI - 20MAY2010 deep hole epilimnion (SPAdes) | ecosystem: Environmental > Aquatic > Freshwater > Lake > Epilimnion/Euphotic zone ... | reverse complement strand
TAAGTTAATTCTTAAAACTATCATTAATAAGTTTATAAACAGAACTATGAAAACTATTGATAAAACATAGTATTATGATAATCTTCTATAAACATTTTAATTATTTTATATTTATCTTTACTTATTTTTTTACCCATATCAGTCTTTATATTATTCATCAAAATATTTGTACGATTTTCTATATTTTCTATAATACTTTTAATATTACTATGATTTTTTATAATACCATATGTAAAATATCTAGATATTCCCATCGACCCTAATGAATCTATACGATCCGCATCTCTAACACAATCTAATTCTATAAAACACATATCATTGTTATTTGCTAATTCTACAGATAAACTTACATTACACGCAATATATATAATTTTTTCAAGTTCTTGTTTATCTTTTATCAAATTATTAAAGAAAATTCTTAATATATCTTCTTGTGTATTTTCTCCATTATTATATTTACTATCATTAATATCATGTGTAAGTGCCGCCAATTGAATTATAAATATTTGTTCTTCATTTAGATTTACTGACGATGCCAATATTGTCGCTATATTTTTAACTCTCATTGCGTGGTCAAAACTATGCGAATCATCATATTTTTTCATATAATCTTTGGCAAAATTCTCAGTAAGAATAATAATTTCTTCATTAGTTAAAGCAATTCCCGCAGGTTCTATAAGTCCGTATGAATCCATATTATAAATCGTATATAATATTATAAATCCTATCACTTTTTATTTATTTTTGTTATTTTTCTAATCAAGTTAAAATCGTGTTCATTAAGTATTATATTGGATGCACCCTATTATTTCGAGATGTTTTCCATGATTTTTTTGATATTTTACTTAGACTTATATCTTTTCTAGCATCATCTATTATTTGATTTCTCTTTTGTATTTTCTCTTCTTTTATTGCATCTATTTCGGCTTTTAATGATTTCTTTGATTCGGCTATTTTTTTTTTTATTATTTCTGGATTTCTTATATTTTCTTTAGTTATATAATACTCTTCCGATGCTTGTTTTTCACTCACAAGTCTTATTTTTCTTACCGTTTCTTCATTTAATTTTTTAACTAGTAATCTTTTTTTTTTATTTATATCATCGTCAGTATTTGTTTCTGTTTCTGATTGTATTGAAGATACCTTTGTTCCTTGTCTTGAAAAAGCGCCTCCGCCGCCATTTTTCGAGAGGTCTATAGAAGAGTCGTTTGATATCTTGTATATGTATAGGGCAAAATTTAAAAATACAAGAATTATTATGCTAATGCGTAAATAAAAATACCAGTCATATTTTATTTCATCGTCTTTATTATCAGAATCTTTCTTTTTCAATAAAAAATATACTATAAATATTAAGAAAAGTACTACAAATAATATAAAAATATAGATACTAAAATAATTTTCTATATCATTTATAATCATAGATATTAATAATATATTAAATATTGCTAGTATTAAACATATGTATGTAAGCAATTCATCATCCCCAATTAGTTTATCTAAATAATTATTCATTTATTAACATCTGTAATATATAAATATAATAATATATAATAATATATATTATAAATGAATGATAAATTAACTATTGTTATTGATGTTCGTGAAGAATCATTATATAATGATATATTTGACAGAGATTTAGATATTTACAAGGATAAAATAGATATTATAAAAGAAACATTAGATATTGGAGATATTCATATTAAATATAATGATATTCTATATATATTTGAAAGAAAAACTGTCAAAGATCTTATATCTTCTATACATGATGGAAGATATAGAGAACAGAAGGCGCGAATGTTATCATGTTATTCTAAATATCAATTATCATATATTATTGAAGAAGATGATGTTATATCTTCTAAAATATATTCAAATAAATCAATTATTCAAGGTGCTTATATAAATACTATGTTTCGTGATAATATCAGGGTTTTATTTACAAAAAAAATTAGCGAAACAGCCACATTATTGTTATCAATAGCAGTTAAAATAATAGAAAATCCTAAAAAATTTACTTATGTTCATAGCAATGAAAATGAAACATTATGTTATACAGACCATATTAAATTAAAAAAAAAGAAAATAGATAATATTGATATTGACACCTGTTATATTATGCAGTTATCACAGATTCCTCATATTTCAAATATAATAGCAAAGAATATTGCCAAGATATATCCAAATATGCCTACTTTAATCACGAGTTTAATAAATAATGAAAATAAAACTAAGGAATTATGTAAAATAGATGGAGTAGGTAAGGAGAAAGCCGCTACAATTATTAAATATTTATTTGGAGACAATTGAGAACATCTTATAATCACCAATAATATCTTTAAATCTTCTAATATTATTAATGATTTTAAGGTCTCCTATATTTTGAGTATTGAATATATCATCTAATATATTAGTTTCCTTCGATTTTTCTATATCCTTATAATATACTACTGCTGTATTATATTCAGTTATAAATTTCTTATTATTCAATGTAATCACATATTTCTTATTTTTATCATAATTAATGATTTTACTTATAATATTTATTACTTCTTTATTCTTATCCTTACAATTATTTTTTTGATATTTCCATATTTTGTATATTCCATCGCCAATATAAGCAGATGAAATGATAACACCTGTCTTAATATTCTTAGTAATTTTAATATCTACTTTAAATGTTCCATCTTCAATATTTTTATCAGGTTTTTTCATCTTCTCCTTATCGGTGCTAATAATCTCATCACATTCTCCTATAATATTCTTATTATCATTTACAGTTTCAATATTAGTAATCTTATTGGCCTTCACTGACTTAGATATTTTCTTAACTTTTGGTTCACTTAATATGTTAATATACTTGTCAAATAATAACTCTTTAACATTCAATAATTTTAAATTATCTAATCTGTTTTTTCTACGAATATTATCCTGATACATCGGTTTAGTTAATAATTCTTTATCAACATTTTGCCAATATTCTTCATCTTTATCATATCCTGGCAATTGATCGATACACAAAGCATATAATTGAATAATAGGTTTCATTATTTGATTCGTTATATAATGAAGATAATCTGGTGTCAATTTATTCTCTACTATATATTCGGGGTTTTCTATCCTGTCTCCTTGAAGAGAGTTTGGATTATTAGTTTTTATATATACAAATGGAATGCGTTCGTTTACACAAGGACGATTTCCTGGATCTCTTGCACCTATTCTATCTGCCAAAACCTTATGGGCAATTTTTGAAGGGTCTTTATAAGACGCCTTTATACTTTTAGTAATTACTAATTCTTGTATAGATGTTTTGCCTTCTACCAAGTCCTTTAATTCTTCATTTAGAAACTCTATAGAAGAAGCCAAATCTTGTTTTGTCAATATTATATCAATGACTCCTCCATATACTTTCTTAACAATATGAGCATTATCACGTCGTTTCAATACAATTCCCATAGATTTCTGTTTATAACTATTAATATCCGTTTCATATAAGTTTCCAACGTATCTCTTTTTACTTAGCAATATGAATGGATATAGTGATTTTTCATAATTTAATTTCTGAGGTTTAGGCATTATTTTAGCAATCTCTTTTTCTACAATTTTACCCATCTTTATAGCATAAGGCAATGCGTCCTTTCCCAATACTATATTTCCTTCCTCGTCTTTTAATGGAAATTTACAGAATATAGAATCAGTATCACCGTATATAACATCAGCACCGTAATTATCTTCTACAAATTTCTTAGCCATCATAATCATTTCTCTTCCTGTTGCGGTAGTACACGCGGCTATTTCTTTCAAATATATTGATGATGTCCTAGCACCAATTTGACCATATAGTGAGTTTGCTGTAATTTTATAAGCAATCTGTCGCGAATCTAATACATCCTTTTCAAATGTATTATATGTATCTTCAATTGATATTACACTATCTTTTTGAATATTATAACTTTCTTCTGTATCTATATTAAATATATTGTATATTTCGCCCTTATCTATACAAAATCCAATATATGTATTTGTGGCATCTTTGATTGTCTTATATTCTATTTTTTTCCTCGTATTTTTCCTTTCAATTAAAAGCATATCTAAAATGTCCGCAATAATTCCCTTACGCCCATCTTTATATTGTACGAACGTACATTCTTTTTCTCCAATCTTTTTCTTCTTATCTCCCTTACCTTCATATATATCATAATAGATATTCTTGTATTCTATATTAGGATCGGCGACCCTATATTTTTCATCTATCAAATAACAATCGTGAGATAAATTATTTGAAATCATAGATGAAGGATATAGAGACCCGTAATCAAATACTACAATAGGGTCGTTTAAATATATTGCTTCTTTAGGGTCTAAGACAACCGCACCCTCATATCCATCTTCAATATCAATTACATCATTATCATACGATTTAATAGTAGGGATAAGTGTATTTTTTTCCATACATTGTTTAGCGATTAAAGAGAATATTTTAATGCCTTGACCTCTGCGAAATAGGAAATTAAGCGGAACTAAACAAACATTACCCATACCAATATTATTCTCTATAATCTTTAATTTATGAATAAGACGATTAACAAGACAGCAATCTTGAATACAATATTTAGCAATCTCGCATCTATCTTTAGAATTACCTTTGAACTTATTGAATATTTCTTGCGGCTTTAAATCATTCTTATTATCGCCTAAAAATATTGATGCCACATTATCTAATTTATAACTATCCAATTTTTGTTCTCTTTGCATTACTTTTAATAAATCGATTAATACCACTCCATCCATATCAATATATCTAAGAATATTATCTCCCATAGCAGATGATGATAATTTTTGTTCAACAAGTGACGTTTTACGGGTTATTAATCTACCCCATCCTATACTATATTCTTCTAATATTCCGAGCTCTTTTGCTCTATCCCAAATATATGGCATATCAAAACCAAATATATTATATCCTGTAACAATATCCGAGTTCAATTCATTCATTAATTCCTTCCATTTTATTAATAATTCTTTTTCTGTAGAACATGATAAAACATCACAATCTTCAATTATATCGCATGTATCTAATGTTATAATACTTTTATATATTATTTTTTCAGATCCATAAATATGGACCGTAGTGCCAATTTGAATAATTTTATCACCCTCCAATGGAACTAATAAACTATCTAAAATTTTTGCTAATTTTGTTTCTTCTTCATTCAATTGAGCAATTGTCATATTTACTTCATTTTCTTCTTCTATTTCTTCTACATCTTCTTCACTATGAGAAGTTGATTTTACAGATGCTGATATTTTATCTAGTATAGATATTATATCATTCATATTTTTTTCTAAAAGCACTGGAATACTATCAATATACTGATTGCTTATTTTTCTCTTAGTATATACACGATTAATTTTTAAATCAATTGCTTGATCTATAATGATATCTTTTTTATAAATATTCTTTAACCAATAAATTATAAAATCACTCGTATATTCATATCCTGCTTTTGCCACTAATGCCAAATCTTGCGCGACCTTGCTATAATTCTTAATTGCTACAGGAAAATCGCCGTGACTACTGGTACATTCTATATCAAAAGAGGTTATTAGAATAGGTGCTATTTTATTGATATCTAATGGAATAACGTTTTTACCATCGACACTTATATTATAATTACATCTTCCTGTATCTTCAGCAATATCATATTTTTCAATTCTTACCCACCCACATGGTTTGATATTTTGAATATGGATATATTTAAGAAATGGATCAATATTGCTTTCATATGCTTTATAACCTTCCTTCTCACGAGATTTAAAATAGTATTTGAGATTATTATATAATTTCAAAGATTTTACGGAAACCTTGATAAAGCGAAATAATTTATTGTTAGTAAAACCCCAAAAGTCTTTTTTTTCTACTATAGAAATATTAGAGAAATGAGATAACATATTATTAGGAATAATTTTTTTCTCATATTTATTTCCTTTGAATTGTGCCGTATATTTATCATTTAATATAGTATTTTTGAGTTTTACTACATTTGCCTCAAAAACATTACTATTATAATTTTCCCAATACTCTGGTGGTTTTATATAAAAGAATGGTTTAAAACATTTAACCGTAGTTGATATTGTAGCGCCATTATTGCAGACACCATATAAAATAATTGAATAAATTTCTTCAAAATCCTTATCTTTATTTCTATCATTTTCGGGAATATAGATATCAGTAATTTGAAATTCTATTGGTTTATTATCTAATGGTTCGTAATCTTTTCTTGGTTTATCCATAATAAATAGATAATGACAATTATTTAAATATAATTAATTAAAATCAATTTTTAATTTATTATAAGTAATAGAAGAATGGAAATAACTATAGAAGGTTTAATTATTATAATAGTATCTTTAATATGTATTTATTATATTTATAATTATTATCTTAATTTTGGATTAATAAAAGTAAAAAGTAAAATAGATAACAACGAATATATAGTTCAAATTAAAGACGATTCATTAGAAGCCGCAAATTTAATTGCTAAAATACGAGAGAAATTAATAGTTTTAATGGAACATCTCGAGAAATCATTTGGTATGAATGATAATCGCGTTAAATTATTAAAAAAAAACTTTAGACCAGATAGATTAAAAGAAGGTGTTGATAGTCCGGGTTATACTAGTTATTCTATAAATAAAGGAGAACAAATTATATTATGTCTTCGTAATAATGATAAATTAGTCGATATTAATACTATGGTTTTTGTAGTACTACATGAATTTGCACATTTATCAACGGAAACTATAGGACATACAGAAGAATTTTGGGATAATTTTAGATGGATATTAGAAGAATCAATCAATATAGGTATTTATATTAAACAAGATTTCAAAGTTAAAAACGAAGAATATTGTGGTATGACTATTACTTCTTCTCCATTAGAATAAATATTATATAAGATAAAATATATTATATAAGATAAATATATATTATCTATATTATAAATACAATGAATGAATTGGTGGTATATAATAAAGACTGTAATCAATTTGAATTATTTCTATATATAATATTTATATGTATGATGATTAGTAAAAAATATACAAATACTATCAAATTTGATGTATTGCGAAGAAAAATAAATCAATATACAAATTGGAATATCTATTTAATATTATTAAATTACTTATTGATTAATTACGCTGATATTAATAATCTTTTAATATCTAAGTTTATTGCCAATAATTCTTTAAATATATTTATAATATTTCATAGTTTTTTGCTCTATGATAGCCGAATATTATTTCAAACTATAGATAATACACCATTTGTTCTTAATAAAATAATCAAAAATATTTCTGATAAACGATTATTACAAACTGAATATATGATATGTAATGTTGTTTTTCATATATTGCCTGTATATTTTTATAGAGATACGCTATTACAATACAAATCTTATGATGATACTAAAAATATGTATTTATATACAATAATTTTTAAGTTTATGTGGACTCTTAATATTTTTGGGAATTATAATTTTATGTCTATTTATATACCATCATTTGATTTTTCTAATATTAAATTAGTTAATGGAATAATTGTATGGGATTATATCTTAGATAATCTTCTTATGAATTTATCTGTATAATTTTGATTACGTAATATATAAAGATATTATTATTATTAATTATATAATATGATACCTAAAATAATACATCAAACATGGAATGATGACCCTGTTCCGCCTATAATTAATTACATACGTAATGAAAATGCAAAACTATTGAAATCATTAGGATATGAAATAATTTTATGGACTGACAAGATGATATTGAAATTAATAAATGAGGAATATCCTGATTTTTATAAAATATATAATTCGGCACGTACAGGTGTACAACGAGGAGATATAGCGAGGATTTTACTTATATATCATCACGGTGGTATATATATAGATTTGGATATATTGGTTTTACGTGATTTTGCTGAATTGCTAGATATGAAACGTAATACTTTTTACATTAGTTATGAACCTGTTGAACAAACTAAGTTAATATATAATAGCGATAGATATATATGCAATGCTTTCTTTGCTGCTAATAAAAATAATATATTTTTACATAAATTGTTACGTAATATTCCTGAATATATAAATAGACATGGGTATGATTTATTTGGCAAATTTGATATATTTGGAGGATTTTATATATTGACGAATATAAATGATTATGATAAAAATATGAAAGAAAATGATATTTTCATAATAGAGGACAGAGAATTGATATATCCTATAAATGATTTAAAATTAGAAAATATTCCTACAGCAGTTAAAGATTGGACTTCTGTTAGAACTGGAAAATATACATCAAATCCTATTATGGTTCATTATTGGATACATGGAGATTTTGAATCTAAGAATCTTCTTAATATATTTAAGCCCGATGTTAATTATAATATACATTATAATATGTATATATTTTTCAAGATATTGTATCCTAATATAGAAAAAATTGATAATCTCTCTTAATAGTAAGTGGTTTATGTTATTAATAATCTTGCTATTATTATTACAAATTAGTTGTGTTAAAACTTTTACTAAAATGCAGTATACGAATATTATTAAAGATACTATATTAAATGATCCTAAAATGCCAATGATTTATACTAATAAATATTTGAAGAAAAGTTTAACTAATACAGTAGCAAATTGTAATTATAATAAACAGTTTGTTTCAGCCGAACACATATATCCACAATGTTTATTAAATATTAAACAATCTAATGATATGCATAATATTATCAAGACTATTAATACACTTAATGCCAATAGATCTAATTATAAATTTCACGAAGATTATGATATTAAAAATAAACACTGGGTAGAACTAGAATGTAATAATTACGTTAATCACAAAGAAAAAATATTTGTACCAAATAATGATTCGCGAGGTTTTATATCTAGGGCTATCCTGTATATGTATAAGGAATATAATTGCAATCCAAATAAAATAATAGATATAGAAATATTAAAGAAATGGTATTATAATTTTACACCAACAATAGAAGAACGATATCACAATGATATTATAAAAAGACTACAGAATAAGAATAATATATTTATATCAAATTATAATAAAAAAAATAAAGGTATAAAAAAAATAATAGATTCCTTGCCATTATGATAATATATATTATAATTGTTTATAGTTAAATATTGCGATATATTTATTTTTTGATTATAATAAAAAATGATATTGACATAAAATATCTCATTTTTATAATGAATCTTTTAAATGAAGAGCAAAATAATGCTTTAAAATGTGTTATGGATGGTCATAGTATATTATTGACAGGTTCGGCGGGAACAGGAAAATCATATACGATTAAATATATTATAGAGTATTTGAATAATGCAAATAAGAAATATGCTATTACGGCTTCTACAGGAACGGCTGCTGTTATTATTGGAGGACAAACATTACATTCATTTTTAGGACTTGGATTAGGAACTGGTAGTGTAAAAGAAATATTGAATAATATATTGAAGAATAAGAAAAAATATGAGAGTATATTAAATTTGGATGTATTAATTATTGATGAGATTTCGATGATTGATAAAGAATTGTTTGAAAAGATATCTATTATATTAAGTATTATAAAGTCCAATGATAAATTTTTTGGTAATATTCAGTTAATTTTAGTAGGAGACTTTTGTCAACTTGCGCCTGTAAAAGGTAAATATTGCTTCTTGGCTGATATATGGAATAAGATGAATATTAAAATAGTATTATTGGAAAAATTAATAAGACATAATGAAGATTTACTATTTCAACAAATGTTAAAAATTCTTAGAAAAGGTAAATGTACGGATAATATTATTAAGGTCTTAAATAAATTGAAAGATACTAAGTTTGAGAATGGTATTATTCCAACAAAATTATATCCAATAAATGTCAATGTTGATAAAATAAATAATATTGAAATAGAAAAATTGAAAGCAGAGGGAAATATCTCTAAAACTTATAGAGCCGTAACGAGTTGTGATAAAGAGAAAGAAGGTGAAAAATTCACAATAGAATTAACATTAAATGCACAGATTATTGTAATTAGAAATATAAATGTTGAAGATTCTCTTGTTAATGGGACACGAGGTATTATTAAACATCTTGGAGAAGATTTTGTTATTATTAATGATGTTAAGGGAAATATTCATAAAATCAAATATTTTACTGATACATTTAATAATGTTATATCTTCTAAAAGTTCTTATATAATACATATGCCTATTAGAATATGCTACGCCCTTTCAATACATAAATCTCAAGGTATGACGATAGACGCATTAGAATTAGATTTGGGTTCTAATATATTTACTTGCGGTCAATCATATACCGCATTGTCGCGTGCTAAAAAATTGAGTTCTATTAAAATTATTGATATTGATAAAGATTCTTTTAGAACTAATATAGATGTTAAAAAATTTTATAAAAATTGTAATAAATAATCTTAATAATTATTAGATATAAATAAAAATGAAAGAAGCATTTGTTTCACAAAGTGAAAACGATGATATTGTAAAAAATGTGTTTATAATATTTGGTTATTCGATTGCTAGTATTATAACTATATTATCATTACTATGGGGATATAATACAAATACTAATATATTTATAGCAATTTATTCTTTAATAATAATTATATATAATGTAATGATAATTTCAATAGTTGTTATGAATAAACAAATATATGATTCTACAAGTTATAGTATAATATTTGGAACTACCATATTTTCTATATTTTTGACTTTTTTCATAGGTGTTTATTTTACGTACAAATATTTTGTAGTTTCTCCGTCAAAAGGAGCATCAAATGTTCAAAATGTTCAAAATTCATATAATTATTAAATTATATATATCCTATGTATGATATGATATATAGTATCATATATAATGATAATGTTTTTATATATATATCAAGTGGTAAAATATTTTCTTGTAAATATTCGGGTATTTTATCATATATATTATTTATTATTCCACTAAAATAAATTAAGAATACTATAATGACTATTATTAGATTCTTTTTAATCAATTCGACATCTATATATAACATATAATCGTTTTTATTATGTTGATTAAAATGTTGTGAATATGGATTTTGCGACGGATTTGGTGGATATGACGATTGTGACTGAGAAGGATAATATTGATTCGGAGATTGATTATAGGTTTGTTGATGAGATTGATTAGATTGATTAGATTGATGAGATTGATGAGATTGATGAGATTGATTAGATTGATTAGATTGATTAGAATATGATGGGTTATTGGGTGAATTAGGTATTCCTATACTTGGCATCTCGTGTATTATAGGTGGCTGTAAATTTACATTCATTTCTTTATTATTTTTAGATATTAATATTTCATCTCTGAACTCATTTAGAACATCTTGTACGATAGGATCATTTATATCATTATGTTCGCTACTATTAGTCATTATACCGTAATAATCTAATATTATATTATATTTAGATATTGAATATAATTACGCAACATAATTATATTATATATATTATAATGTTGCTAAATCCTAATTATTTAATTGAATTGCTTACAACTAATAATATAAAAATAAGGAAGTGTATTCATATAGGTGCTCATAAATGCGAAGAATTGCCAATATATATTAAACTAGGATTATCTCATAATGATATAATATGGATAGAAGGAAATAGCGATTTAGTTTCTTTGTCAAAAGATAACAAAATATATAATTATATAATATTAGATAAGGATGATTGTGATATAATATTATATAGAGCAAATGATACATCATCTTCGTCTATTTTAGATATGTATATTCATAAAGAAGTTTATCCGAAGATATCATATATAAATGAAATAAAATCTAAAAGTATTACAATTGATACTTTTTTACATTTACATAATATAAATAGGGAAGAATATAATTTCTTAAATATTGCTATTCAAGGTGCTGAACTATTAGCGCTAAAAGGTGCTATAAATTATTTGAAATATGTAAATATAATATATTGTAAAATACACGAAATAGAATTATATAAAAATTGTGCTAGCATAAAAGAATTAGATGAATTTTTAGGAGGCTATAATTTTAGGCGTATTATAACAATTATGACAGATAAAGGATGGGGTGATGCATTGTATATTACTTCTTAATAGTAGGTATTTTAGGTGTTTTAAGTGCTTTAGGTGGTTTAAGTGCTTTAGGTGGTTTAAGTGCTTTAGGTGGTTTAATTTTATTACATCTTCCTGTTTCTAAATTTCTTATTTCATCTTCTTTACATTTTTTAACACATTTTCCTGTTTTAGGATTAATTTCTTCATCGTCTTTACATGCTTTAGTATCTTTTTGAAGTTTAGGTAGTTTTTTAGGTTCTTTCGGAGGCGTTGGTTTTACAATTTTATCGACAATATCATTTTTAAGAGATATTTTTTGATATGTATAAATTTCTGGAATATCAGATGCTTCATATTTATATTCTAGATATTTGCGTATAGCCCCTTTAGTTTTATCTTTTTTAATTTCTTTCATTAAATCTTCTTTTATAGATAAGTAGTTTTCGTAACTTATATGTGCTAACATTCTTTTATTTTCATATAGTTCTTCATATTTATTCTTCTTTTGATTATTTATATCTTGTTGTTTATCAAAATTATCAAGATATTCTTTAATATCTTTTTTTAAACTATTAACATCATTTGTATTATTATTAGCAATATTTAATATTTTTTTTTCAATATTTCTTAATATATCCATTTAATTATATTGAGGATAAAAATAATTAAGGTAATATAATATCTTCAAACATTCCCTTGTAAAACGTTTGAAGACTCTCATCTGGTTTCATTTGTTCTTCGTATGTACTTCTTGGTATATATTTAACAATTATTTTTTCCTTATCACAAGTATTTTTCTTACTGTAATATCCTTGAACTATTAATATAGTACCTATAAAAAGTAAAAATATTGCAATTGCTTTCATTTCTTAATATTATAATATAGTTTATTTTTATGTATTTCTTTCACTCCATACATCAACCTTCTCAAGTTCCTCTTTAACTTCCTCCAATTTTACAATATCATCATTCTCATTACTTGCCTCGACTTTATCACCAACGTTATCACCAACGTTATCACCAACGTTATCACCAACGTTATCACCAACAGGTGCAGCGTTTGAAGCAAATGTTTGCTTTCTATTCTCAAAAACAATATCGCGATTATCCATATTGTTCTTATATTCTTTCATTAGCGTATTCAGTTGCGTTTCAGAATATTCTTGATTATCAAGACATTCTGGATTAGGCGACCAAGGACACCAACATCCAACTTGTGCAATATAAATATTAAACTTATTATCTATTTTTTTCAAAAATTCACTACGCGTTTTTGCTTCCTCGATAGTATCAAAAGTTCCACGTACTTTAATTCCACGCATAGATGTTATAAAATTGTTATCTTTGTGATAATTTGATTCCAATTCATCATTATTTACAGATTTATAAAAAGCATATTGTTCATTCATCTCTTTTGGTTCAAATATATATGAATGATTTTCAACAATTGTATTTATCATATCTTTTTGTTCAGGATTTTTCTCTTTGATACCATCGAGGAGTTTTTTCATATCATCAGAAAATTTGTGTATAAATTTATTAAAAATATAGGCTTCCTTGTTTACGATAACATCCTCAGGGCTAATAAAAGATAGCAGAACAAAATTTTGACCTCTAATAGGTTTATCTTCATCCAAATAATCAACTTCTTTTGTAGATACCAACGTATTATCTACTACCGACATTGTTATATTCTTACCTTATATTATAAATATATATTTAAAATCTTATATATATTTATTTTAAAATATTTTATAATAATAAATGTCAGTTAAAAAATACGATGATTCTAACATATTATTATATAGTTTTATAAAATATTTTATACAAGGTCTTATAATTGCTTTTATAGCATTATTAATACAAAATAATCGTTTTGATGTCGCAAAATTACTAACTCTAACTATATTAATAGTTCTAATATTATATCTATTAGATTTATTATCAAATAGGTTTTCTATTTATCAAAATGGTAACAAAATAGGATTAAATAATTCTAATGATTTTATGTTGTTATAAGTTATATAATTTCTTTTTTATTGAATTATTACAAAGTAAT
>Ga0208053_1000196_pt1 | contig 14467 bp, 18 predicted proteins | sample LakMenEpi20May10_FD_150719 | JGI IMG/M metagenome (GOLD analysis project Ga0208053, IMG submission 150719) | Freshwater microbial communities from Lake Mendota, WI - 20MAY2010 deep hole epilimnion (SPAdes) | ecosystem: Environmental > Aquatic > Freshwater > Lake > Epilimnion/Euphotic zone ... | reverse complement strand
ACAGTATCTTCAAGACTGAACATGTAGAACTCATTGCCAATGAGAGATGGAAGAAATGTAAAGGTTGTGAACTTGTTGACCTTGATGGTAAAAATTGTGCAGCACCCGGCACCCAACCATGTTGTGGAGAATGTGGTTGCAGTTTGGGATTTAAACTGAGGGCTTTATCAGCATCTTGCCCACATCCAGAGGGCCCAAAATGGGATGCTGTAATGACTGAAGCTGAAGAAGATAAATTTAATAGCCATGGAGAATAAATACTATACACCGGAAATAGAAGATTTAAGGGTTGGGTATGAATGTGAGTGGAATACCCATGCTGATCCAATACAAGTTGATGGATATACTAGATGGATGCCCCATACAATAACTGTAGAAACTTTAGAAAATTATGGGTTGGGGTGCATGAGAAAAAACATGAAACATTTCAGAACCCCATATCTAACTAAAGAACAAATGGAAGCTGAGGGGTGGAACTATAGTGCAGTAGATGACCATTATAAATCTAGTAAAAATTCTTGCGGAACATACAGAATAAAACAACTGTCTGACAATAAACTTAGTATTCAATTTGTACCCTGTACTTCTCTATCAAGAGAAAAGTCTGGTAATTATGAAGAAAACAGGCAACAAATGGTTGTTGAGTGTAAATCCATTAACGAACTAAGAACTATACAAAAATTATTAAACATAAAATAATTATGACACATGATGATCTTATAAGAAAAACTAAAAACGCACATCTTCCAATACAAAATGATATACTAGATGACCAAGAGTTATTTAAGATACAAGGATCTGTTAAGCCAAATTTAAAAACTTTTAAGTTTAAATTATTTAATAGATTATTTGTATTTGAAACATATACTATTAGAGAAATACACAGAATTACAGAACCTGTTGATTATTGTGAATCTGGTTTAATAGTTAAGGATATTTGTGATTTTGTATCAGGTGCCCCAGAAAGAGCTCTTAATAATAAACTTTACATGGAAAATGCAAATAATATCAATGATCAATTTACAGAAAACATAATTAATCTTCAACAAAATGGCAATAAGCTTTGAAGAAATAGGACATGAATATACAAGCAATGATGGTGAGAACATAAACTGGCTCAGTGTCACAGCTTTTATTGCTAAGTTTAAAGGCAAGTTTGATGCTTTAGCACAAGCTAAAAAATCATCAAAAAACAAATATTCTAAGTGGTACAAAATGGATCCTTTACAGATAGTTGCTATATGGGAAGCTGAAACTACACGAGCTATTACATTAGGTAATTGGTATCATGGTCAGAGAGAAAAGGATATCTTGGATTTCCAGACTATTGAACGTAATGGTGTGGTTATTCCCATCATCAAACCTATAAATAAGAATGGTGTTAAGTTGGCCCCGGATCAAAAACTAAAAGATGGCATGTATCCTGAACACATGGTGTATTTAAAATCTTTGGGGTTATGTGGGCAATCAGACCTTGTAGAGATTGTAAATGGTACAGTTAATATTACAGATTATAAAACTAACAAGGAAATTAAACACACTGGTTATACTAACTGGGAAGGAATTACTTCCAAGATGTATAATCCTATAAGTCATTTGGATGATTGTCATATCAACCATTATAACCTGCAATTGAGTATTTATGCTTACATTATTAAAAAGCATAACCCTCAGTTAAATATAGGAAAGTTGACAATACAACACGTTACCTTCAAGGAAACAGGTAAAGATGAAAACGGATATCCTTTAACTGAAATGAAAAATGGAGAACCAGTTATTGATGAGATTAAAATGTATGATCTACCTTATTTAAAAGATGAGGTTATTAGTTTAGTAATGTGGTTAAAAGATAACTTATGCTAATAAAATTATTTGATATACAAAATGGAAAGGTGATTCCTACGGAACATTGCTATGTTTTAAAATTCTTAAAAGAAATAATGGAAAAATATCCAGATAGTTATATGTCTGTATATCAATATATATTTTATATGACATGTCCTAACCCTGATTTAAATCCTTTCTTTAATACACCTGAAATAGATAAAGAAGACATAATTATACAAGAAGTGCAGTTAAAAGAATCTCCAGAAGATCCTGAGATTATTAATGCTTTAGAAATGTGTGCAGCTTTATATGAAACACCATCATCTAGGGCTTATAGGGGAATAAAATCAATGCTTGACCGGTTAGCTAAATATATGGAAAAAACACCTATAGAGCATGGACGGGATGGTAATATAAATTCATTAGTGAATGCTGCTGCTAAATTTGAACAAATAAGATCTTCTTATAAAGGAGCTTATAATGATATGATGCAAGAACAACAAAGCATTGTCCGTGGAGGACAAGGATTAGCATATGACCAATAACAAAATTATGGAATCAATAAAACAAATCGTCATCCCTACAGGGAGAAAAGTATTAATCAAAAGAGCTTCGGCCCCCACTCATTTTCCAGGTACAACACTTATAATTCCAGATTCTGTTAAAAAACAAGAATTTAAAGGAACAGTAGTTGCAGTTGGAAGTCAAGAACAAGAAATTAAAGTTGGAGATTTTGTCCAATATGCTGACTATGCTGTACCTACTTCTATGGAGCATAACGGTGAACCTCATCTTCTAATAAATGCAGCAGATGTTTTTGCAATAATTAGAACTGTATAATGTTTATAACTATTCCGGCTTATAATAAACAAACTGATCTATGGTCTAATGTTGATTTTAAAACAAGATCTGATTTTTACACGTTTATTCTTTCTATATTTAAAGAGCCGGGACAGTATGCATTTAATGAAACATCCCTTCTATTTAATACGGAAGCTAAAAAGTTTAATGAACAAGGCTTTTATTGTGCAAGCCCATTCAAATCTCAAGATTTTAGAGCATACTGGGATGACCAAAAAATTAAGTGCCGTAATGGAGTAATTTTTACTGATGGTTCTCAGACTTGGTATTTAACCCGTGATTATTACATGTGGTTAAACTTTCTTCCAATCTTTGATAAGGAAGAAAAACTATATGGATTTGCCAAAGTCCGGGATGCTCAGTATCATATGGCTTTATATGAATTACTGGCTGAACTGGATTATAAACATTGTGCTATTCTTAAAAAGAGACAGATTGCTTCTTCATATTTTCATATGGGGAAAATTATAAATCAATATTACTTTGAAGAGGGTTCTGTTTGTAAAATAGGAGCTTCTTTAAAAGATTATATTGATGATAAAGGTTCATGGAAATTTTTAGATGATTACAAGAATTTTTTAAATGAACACACAGCTTGGTATAGACCTAGTAATCCTGATAAAGTATTATTGTGGCAACAACAGATTGAGGTTACTTTAAATAACAGGAAAACATCTAGAGGATTAAAATCTAAAATACAGGGGGCATCATTTGAAAAAAAGGCAACAAGTGGAGTAGGAGGACCAACAACTATTTTCTTTCATGAGGAAGCCGGGATTGCCCCCAGGATGATGGAAACTTATGAGTATTTACGTCCTGCTATGTCATCAGGTATGGTGACTACAGGGATATTTATAGCAGCAGGTTCTGTTGGGGATTTAACCCAATGTGAGCCTTTAAAGGATATGATTCTTAACCCTTTGGGGAATCTTATTTATGCTGTAGAAACAGACCTTATTGATAAGGATGGCACCATTGGTAAGGCTGGATTATTTATACCAGAACAATGGTCAATGCTTCCCTATATAGATGAATATGGTAATTCACTTGTTGAAGAAGCCTTAGCCGCAATCCTTGAACAAAGAATAAAATGGAAAGCAGAACTTAGTTCAGAACAATACCAATTAAGAATTTCTCAGCAACCAATTAATATTGAAGAAGCCTTTGCCTATAGAAAAGAATCTATCTTTCCTCAAGGTGTGTTATCTCAACAAAATAAAAGAATTGAGGATAAAGAATATGCGTATGAGTATCTTGAATTAAAGAGAGAAGCCGGGAAGATTACAGCTGAAAAATCTAATAAAGTACCTATATCTACTTTTCCTGTTAATAAGAAAATGGTTAACAAAGAAGGTGTATTAGTAGTATATGAAAGACCACCGGCTGAACCTGTATTTGGAGCTTACTATGGATCTGTAGACCCTGTTTCAGAGGGAAAAACTAATACGAGTGATTCATTATGTACTATTGTTATTTATAAAAATGCTGTTGAAGTAACTAGAGAAACTCCACATGGTTTAGAGGTATTTATAGAAAAGGATAAAATTGTTGCTACATGGTGTGGTAGATTTGATGATATCAATGACACACATGAATTTTTGTCTTTACTAATTGAATGGTATAACGCATGGACCTTAGTTGAAAACAACGTGTCTTTGTTTATCCAGTACATGATATCAAAGAGAAGACAAAAATATCTAGTGCCAAAACAACAAATATTATTTCTTAAAGATTTAGGAGCCAATCAAAATGTATTTCAAGAATATGGTTGGAAAAATACTGGAGTATTATTTAAAAACCATTTGATATCATATGCAATTGAATTTGTTAGAGAAGTTATAGATGAAGAAACAAATGAAAATGGAGATATTACTAAGGTTACTTATGGGGTAGAAAGAATACCTGATGGGATGATTATAAAAGAAATGTTAGCATACTATCCGGGATTAAACGTGGATAGATTAGTTGCATTTTCAGCTCTTATTGCTTTTGTAAGAATCCAACAATCTAATAGAGGATTCATGAAAAGACGGGAACAAGACAAGAATAATTTGGATAACTCACAGAATTTGTATAAATTAAAGTATACACCTTTTAAAAATATTGAACGTAATAAAGGTGCAAGCAGCAATAAACCAAAAAGATCAGCTTTTAAAAATTTAAAATAACATGCAAGTATTTAACGCAATGCAACTCAAAGCGGGAGCTAAGGCCGAAAGTGGATATCCATCTACTACAAGTCTTACCCAGCCAATACAGTTTTTACCAGCTAAAGAAAAAGATAATGACTGGGTAGCCTGGAACTTAGACTGGCTTGAGTTACAGGGAATGTATTTCTTGAGACAAAATGCTAGAAGACTTTTAAAGAATTATAAACTTGCCAAAGGTATAATTGATAGAACTGATTATATTGTAGAAGAGGATAATGATCTAAAAGATTTAATGGATGTATTGACTAAAGAAGATCAATCTGCGTTAGAACTTAAATTCTATCCAATTATTCCCAATGTAATAAATGTATTATCAGGAGAATTTTCAAAAAGATTAACTAAAGTACAGTTTAGAGCTGTTGATGATAAATCATATAATGAGATGCTTACTCAAAAGAAAGCACTTGTTGAAGAAAATTTATTGGCAGATGCAGAACAAAAGTTAATTCAGAAAATGTTAGCTATGGGAGCTGATCCTAATAGTCCTGAAGTTCAGCAACAATTATCTCCAGAAAATCTTAAAACATTACCTGAGATTGAAGATTTTTTTTCTAAGAGTTATAGAAGTATGACTGAAGAATGGGCTACTCATCAAATGAATGTAGATGATGAAAGGTTTAAAATGCAGGAGCTTGAAGAAAGAGCTTTTAGGGACAGTCTTATTACAGATAGAGAGTTCTGGCATTTTAGAATGTTGGAAGATGATTATGAAGTTGAATTGTGGAATCCTGTTCTAACTTTCTACCAAAAATCTCCAGATACACGGTATATTTCTGATAGTAATTATGCTGGTAAAATTGATTTAATGACTGTGTCAGATGTTGTAGACAAATACGGTTATCTGATGAATGAAGACCAATTGGCTTCTCTACAGAGAATATACCCTGCAAGGTCAGCTGCCTATCAGGTAAGTGGCTATCAGAATGATGGAACTTTTTATGACCCTAGTAGATCTCATGAATGGAATACTAATATGCCAGGTTTGGCTTATAGACAATTTACAAGTCATTGGGATACAGCTCCTGAATTAGGTGGAGATATAGTAAGTGCTATACTTCAACAAGGTGAAGATTTATCAAATTGGAACCAAGGTTCTTTAATGAGGGTGACTACTGTGTATTGGAAAACTCAAAGAAAAGTTGGTCATCTTACAAAAATGACTAAACAGGGAGAGGTTATATCAGCAATCATAGATGAAACATTTAAGGTAACTGAAAAACCTATTTATGATACATCTTTATTTAAAAATAAAACAAAAGATAATGTAATAGAAGGAGAACATATAGATTGGATATGGATAAATGAAACTTATGGTGGAGTTAAAGTTGGTCCAAATTTACCAGCTTTTTGGAGATCTAATATGAGTAATAATATTAACCCTATTTATTTAGGAATTAATAGAAAAATTCCAGGAAGAATTCCTTTTCAGTTTAAAGGTAACCAAACATTGTATGGTTGTAAATTACCTATTGAGGGGCGTGTATTTTCTGATAGAAATACAAAGTCTACAGCTCTTGTAGATTTAATGAAACCTTTCCAAGTTGGTTATAACTTAGTTAATAATCAGATAGCCGATATTCTTGTAGATGAATTAGGTACTGTAATTTTATTAGACCAGAATGCACTGCCTAGACATTCTATGGGTGAAGATTGGGGAAAAGGTAACTATGCAAAAGCATATGTAGCAATGAAAGATTTTCAAATTCTTCCATTAGATACATCAATATCTAATACAGAAAATGCTACAAATTTTCAACATTTTCAATCTTTAAATTTAGAACAAACAAGTAGGTTAATGTCTAGAGTAAATCTTGCTACTTATTTTAAACAGCAAGCATTTGATGCTATTGGTGTTAATCTTCAAAGACTAGGGGCCCCTATTTCACAACAAACAGCAACCGGTATGACTCAAGCTTTAAATCAATCTTATGCTCAAACAGAGATTTATTTTACACAGCACTCTGATCATTTAATGCCAAGAGTTCATCAAATGCGTACAGACCTTGCTCAGTTTTATAATAGCACCAAACCTAGTTTAAGATTAAGTTATATATCATCTGCTGCTGAAAAAGTTAATTTTACAATTAATGGTATAGATTTATTAGCTAGAGATCTTAATGTATTTGCTACAACAAAAACAAATCATAGAGGTGTATTAGATCAATTAAAAAGATTAGCTGAAACTAATAATACAACTGGTGCTACAATTTTTGATTTAGGTAATATTATTAAATCTGAGTCTATTGCTGAAATTACTGATATTCTTAAAGATGCTGAAATTAAACAAACAGCTGTTAGACAAGAAGAATTTGCCCATCAGCAAGAAATGCAACAACAAGCTTTAACTGCTAAACAAGAAGAAGCTAGAATGAAACTTGAATTTGAATCTTCTGAAAATGAAAAAGATCGTCTTAATGATAGAACTATTGCAGAGATTAGAGCTGCCGGTTATGGTGCAACTTCTGATATAAATCAAAATCAGATTAGTGATTATCAAGATGCAATGAAAGATATTAATATGCAGAGTGAGAAAAGAGAAGAAATGAATTTTAAGAAAGAACAGGCAACTGTTAAAAATTCACTAAGCAAAGAAGACCTTCAAATTAAAAGAGAAAAGTTAGCTACGGAAAGAGATATTGCAAATAAACAATTAGAAATTGCAAGGGTTAATAAAAATCGTTTTGATAAAGGATCAGATAAGAAGAAATAATAATTAATGATCAAAAAGATAGCTATATACTACAGAAAATGAATCTCAATTTTCAAATTTATTAAGTTTATTAGCAAATCTTTTTGTATATTAAATATGTAGTCAAACACAAAATAAAACCAACATAATAATGAGTACAGACACAACACAAATTCAGAGCACAACTGCTCAAGTAGACATAGATCTAGATGAGATCTTTAATGGAACACCTGTGGGTGGAGATATAACTCTCCAAGATCCTGTAGATGGTAAAAAATCTATTTTTCAAAACTTTAATCCTAATGTAGATATGTCTTTTGCTGACCCTGGTGTTCCAGCAAAAGAAATAGATGATCTTACAAAGGATATTAAAGTTGATGCTGACAAGAAAGTTGAAGCAGTAGATGACATTCTTAATTCTTTTACTATAGATGATCCTGATAGTGAAATTGAAAAAGAAAAAAGAGGAAGAAAACCAATTTCAGGAATAGGAGATGTTTTTCAAAAGTTAATTAAGGATGAAAAAATTGTTCCTTTTGATGATGAAAAATCTTTTGATGAATATACAGCTAAAGATTGGGAAGAACTTATTGATGCTAACCTTGAAGAAAAGGCTAATCAAGTAAGGAGAGAAACTCCAAAACAATTTTTTGATAGTCTACCACAAGAACTTCAAATTGCAGCAAGATATGTTGCAGATGGAGGTCAAGATTTAAAAGGTCTTTTTATGACTTTAGGACAAGTTGAACAAACTAGAGAGTTGGATCCAAGTAATGAAAATCATCAAGAGATAATTATAAGTGAATATCTTGGAGCAACTGGGTTTGGTTCTCAAGAAGAAATTCAAGAAGAAATAGATACTTGGAGAGATCTTGGAAAATTAGAAACTCAAGCATCTAAATTTAAACCTAAATTGGATAAAATGCAGGAACAAGTTGTTATGCAAAAAATTCAAGAACAAGATTTAAGAAAAAAACAACAACAAAAAGCTTCACAACAATACATGGAAAATGTATACAATACTCTTAAAGATGGTGAGTTGGGAGATTTAAAAATTGATAGAAAAGTTCAAGCTATGTTATATAACGGTTTAGTTCAACCAAACTATCCTTCAGTAAGTGGTAAGAATACAAATTTACTTGGACATTTGCTTGAGAAATATCAATTTGTAGAACCTAATCATTCCTTAATCTCAGAAGCTCTTTGGTTATTGGCTGACCCTACAGGGTACAAAGCAAAAATTATGGAAAAAGGTTCTGAAAAAACTATAGCAGATACTGTTAGAAAACTTAAAACAGAACAAGCTAATGTAGGGGGAACTACATCTTTAACTAATTCAGAAGATGATGAAACTAAAAGACCATCTGGGAATAAAAAATTAGTAAGACCTCAAAATATTTTTAAACGATTTTAATTTAACAAATAAATAACCTAAAAAACAATCAATTATGGCAACTCCAGTATTAAACAATGGGATTTACCTAAGAGATACTAACTACAAAGCTAGTTCTCATGTGGATTCTTATCACTTAACTCAGATGCTTGGTTCAGCAGAACCTATGGATCTTGGACCAGTAGACATCTGGGCAATGACACAAAAAGTGGAAATGCCTTTGTATCAAATGGCCTCTTTTGGCGGTAAGAACACCATTCTTGTAGACAATGCACGTGGTGAGTACAAATGGCAAACTCCTATCGCACAAGATTTACCTTTTATTACAGCTGACATTGAAGCTGCTAATGATGAAAAAGGTGTTGATGGTACTACTTTCAAGATCAAACTTTCTAAGAGAGCTTTTGGTCATGGAGATATTATCACTTATGACAAGTACAATGGATTAGAACTTTACATTACAGCTGAAGATATTATCCCAGCTGGTGATGGTTTTATTTACACTGTACAATTAGTTAACAATAATAACAGTGCTATTCTTAGCAATGATTATTTAATCCAAGGAACTAAATACTTCCGTAAGGGTTCTGCCCGTGGTGAGTATGGTGAAAGATTCTCTGACATGGAGACTGGATCTGGATTCCGTGAATTTTATAACTTTGTTGGAGGTGCTGAAGCTCACGTACATTATTCAATTTCAAGCCGTGCTGATCTTATGATTAAAGGTGGTATGAATGCTGATGGTACTGTTCCTGTTACAGAGATTTGGAGAAACTTTAATCAAGATCAACGTGATCCTTCTATATCTAATATTGAAGGTTTAGTTGCAAACATGGGTAAAGCCGGTGCAAAACAAGCATTTGAAAATGGTTCATTAAGCCGTACATTCTTAACAAATCTTGAAGCTGCTCACCTTTCTAAAATTGCCAATGACATTGAGACTTATTTAATGTGGGGTAAAGGTGGTAGAATTAAGCAAGATGGTCCTGATGATATTCGTTTATCTGTAGGTCTTTGGTCTCAGCTTGATAACTCATTTAAGCGTGTGTATAACAAATCTAGTTTCTCTTTAGATATGTTTAAATCTGAACTTTACAACTTCTATCAAGGTAAGGTTGAATTTAAAGGTCCAGATCCACAACGTAAGTTAATTGTACAAACAGGTATTGGTGGAATGCAGTTAATTAATAAAGCCATTTCTGATGAAGTATTTGGAACAGGTTTGATTCAGAATGCTTCTGATATAGGAGCTGTTACTGGTAAAGGTATGGATCTTGATTTTGGATTTGCTTACACTTCATTCACAATTCCTTTCTTGGCAAATGTGAAGTTTGTATTGAATCCTGCATTTGATAATCTTCATACAAATGATATTGAAAACCCATTGATTGATGGTCGTCCATTGAGCTCATACAGCTATATTATTTTTGATGTAACTGATAATGGTAATGACAATATCTATTTATTGAAGTTGTCTTGGGATAATCAATTGAAGTGGTTCTATCAAAATGGTACCATGGATTACATGGGACGTACACAAGGATTTGCATCTACAGGAAACTTTAACGGTTACCGTGTATATATGTCACAAACAATGCCAGCTATTTGGGTAAAAGACCCAACTAAGGTGTTGAAGATTGTAATGAGAAACCCAATCACTGGAGGATCATTCTAATTATGATTATAAATTAAAAAGGGGAGGATTATTTAAAATCCTCCTTTTTTTCTTTTTTTAATAAAAATTTTAAATTTTAAAATTATGAGCATATATGAAAATAGAAAACCAGTTAACCGCAGTATCCCTAAAAAGATAAAAGTTCAACCTATAATAGTTACAGCACCAATTGAACCTATAATTGAAGAAATAATTGATACTCCCGTTGAACCCATAATCAGTAAGTCTAAAAAGAAAACTCCAGTAGTGAAAAAAAAGAAAGTTATTAAAACAGTATAATAAATTTTAAATCATTTAAATAATTATAATCATGAGCATTTACAAACCATTAAAACCCAGAGAAAAAGGTTACACATTTGATAATGTGAATATCTTTCAAACACCAGAATTTAAAGAAGAAGTTGAAAAAATTGGTGATGCTCGGTATGAGCCACTAGCACCTTAATTTTAACTCAAAAAACTTTTGCCGGGAAACCGGCATTAGAAATTATTAATAATTGTACATAATTATGTACTTTTGAGTAAAATTTTAAAAACCAACACAATGAGCAAAAAAGAAAATTACACAATTGTAGAAAAGTATCAGCAGTCTAAAAACAAGACAATTGCTGTGCGTCCTTTCTTTGATCCTAATAGACAGAACATGGGATTAGAACAGTACAAAATGGCCTTGCATGATGGGGTATGGCATGAAGAATCTCTAGCATGTTTAGAGATGAATGGTGTTAAACGTTATGTTACAGGTCTAAATGAATTTGCACCAGATGTTAAGTTACTTCCTCCAGGTGAAAAAGACATTAAAATTAAAGAGATTAGAAAAGTAATTTGTCAGTTAGAACAAGAATTAGCAGCTAATGTACTTGACCCTGCAGATAAAGAATTTTGGAATAAGGTTAGTTTATTAAAACCTGATAATTTTAATTTTTGGTCTAGAATAAGCATTAGATGTGGTAATGATCCACTTTTTTTAGATCCTGATAGAGATCCTTATGATTTAATAAAATTGTATGCAATTAATGCCGGTGGATTTTCCATCATAGCTAAATCATTTAAGTTAGCTAAACAATCTCCTAATCCTCCAAAATTTTATTTAGATCAATTAGAGGAAACTATTAGTACTAGAACTGAATACACAAAAATAAAAAATGCAGCTATTGGGGAATTACAAAGTCTTTATAATAAGGATACTACCAAGTTAATGTATGTAGCCAAGGTAGTTGATGTAGATAGTGTGCAATACACAAAATCTACACCAAATGATATCTTATATGAAAATATGGATTTTTATATAAATGGAGATGGTTCTGAGTCTAATAAAATAAAAGCTGCTGAAAACTTTATTGATGCTGCTAAAGATTCTATGGAGAATCTAAAGATTAGAGCCCTTGTAAAAGATGCTCTATACTATAGATACATTACAACTAAATCTACTGGTTGGATTGAAACTTTAGATGGTGGTGAGAAACTTGGAAAAAAACCTTCTGAAGTTGTAGATTATTTAAAAAATCCTCTTCATGAAGAAACTTTGTTAAATCTATTAAGCAAAGTTGAAACATATTGGGCTAGTTAATATAACAGTATAATAAAAAATTATGAAAACTATAAAAAAAATGCAAATGGGTGGAATGTCTAATGGTATAATAATGAAAGATACTATGATGAAAAATGGTGGTACTGTAAAGGCCACTAAAAAACCTAAGATGGCTATGGGTGGCGCATTAAAAGATGTACCTTCTAGTAAAGTTGGATTATCTAAACTTCCTACAGAAGTTAGAAACAAAATGGGTTACAAAAAGAATGGTGGTGCTACTACACCTAAAGCAAACATGGGAGGTAGCATGAAATATGGGATGGGTGGTTCAATTGAAACTAAAAAGAAATAATCATGGCAAAAAATAAAACAATGTTAAGTGGTCCCGATAGACAATGGGAAATTGAAGATGCAATGAGAACTCTTCAAAGAGCTGAAGCTATTCGCAAGGATAAAGCTTTAATGGGTGGTGTAAAAAAATCTATGGATTCATTAAACAAAATGATGTTTGGTGGAACCCCTAATATTTCAGTTAAAAAAACAATAACTAAAAAGAAATAAAATGAAAAAAAAATTAAAAAAAGCTCAAACAGGAACTTCTATCCCAGCTTCAAAACCGCTTTCTAAATCAGATTCTACACAAGTAGCAAATATTAAAAAAGCATTATCTGATACAACTAAATATAATGGCAAAACATTTTATCCATCAATGCCATCAGGAGCCCTTGATAGTTTAATAAGTATTTATAAAAGAGATAATCCAGGAAAACCTATTAATAAAAAAAATGGAGGAGCTGTTGAATCTAAAAAAATGGCAATTAAAAAAACAATAACTAAAAAGAAATAATTATGGCTGAAAAGAAGGATAGAAAATGGATACAAAAAGCAATTAATCCTGCTCATAAAGGATATTGCACTCCAATGTCTAAACCTACTTGTACTCCAAAAAGAAAAGCATTAGCTATCACTCTTAAAAAAATGGCAAAATCTAAAAAATAAAACAATGAAAAATTTAATATTTTTAATTTTTATAAGTAGTTTAATAATTAGTTGCAATACTGGATCAACTAAACTTCCTGAAAAAAGTGTACTAAGAATTCATAAAAGCAAATTTGCATTTTGTGGAGCATCTGGTGCAGTACCAACAGGTAAAAAAATAATGATACAAGGTGTAGAGTACAATGAAGGTTGTGCTATTTGCCCTGTATTAGAAGGTCCTTCAATTTCTAACTTGGCTATGTATGGGTCAGGTGGAACATGGGGGGATTTTAATATTGAAAATAATTTTCAAACTCCTGATGGTACTAATAATACAGTTTGGTCTTTGTTTTGGTATTATGATTCAACTACATTAATTCCACAATTTAATCCTGTATCAAAATCTTGGGAATTATTATCACCAGTAAATCGTAAGTTTACTATTAACATGAGTAATCCTGAAACTAGTGAAAGTAATATGTTTGCAATGCCGGGAATTATATTTGATACAACTGCAACAGGTATTGTTCTTGCTAAAGTATATGGTCCATTAAATGAAGATGCTCTTCCATTAAGAATTGCAATCCCTGTTAAAAATGGAGAAACTTCAATTACTGCAGCTAAGAAAGGTACACCCTATCCTGTAGGAACTCCAATCCCAACAAAAGACTAAAAAAAATAATATGTCAACTGCACATTTTAAAATAACAAATAGTACAAAAGTTCCTGTATGCTATGCGGTTTATGAACAGCCTAAAGCAAATAACAATCCTTCAAAACATGGAGTGCTTAAACCTAGTGAAACTAAGGAGTGGAATTCTGGTTCATTACTTATAGGAAACTATGAAGTTTGGGCTATTGTAGTAGGAGATGCTAAAGATCATACAGAACTAACAGCAGTTAGTGGTAGTAAACCTGTATTTCCAGGAGAAGATGTAATGAAAGTTTATTTTGAAGATGGGTTGCCAAATTGGTTAGGTACTTTAAATAAAGCTGATATGGAAGCTTTCTCTACTGATGACTTAAAACAAACTTTAGGTGAAGATATGACTACATCCATTTGTCCTACTTTTTATTGGAACGGTATGTCAACTCATACTGTAAAAATAACAGGTGGACCTGAACTGGTTCAAGAACCAGAAACTGGTTTATATAGAATAGGTAAACCTGGAGAAGAAATTGAAGCAACAACTTTATTATGTTATAGAGCAAGTTAAAAAAGAAACAATGGCAAATAAAGTTAAAGTATCTGCTGATGGTGAAAAGCATATAGTCTATAAAAAGACTACTAAGCAAGGCAAAG
>Ga0208053_1000195_pt1 | contig 14501 bp, 10 predicted proteins | sample LakMenEpi20May10_FD_150719 | JGI IMG/M metagenome (GOLD analysis project Ga0208053, IMG submission 150719) | Freshwater microbial communities from Lake Mendota, WI - 20MAY2010 deep hole epilimnion (SPAdes) | ecosystem: Environmental > Aquatic > Freshwater > Lake > Epilimnion/Euphotic zone ... | reverse complement strand
TCGGGATGTTCATCGGTGTACTCCCGCATCATCGCTTCGTGGTAGCTAGGATCAAAGGGTTGACCTTCCGGACGCATGGGGGAAACGCCCAAACGCTTGAGACTGTCCACTAAGGTTTTATAGACCCCTTGGTAACTCTTGTGAATACCCATCTCGCCATCGTTAGCTGGTTTAATTTGAGTACGAGCGCGCTCAAAATTATCCACCACACCAAGAATTTCCATCAGGGTTTTGCCCTTGATTTTTGTTTCCAGTTCCTCTTTTTCCTTGGCCGTGCGTTTGCGAAAATTGTCGAACTCGGCTGCTAGAGTGATATAGCGTTTCTTATAGGCATCAACCTGTTGGGTTTGTTCCTCTAACTGCTGTTTGAGAGTATCAATTTCCTCTTGTAGAGTATCGATAGTCATTCCACCTAGAAAGGAAAATTCCTCGCTAGAGGCGGCCTTGTCCGTCACCGTTTTGGCTTCATCGGTGACACTGGCTTCTGATTCGTTTGTAGGAGATTCAGGGGAATTAGAGGAGGATTCTTGGTTTTCGTCGAAAATTGCTGAGGTATTTGGTTCTGCACTCATGGTATAGGATTTTATTGGGGAATTTGGCAACATATGACCATTTAATGCTGATTTTGGTCTTTAAGTACCAGCTAGTAATCAAAGTTTAACCCTTAATGTAACATTTTGTGGACAAGATCTGTAACTAAATATAAGCAGCCCCGATCGATAATCAGTGATCTAGAAAAATTTTTGCTAGAATGGAATTTTATCATTAAAATTGGGAAGATTAAAGGCTAGTGGAGAGGTTAGGAATCGTCTATGACATTTTCTTCCAAGAAAACCCGTGCTGTCGCCCTACGCAATTACTTTTCCCCCTTTGGTAACAAGTTAGTGCAGTCGGGCTATATCGGTGCCGAGCAAATGCAACAGGCCCTGGTGGAAACGCGGAAATCGGGACGATCGCTAGTAGAAATATTGCAAAAACTAACCGGGCGGCCTTTGCCCCCGGATTTACAGCGACAGTATAAGAAAAACCAGTTATTTGAACTAAAAATCCTCTACGGAGTCGAATCGCTCGACCCAGAATTGAGCGATGTGGATGGACTGGAAATAGCCAGGCTGATCGATTCTTTGATTCCGATCGATCTTTGTCGTCGCTATCGTCTCATCCCCCTGCGTCGAATCGAAGGAGAGCCAGCCGCGATTTTGATAGCCATGGTCGATCCCGACAACCTCGCGGCTACTGACGATATCAATCGTATCCTCCGCCCCAGGGAGTTAGGTTTACAGCGTTTGGTGATTGCCGGGGAAGATTATGAAAGATTACTGGAAAAATTCCACTCGGCCCAATCGGAACTAGAACGGGAGAAAGCCCGACTGCAAAAAGAAAAAGAACTGGAAAAACTCTCGGATCTGACCGATATTGTCGGCAGTCTTGATTTGACCTCTGGTGTTGCTAACGATGAAGTGGCCGATGATCTCGGAGAAGGGGATGCTAATCAAGCCCCCGTCATCAACCTTGTCAATAAAATTATAGCTAAAGCTCTACAGGAAGGATCCTCCGATATTCACATCGAACCCCAAGAAGAATTCCTGAAAATTCGCTTTCGCAAAGATGGAGTTCTTCATCAAGCTTTTGAGCCACTGCCGAAAAAAATCGCCCCGGCGGTCACAGCCCGGTTTAAAATCATGGCCGATCTCGATATTTCCGAACGTCGTCTTCCCCAGGATGGTAAAATTCGGCGGATGTATCAAGGACGAAAAGTAGATTTTCGGGTTAATACCCTGCCCAGTCGCTACGGGGAAAAAGTCTGTTTAAGGATTCTCGATAACTCGGCTACCCAGTTGGGTTTAGATAAACTAATCACCGATCGAAATACTCTGCAAATCGTCCGAGACATTGCTAGTCGTCCCTTTGGTCTGTTGCTGGTGACAGGCCCCACCGGTTCAGGGAAATCCACCACTTTATACTCGGTGTTAGCGGAAAGAAATCACCCTGGGGTCAATATTAGTACGGCCGAAGACCCGATCGAATATTCTCTGCCAGGCATCACCCAGGTGCAGATAATTCGCGAAAAAGGCATGGATTTCGCCTCGATTCTGCGGGCATTCCTGCGACAAGACCCGGATGTGATTCTGGTGGGAGAAACTAGGGATAGGGAAACGGCTAAAACGGTGATCGAGGCCGCCTTAACCGGTCACTTGGTCTTAACTACCCTACACACCAACGATGCCGCAGGTGCGATCGTTCGTCTTGATAAGATGGGGATTGAACCGTTCATGATTTCTGGTTCTCTGTTGGGAATCTTGGCCCAGCGTCTCGTGCGGCGCGTCTGTACCCAGTGTCGGGTCGCCTATCACCCTAGTCAAGAGGAATTAGCCCGTTTTGGTCTTTCCGCTGCCAATGAACAGGAAGTGACTTTTTATAAGGCTAATACCCTAACTATGGAGGAAATTCAACAAGCGCGAAAACAGGGCAATCTCTGCCTTAAGTGTGCTGGCAGCGGTTACAAAGATCGCATCGGTGTCTATGAGGTAATGCAGAATAGTGAACGAATACAGCAGTTAATTAACCAAGGAGCGACAACCGATCGCATTAAGGAGGCGGCCGTTGATGAGGGCATGGTGACACTCCTAGCCTATAGTTTAAATCTGGTGCGCGAGGGTTACACCACCCTCGAAGAAGTAGAACGGGTGACACTGACCGATTCTGGTCTAGAAGCGGAATTAAAAGCCAAACGGAAAAGCGGTTTAATCTGTCGTGGTTGTCGCGCCGAACTACAACCAGAATGGCTCGATTGTCCCTATTGTATGACACCGCGATTTAGTTATTAAGACAGTTTTTCAGTTATCAGTTATCAGTTATCAGTTATGAGATTTGAGTTTTAAGTAAGGAGTATTAAGTGAGTAGTCTTAAATAGCACTTTCCCAATGTCTTTTCAATAGTTACTGGTTATTGTTCACTGATTTTACCTTATAGATGGAGTTTAACTTATGGAATTAATGATCGAAGATTTAATGGAACAATTGGTCGAGATGGGCGGTTCCGATATGCACATTCAGTCCCGTGCGCCGGTCTATTTTCGCATTAGTGGCAAACTCATCCCGATTAATGAAAAATCTTTAACCCCGCAAGATTGTCAGAAATTGATTTTTAGTATGCTCAATAATACTCAAAGAAAAGAGTTAGAGCAGAATTGGGAATTAGACTGTTCATACGGGGTGAAAGGATTGGCAAGATTTAGGGTCAATGTTTATAAAGAAAGGGGGGCTTATGCAGCTTGTTTACGGGCTTTGTCCTCTAAAATTCCTAACTTTGAACAATTAAATTTACCTAGAGTAGTACGGGAGTTATCGGAAAGACCGAGGGGATTAATTCTCGTAACTGGCCAAACAGGTTCAGGTAAAACTACCACTTTAGCATCAATTTTAGACTTAATTAATCGGACTAGGTCTGAACACATTTTGACTGTAGAAGACCCAATTGAATACGTTTTTCCTAATATAAAAAGCCTGTTTCACCAACGACAAAAAGGAGAAGATACCAAGAGTTTTGCTAACGCATTAAGAGCAGCTTTACGAGAAGATCCTGATATTATCCTTGTGGGAGAAATGCGGGATTTAGAAACAATTAGTTTGGCAATTACGGCGGCGGAAACTGGTCACTTAGTCTTCGGAACCCTACACACTAGCTCGGCAGCGGGAACAGTGGATCGGATTATTGACGTTTTCCCCTCTAACCAACAGGCACAAATTCGCGCCATGTTATCCAATTCTTTACTAGCAGTTTTTAGTCAAAACCTAGTCAAGAAAAAAAATCCTAAACCGGGGGAATTTGGCCGGGCAATGGTACAGGAAATCATGGTGGTAACTCCAGCGATCGCTAACCTAATTCGCGAAGGAAAAGCCCCCCAAGTTTACTCGGCAATTCAAACGGGAATGAAGCTAGGAATGCAAACTATGGAACAGGGATTAGCTAATTTAGTTGTTAGCGGTGTTATATCCTTTGAAGAGGCAATTTCTAAAAGTAGTAAACCCGATGAATTACAACGTCTGGTCGCTGGGTCCGTTGCTAACGCCAAAACTAAAGCCCGTTTCTGATGATAAATACTGTTTAAAAGACATAGGAGAGTGGGAAGTTTTTTCAGTAAACAGTGAACTGATAACTGATAACTGATAACTGATAACTGATAACTGATAACTGATAACTGATAACTAATTTGTCCTATGCCTACTTTTGTCGCACAAGTTAAAAGCAGCTCTGGAAAAGTTTTTCAAGAGAAAGTTGAAGCTATGTCTCCCGATCATGCCCGAATGATGCTGAAGGCGAAATATGCCGCCGTCGGTAAAGTCAAAAAAGCGGGAGGAGAGATCGATCTTTCTAGTTTAGAGTTGATATTTGCCAAGATTTCCATCAAAGATAAAGCGGTTTTTTCCCGTCAATTTTCGGTAATGATTAATGCTGGTGTGCCGATTATGAGATGTTTGGGAGTTTTGGGGGATCAATCCAGTAATCCCAAGATGAGAAAAGCACTACAAGCGATTAGCACCGAAGTACAGCAAGGGAGTCCGTTATCGCAAGCGATGGCCAAACATACCGAATGTTTTGATGAACTTTATGTCAGTATGATCGAAGCTGGAGAGACGGGGGGGGTACTCGATGAAGTGCTGCTCCGTCTCTCGAAACTTTTGGAAGATATGGCCCGCTTGAAAAACCAGATTAAATCAGCGATGACCTATCCGGTAGCGGTGGGAATTTTGGCGATAATTGTGTTTTTCGGGATGACGATCTTTTTAATTCCCGTGTTTGCCAAAATTTTCACCGATTTGAAGGTGCCACTACCAGCTTTAACGCAATTTATGCTCTTTTTAAGTGGTGTGATGCGTAGTTGGTTGATTTTAATTCCGATTGTCACCATTGCTGCCACGGTTTTTTTGCTGCGTCGCTATTACAAAACCCCGATAGGTCGTCTGCAAATTGACTGGTTTTTCCTTAAAATGCCCCTTTTTGGCGATTTGAATAAAAAATCGGCTGTGGCTAGATTTTGCCGGGTTTTTGGGACTCTGACGCGTTCTGGTGTCCCGATTTTAAGTTCCCTCGACATCGTTTGTAATACGGTGGGTAATCAGGTAATTGCCAATGCGATCGCTGGTGCCAAGGCGGAAATTCAGCAGGGGGGAATGATGAGTTTGGCCCTACAAAAAGCCAATGTTTTCCCACCTTTGGCGATTCAAATGATTAGTATTGGCGAGGAAACGGGAGAATTAGATGCCATGATGATGAAAGTGGCGGATTTCTACGAAGATGAGGTGGAACAGGCCGTTAAAGCTTTAACCAGTATCATTGAACCCTTGATGATGGTTGCTATTGGGGTGATGGTGGGAACTATTCTTGTGTCTATGTACCTACCCATGTTTAAAGTCTTCGACGCCTTGCAATAAGTTTATCAGTGATCAGTTATCAGTGACTATTGCCGGTAGCCTGAAATCAACCAGATTTTAATTTTCATCTCCTTTTATTTGATTAGGTGAATCTGTCTCTTAGGAAACTTTTGGTTGTTCAAAATTACCGGCCAGCTTTGGTTGATGATTCCTTGGAATTAGTCGATCAAGATTAGCTGACTTTCTGGGGTTAGAGCATAAAGGGAACAATTTACGATGGTTAAGCTCCTAAAATCAAGCGCTGACGATGAAAATTAAGCAGCGAAATCTCTTGGCCAGAAACCCTTTCTAACATCTCGACGATATGATCGGGCTGCAGTAAAGTGCCATCATTGCGACAACTGCCCACATAGCACAAAACGGCTTGTTTGTCAACAGTTTTTAACTCTAATTCATATAATTGTTCTCGCAGATTAATCGTGACTTTTTTGCCGGATTTGGTGGTTTTTTCCCGTTCCATCACCGTTGCTTGTTTAATTGCCTCGATCCAATTTTGCCACTGTTGGCAGTCAATTCCCTCGCTATTAAAAGTGAGCAAATACTCGGCTTTTTCCAACAAACGGGTGGCAGCAGGAGCATTTAAGGGAATTTCTTCCACCTGATAAACCGGCAAATCTGCGGGTAATTGTGCGGTTAACTGCTGTTTAAACGTCTCTAAATCCATCACTTTTGTCAATTCAAAATCGACAATCTCACCGCTACTGGTTGCTCCCAAGGATAAAGCATTGGCGATCGAAATGCGCGGACCAGGGTGAAATCCACCAGTAAAGGAAATGGGAATAGCAGCCCGACGGACGACGCGATCAAATAAACGCACCAGATCCAAGTGGCTAACTAGGGCTATTTCGCCAATTTTGCCAAACCAAACCCGAATTCTTTGGGTGCGTTCTTGATTGGGTTGAAAATGTCCGGCAAAAGCGGGAATCGGGGGCGCTTCAATGACGATATTATGACCAAAATCGACGCTACAAACGCCACAATGGGAACAACCCTCAAAAGAACAATCGGGGACCGTTGCCGCGTCTAGGGCGCGTTTTAAGTCCTCCTGTAACCATTTTTTATCGATACCGGTATCCAGATGATCCCAGGGCAAAGGACGCTCTAAAATATCTTTGTCTGTATCGGCAAAAATATTCCATTCTCCCTGTTCTACCTGACGATATTTCCAAGTTAAACCGGATTCTTCGATCGCCTGTGACCATGCTTGATAGGCTTTTTCCGTATTATCCCACCAAGCATCCATCCCGGCTCCCAATTGCCAAGCGCGCAGCACCACTTTCCCTAAACTTCTGTCACCGCGACCGATAAAATCTTCCATGGCGGAGATGCGGACATCGGTATAATTGACTTTTACCCCTCTCATACCTTGGAATTCCTGTCTTAATAACTCCTGTTTGCGGATAAATTCGGCCGTCGAGACGGAATGCCACTGGAAGGGGGTATGGGGTTTAGGGGTAAAATTCGAGATAGTTAGGGTAAAATCGAGGGGTTTCCGCTTCGGTAAACGACATTCCCGACGCAACCAGCGCACCGTTTCCACGATACCGATGACATCCACATCGGTTTCCCCCGGCAAACCGATCATAAAATAGAGTTTGACCTTATCCCAACCCTGTTCGACGGCAGTTTTTATCCCTCTGAGTAATTCTTCGTTGGTTAACCCTTTGTTAATCACATCGCGCATTCGTTGGGTTCCCGCTTCCGGTGCAAAGGTTAAACCCGATTGACGATTGCCCCCAATTATGTTAGCAATATTTTCGTCAAAGCGATCGACTCTTTGACTGGGTAAGGATAGAGATATATTCTCATTCTGGAGACGGTTTTTAATCTCCATACCCACGGCAGGTAAAGCTAGATAATCGGAGCAACTGAGAGATAATAGAGAAAATTCGTTATATCCCGTCGCTCGCATTCCTTTTTCAATCGATTCGATGACTGCTTCCGGTTGCACATCCCGCGCAGGACGGGTTAACATCCCCGGTTGACAAAAACGACATCCCCTAGTGCAACCGCGACGAATTTCCACCACTAGGCGATCATGGACTGTTTCGACGAAGGGAACTAAACCGATAGAATAGGCTGGGATAGGAGTGGCTACCCGGCGTAAAATTCTTTGCGGTACATCGTCACGATTGGGGATAACTGCACCGATTGGGGTGACATCGTAGAAACGCGGCACATATACCCCCGGAATTTGGGCTAAATCTAGTAATAGTTCTTCTTTGCTTAGATTAGCTAGTTTACCTTCTTCTAAAATTAAACCGATTTCTGGCAATAATTCTTCGCCATCACCAAGGGCGATAAAATCAAAAAAGTCGGCATAGGGTTCGGGGTTAGAGGTGGCAGTTTGTCCCCCGGCAAAAATTAGCGGATAGTTACCTGAGTCTCTTTCTCTCCAAGTTAAGGGAATTGCCGCTAAGTCGAGCATTTCTAAAATATTGGTAGCTCCTAGCTCGTAACTGAGACTAAAACCCAGAATATCAAAATCTGTGAGGAAGCGACGGGATTCTAGGGCAAATAAGGGGGTTTTTGTCTGTTTGAGTTTTTGGGCTAAATCCGGTGCGGGTAAATAAGTGCGATCGCAGAGTTGGCGAGGTTGTGCATTGAGGATATTGTAGAGGATAATATGGCCGAGGTTAGATGCCCCCACTTCGTACACTTCCGGATAGGTTAACACCCAACGAACCACCGCACTTGCCCATTCTTTATGTTTAGCACCTAACTCGTTGCCCAAATAACGCGCTGGTCGAAAAATGTCGGGGGTGAGCAGTTGGTCTAAAGCAATAGTCACGGCAATCTACCTCAGATATCGTCAGCAATGGGTGCTTTTCTACTATAGCAGCCAGAATCGAGTCAGTTATCAGTTATCAGTTATCAGAGTTCAGTTCACTGATTACTGTTTACTGTTCACTGAAAATACTTCCCACTTCCCCATCTCCCTAAAATTCCAGAGGTTATAAGATAATTAAGCGACGATGAAAGAACCGTTAATTGAATTGAGAGGAGTATCGAAAAGATTCGGGGATAATGTTATTCTCGATGGTTTAGATTTAACCATTTATCGAGGGGAGGCCCTGGTAATTATCGGGCCGTCGGGGACGGGAAAATCAACGGTTTTACGGTTAATTGCGGGATTAACGGGGATAAATGCGGGAGAAATTCGTATTAAAGGCCAATTGCGTCAGGGATTGCTAGAAGATGGTCGAGAAGCGATGCGAACTTCCTTAGTTTTTCAACAAACGGCCCTGTTTGATTCTCTCACCGTCGGGGAAAATGTCGGTTTTTATCTTTATGAACAAACTAATTTAAAAAAAGCCATAATTAGGGAATTAGTGGAAAAAAGCTTGGAAATGGTCGGTTTACAGGGAATTAGTGACCTTTATCCCTCGGAACTATCGGGGGGAATGCGTAAACGGGTGGCTTTTGCCCGCGCTATTATCACTAATCCCGATAATCCGGCCGATAATCCAGAATTACTGCTGTATGATGAACCTACCGCCGGATTAGACCCAATAGCTTCTACAATTATCGAGGATCTAGTGCGGACTCTCCATGAAAAATCAGGGTCTGCGAACACTTATGTGATGGTTTCTCACCAACAAAGTACCATCCGACGCACCGCCGATCGAGTAGTATTTCTCTATCAGGGAAAAGTGCAATGGCAGGGATTAGTGGCAGATATCGATCGTACCGATCATCCCATGATCCGGCAATTTTTTAGCGCCAGCATTGAAGGCCCGATTAGGACAATCGTTTAAGCTAGATTAAGCTAAATTAAGAACTATCGAGAATGAGAGAAAAATCATGCAGAGTTCGCGAGCTTTACGGGAAGGAAGACTAGGTTTGTTTGCCCTAGGCGGATTATTGGTCTTTGGGGTGCTCGCTATCTGGGTTCGCGGGGGGGGATTTGGTCAAAGAACCTATCAATTAATCTTCGAGTTTGCCGACGTGGAAGGGTTACAAGTCGGGGCGCCGGTGCGTTTTCGCGGGGTGAGAGTGGGAAGAATTACGAGTTTTATCCCAGGGAGTAATCAAGTGGAGGTTATTGCCGAGATTGCTTCTGCTACTTTAGTTATGCCTAGGAAGGTAACTGTTACTACCAATCTTTCCGGATTAATTGGGGAGGCAGCCATCGATATCACTCCCTTAGTTTCTTTAAGTGCTGAGGCCAAAAATCTCGACCCTCTTAGTCCCGACTGTGATCAACAGTTAATTCTCTGTAATAATAGCCGTTTACAGGGGAAAACAGGAACACAATTAATGTCTAGTGTTGGTCGTTTAGTGGATACTTTTACCAGTCCTGAATTTGTGGGTAATCTCAATGATGTCACCAAAAATACCGCTATAGCGGCCCAAAAAATCGCCCGTTTATCCGATGATACCTCCCAAACTATCCGGAATGCCCAAAGAGAAATCTCTCGTCTATCTTTGGAATTAGCTACCACCAGTCGCTCGGTGACTAATACGGCTAATAATGCCTCCCGTTTTGTCAATACTTTAGATAATACCGTTCAGGAAAATCGCAGTCAAATCAGCAGAACTTTTCAACAATCTTCCCAATTAGTCGCTAATCTTAATGCTGTTCTCAGCGAAAATCGTGGACAAATTGTTAATACTCTCGATAATATTAATCAAGCTAGTTTAGGTATTGGTAGTCTCGCTAATAATCTCAACAATACCGCCATGAGGTTGAATGCTGGTTTAGATGAAATTGATACTAAACAAGTCATGCAAAATATCGAGACTATTTTGAATAATGCAGTGGAAACATCGAATAATTTACGAGAAATTACTAAAACTATTAACGATCCTGCTACAATTGTCGTGCTGCAAAAAACTCTCGAATCTGCTAGGGTGACTTTTGAAAATACTCAAAAAATCACCTCCGATATTGATGAGTTAATCGGTGATCCCCAATTTCGCGAGAATTTAAGACGTTTAATTGATGGCTTAAGTAATCTGCTTTCTTCTGGGGAACAGTTAGAATATAATTTGCGTATCGCTCAAACTTTAGATACCATGACTCAAGAGTTAGCTAAACAAAAAGTTTTGACCATCTCTCGACCTTCTTTAAATCCTAAGCAAATGCAACTCTATCCCCAATTTATCGTTCAACAACCCCCCACGAGTGAAAAATGACAAAACAGCACAATTCAAGCTATTTGCAGTGAACAGTAATCAGTGAACTGAAAACTCACATCTGATAACTGATAACTGATAACTGATAACTGATAACTGATAATAATATGTTGAAATCAATTTGTATTACTCTTGGAACTCGTCCCGAAGCGATTAAATTAGCTCCCGTTATTCGTGCTTTTCAAGAATCGGAACAGTTTCAAACCCATGTAATTCTGACGGGACAGCATAAAGAAATGGTAGCGCAGGTGATGGAATTATTTGCTTTAAAAGCAGATGAAAATCTCGATATTATGCAAACCCGTCAAACTTTAACTGATATTACTTGCCGTAGTTTACGCGGTTTAGAAACAGTTTTTGAGCGCATAAAACCAGATTTAATTATTGTGCAAGGTGATACTACTACCGCTTTTGCTGCTGCTTTAGCGGCTTTTTATCAACAAATTCCTATCGCCCATGTGGAAGCAGGATTAAGAACTAATGATATCTATAATCCCTATCCCGAAGAAGCTAATCGCCGCCTAATTTCTCAACTGACGACCCTACATTTTGCTCCCACTACTTTAGCCGTAGAAAATTTACAAAAATCTGGGGTGACAGGAAATATTCACCACACCGGTAATACAGTTATTGATGCTTTATTAAATGTCGCTGCAAAAAAACCGGTTTGTGATATACTAGGTCTAGACTGGCATAAATATAGAACAATATTAGCAACAGTCCATCGTCGGGAAAATTGGGGAGAACCCCTGGAAAATATCGCTCAAAGTTTTTTACAGATTTTAGATCAATTTCCCGATACAGCCTTATTGCTGCCATTACACAAAAATCCCACAGTTAGAGAACCATTGCAAGAGTTATTAGGAAAACATCCCCGAATTTTCCTAACAGAACCCTTAGATTATGCAGAATTAGTCGGGGCTATTGAGCAATCATATTTAATCTTAACAGATTCTGGAGGCTTACAAGAAGAAGCCCCCAGTCTAGGTAAACCAGTATTAGTTCTCAGAGATACTACCGAAAGACCAGAAGCAGTTACCGCAGGTACAGCCAAACTCGTAGGTACACAAACGGAAAGTATTGTTACAGCCGCTAGTGAACTACTCAGGGACTCCACCGCTTATATGAAAATGGCTAACGCTATTAATCCTTTTGGTGATGGCCATGCAGCAGAACGCATTTTAAGACTTGTCAAGAATTATCTGTTACGAGAGCTAAATACCTAAAGCTCTCCGAGTTTGATAACCAACAGCACCATCTACACGCAGTCCGTTACGTCTTTGGAACTGACGCACAGCGTTAATGGTGCGTGAACTGTAAACACCATCAACTCTAATCCCTAAAGCTCTTTGAACCTCTCTAACTCGTTCACCTCTAGAGCCATATCCTAGGGTGACTCTACCACCAACTCCAGAGCCAGAACGATATCTGCGGGAATAACTACCAGGAGTGTTACCAATCCATCTTTCAGCAGCATAATATCCTCGATAACGTCCCGAAGAAATTCTCGCAAATCCATTTCTGACACTACCAGTTTCACCAATGTATGAACCATTGCGGGCACAAGCTATAGATGAATTCCCCATGCTAGATCCTGTGCGGATATTTAGACAATTACCATTGGTTCTGACATATTCTGCAGAAGCAAACTGCATTTGAGTAATTGTGGCTAGTAATATACTTACACCAGCAAAGCTTAACCATGCAGAAGATTTAAAAATTTTCCGCCATTTAAATGATAATTTAGGAATATCTAAGACAAAATTTTCATCTGTTTGTTCATCTGCTATATATATATAGGAATAAGCTAAATATTCCATAATTACCTGCTCCTTTATGCGAAATTTTGCGAGACTTTTGTCTAGTTTAATCTTTACTAATTTTATACTTCTTCACGACAATTTATGGTCTACCATATTCCGCCATTTTAACTGTCACATCAGGTATTTGTAATGAAATCATCAATTACATAAAGTGGTGAGTATTTTTATTTCCCGAAACCATAGGAAGTGAGAAAACTATCCGCACGAATTGGACTACCATTGCGCCAAATTTCTATTTTTTCTGGACTAATTAAGTAGGAAAAAGTGCCGTTATTGGCCTGATATTTATGATTATCAACTTTCCAAGCCCGAATTTTTAAAAGTTGACTTGGTTCTTGTTTCAATTTTCCTAAATAAAATAACTGGCCATTTTCTTCACAAACTTTGATACTAACTGTTGCTGTCTCCCCACTCATAACTGTAGTTCCATCGCAATTAGTATTATTACTTAGGGGCAAAATTGGTTTTGCAGTAGGGGTAACTGGTTGATTTACTGGTGTTTTCGCAATGGTAATGGACGGTAATAAACTGAGAGGATTACTAGCTAAACGACCATCTGTATAAAATTCAAAATGCAAATGAGGGGCGGTGCTATTGCCTGTTGAACCCATTTCTCCAATAATTTGACCTTGTTTGACCTGTTGACCTTTACTGACCAGTAGACGGCTATTATGTCCGTAAACGGTTACATTGCCATTCAGATGTTTAATTTCGATAAAATTACCTAGTCCCCAATTATCCCAACCAGCTTTCATAACTGTACCCGCAGCAGCAGCTAAAATTGGGGTTCCTGTTGCACCTGCAATATCAATTCCCTCGTGTTGATATTTACGGAAACCCTGAGAAAGCACACCTTGGGTCGGCCAAATTAAGTTAGTAGTAGGTGCAGATATGGGTTTACTTGGAGAAACTATCTGAGTCAAAGCAGGGGAAATTAGATTTAATGCCAAGGTAAAAGATATTAAGCTTATTAAAGCGTAATTACAAAAGCGGTAGATGTTAACTTTTTTCATCAGTTTCTAGCCTAATAATTGCTATAGCGGTGAAAAGGAAGTCAAAGCGAACTGCTGTAAATGCAGAAATGCTATGGTTATTTGCTATTTCAGTCTCAAATGTGTAACATCAGGATAATTAGCTGGTTAAATTTACAACTCGTGTAAATCTTATTAAGTATGATAAATCATTTCCATGTATGCACCTAATACACCATAGAATAAATTATATTCTGCAAGACATTTACGTACAATACCTTGTAAAGTGATAATGAGACATAAACTTCTTAATCAGGGTAATTATGAGCTTTTTAATGAAAATTGCCGGCTTGGGGCTGCTGATTTTTGGTATTTACTTAGTTGGACAAAATATTTTTTTTACAACTAACGTCTATCCTTACTGGTGGCGAGGAATTTCTGCTGATATTTCAGTATTAGCACTTACATTAGGTGTACTAATACTAATTTTCTTCCCAGAAAGTATGAAAGATCTGGGATGGATTGCTATTTTTGTCGGTATTATAGCGGTATTTATCAGTAGTCGTGCCATTCTCAGTCCTACTAGTTTATGGGAATTTTTCCTCTCCTTGATTTGTATGACCTCTGGTTATAAAATGCTCACAACTAGACAATCACCTTTTTGATTTGAATGTCTTGATATAGGTAGGAATTTTGGCTGTTGCTGAATCAATACAGGATTTAGTTTTCTAATTTTCTATTTTAATTCAGCAATGCCGAATTTTAAATTGTTTGATGTTCTATTTTCACAGGTGGCCGGATACACAAATATATTAAAGCTCCTAATAAAGGTATTGCAAATAACCAAAATAATTGATTATTTTGCCAACCCCGTCGCTTCATATCATCTCCTAATAATGTGGAAAATAATAGACTCAACATCACAAAATCTAAACTCATGACATGAATAAACCTGTTACTTTGCCACTGTTGCAGAAAATCACCCCAATCTCCTTGTAAACCAAATATCAATAAAACTGTCGCACCGATAGTTAATAAAATTCCTAAAATCCGAGAATCTAGAATTTTCAGAAATAAATTTTTTTCACCAACAAATGTTTGATTATTTTCTCTTAAAGCTAAATATGGTAAAA
>Ga0208053_1000193_pt1 | contig 14603 bp, 17 predicted proteins | sample LakMenEpi20May10_FD_150719 | JGI IMG/M metagenome (GOLD analysis project Ga0208053, IMG submission 150719) | Freshwater microbial communities from Lake Mendota, WI - 20MAY2010 deep hole epilimnion (SPAdes) | ecosystem: Environmental > Aquatic > Freshwater > Lake > Epilimnion/Euphotic zone ... | reverse complement strand
TTGAACGGTTGTACTTAATACACTTGCTCCACTTTCAAAAGCTTCTTTACTTGCATAAGTAGCCACTGCCACCTCTAAAGTTTTACCATCTGCTCTACCAGCAAATTCGATTCTACCGTAAACATTTGGCACTTCGATTTCTGTACCCGTAATTGTAATTTTTCCGCTAATAATTAATCCCATGATTTTTATTTGTAAAGTTAATAATTTATGCTAAAAGTCCTTGTGCTTTAAGTGCTGCCACTACTTGCCCCATTGTATATCCTCCATAAGTTGCTGAATCGTTAACTATCAATGATGTGTTGGATACAAAAGCGGCTGCCGCTATTCCTGTAGTTTCTCTATATAGTTTAATAATATTCCCGTTTTCAGTTCTAAAATGAGGTGCTGCGTTACCCGCTGTGATGTCGGCTGAATATAGTTGGAAAGCATCTGTAATATTATTTGATGGCTCTGTACCATTAATTATTGCAAAAACTCTTTTCCCATTTCCTTGATTAGTTCCTCCTATTGTCCAATTTTTACCAATATAATTGACATACATTGCATTATTCCCAGTTGTATCTGCGCCTGTTTGCGCAAATCCTGAGTCATTTGTCCCTTGTGAAAAACCTGTTAATCCTGCAACTGTTAATTGAAAATTTCTTGAAGATGGTACTTGACCTAATCCTAATAAAATAGAGCCAGTACCTGTTGTGTTTCCATTCCCCCCATTAATTCCAATATTCATAAACCTGTCAACATCCAATGAAAAAGAGTTATTTGAAAAATTAGCAAAAGATGCCGATGTTAAAGCACCGTTATGAATTGTCAAATAAGGTGATGAGGCAAAAGAACTTGGTGTTGCTCCTAAGTTAAGAGATGTGGCACGTAAAACATTATTTCCAAGAACCTCAAATAAATTTCCCGTATCTGCTGAATTTCTAACTCTAAACGCTATATCAGTTGACAAAGCACCTTTCGCTCTAACGTCTAGTCTTACAGTACTTGCTGGCGTTGCGCCAATACCTACGTTTCTATTTGCCGAATTAAGTGACATTATTAAATTAGCTGAGGCATCATAAAATCCGTGATTATTCCCAGCTAAATGCGAAATTTGAAAAGAAGTATTCAATAGTAGATTTGCCCCGCTGCTGCTTGTAGATATTATATCGCTTGCACCTATGGATACGGCAAAATTTGAACCAGTCTTTTTAAATGTAGCGGCAAAATTTGCGTCACCTGTAGTTGTATCAAAAGTTAAAATCGAACTTTGCTGAACAACATTTCCCGCTCCTTGAAAAAATATTCTCCCAACCGTTCCCGAAGTTACCGCAGTTGTTCCTACTGTTATTCCGCCACCTACGACCAAATCACCGCTACCAAGTAAACTGTTACCGTTTACTGTTTTGATGTTAGTAGCGCTTACTAAAGTAGGTTGATAAGAAGTAGAATCTATACTTCCGTTTGCTTTTAAAAACTGTGATGAAGTGCCTCCCGTTCTTTTTATATTTGTAGCTTCTAAGTCACCGATAATCGTAACTGCATTACCACTTCCACTAGTTTTATTAACATAAACTCCTTCGCCATTTCCTCCCTTTGTAATTGTCAAAGCCTTACCACTTCCACTTGAATGGTTTACTGTTAACGTGTCGGGACTTCCACTAGTTGCAAATGTACCTTGAGTAGCAGTCAAATCATGTACGCCTAAATTAACATCGTTTGTTGCACCCGTATAAGGAACAAGTCCGCTAACGTCAGGAATAACGGGCAAGTTGCTTAAGTCATTATAGTCTCCACTAGTCGCAACTGTTGCCAAATCAGCACTATTTGCTTTCAATGCCAAACCATCAAAGACAGCGTTACTCGTTACTGGGTTTAAACTGCCATTAGTAACCGAATCTTCTATTGGAATGTTTACTGTTATACTCATTTTGCGTATATAAAATTAGTTCTATTTTTATTTCTTCCTACTAACATTTCATTCAACGTGGTTCGATTCATACCAATTGATGTTGCTGCTTCACTTATAGAGTTATAGAAAATACCAGTATAATTATCTAATATCAACTCACGTCTGTTTGAGGCTTTCCCTTTTTTTGAAGCACTCATATTTAATCTAACATCTATTGGTAATGGCACTCCTTTTTTCTTTGAAGGTTTACCTTTTTTAGAATTACTCATTTTTAATAATGTTTCATCTGAAAAATGAGTGACTGAATCTAAGTATTTTGGTATTCTAAGATTAAGATTTGACCTATCCAATACGTTTAAATTTACAGAATGTATATGTTCTAATTTTAGTAAATCTTTAATTTCGCATATTTCTATTATTTCAAATATATGCTTATCAACTCCATATTTTACAAATGAGTTATATAATTTAAATTGTGACTTCTCACTCAATCTATTATAACTCGCCCATCTTTTTTCAATGTCTTTTGAGCTACCAATATAAATAGCTCCTTTAGGGTTCGTTATCTTGTAAACTCCTATTGCCATACTATGTTGAATGTTTCGTCTTTAATACTTGGAATCGTTACGCTAGTGGTCACTCCATTTACTATGAAATTGTAAGTTGTATCAGGTAAAATCAATGTGCCACCACTTGCAACTGTTGTTTGATACGTTCTATCTGAATTTTCAACTATTGCATCTTCACAAACAATCGGAGGATTAGGAGAAATTGGATTCATCGGAATAGCACAATCTCCGTAACTTGCTACCTCAAAAGTAATAGACATAACCCAACCCGCAACGTAATCTAAGTCTTGGTTGTTTAAAGGAGTCATACTCGCAGTCCCGACTACATCTATTTCAACATCGTTGTCATTCGTGTAGTAAACGTACATATCTTTTAAAATCAGCTGACAATCTGAAATGATACTGTTTAGATTCGCTCTATCCGCTTGAATTAAATCAACACAATAGATGTCTACAGTAAACTGATTCGTGTTTAAGGCTTCAGTATCACTCGTTGGAGTAACAAATACAACGGGGTACTTCTCATCCTTCGTTGCAAAGTTAGGCATCTGCTCACGAAATTCCCCACCATACTTTTTGATTTGTAGGTGAGCATTGCAGAACGCTTCTATTTTAGATAATAGTGAAATATAACTTGTCATAATACTGCGGATTCTTGTACTTTATTCATCTTTTTCTGCATTGAGGTAACATCTGATTCGACAACTACTGCCTTAACAATCATCTCTCCACCTTGATTAGAAGACTGACTTCCGTTTATTGTATTAGCGTTATTGTTTGCACCGAACAAATTCACTTGCGGGGTAGCTTGTTGCGTTGAAGTTCCACCTCCACCGCCTCCACCTGGAGCAGTTCCTCCTACCGCACCGCCTCCACCTAGAGCAGAAAGTCCTTTTGCAGTTGAAGCAACGATTGAAGCTATACTAATTCCCGCACTTATTTTGTTTCTTGCGATTACGGGAATAGCTGAAACACCACTTGTTGCTATTGCTTGTGGAGTTGCCAAAGCTGCTGCATTTGCTGCTGCTGTACTTATGATTACTTTAGCTACACCAATAGCATTTTCAGCTATTAATGCCGCTTTTTGAACTGCTTTATTTTTTTCAAAGATAGATTTTATAATATCAATTCCAGCGGTAACTCTAGCTAAATCTTCATTTTGTATAGCTAACTTAGCAGCTGCTACCGCTTGAAGTCTTGCAATTTCATCTTTAGCCGCTTTGTCATTTATTGCACCTACTTCCGTTGCCTTAGCCGCTTCAATAATTGCTAGTTGTTCAGCGTTACCTTTAGCTGCTTCTTGTAGAGCAAAATATTTATCGTTAACTGCTAAAAGTTCTTTGTCTTTGTCTGATAATGAATTAACATAGTTTTGTTCTGCTATGTCTTCAACAGTTTGCAACCAAGCAGTCTCCGCATCTTCTTTTATTTTCTTAGCGTCTATCTCAAACTGATTTATTCTTGCAAGTTCTTTTTGATTTATTTCATCTTGTGTTTTAGAATACTCAACATAATATAAATTTAGCAATCTTGCTTTTTCGTCTTCTTCTTCTTTAGTTTTTGTGACTCTCGCTTGTGTATCTTCAATTAATCTTTTGAATTTTAATTTGTTTATTTCAAGTTCTTTTTGTACACCCTCTTCTAATAAAGAAGCCTCTAAATCTTCTATTTGTCTTCTTGCTGCTAATCGTTCAGCTTGATATTTCTTTTCTGCTTCAATTCTTGCTTTGTAAGAATCTGCTGCTTTCTTTCTATTGTTCTCCGTTGTTTTAGCTTGGTCTTCAGCTTCCTTTTCTCTATCCTCTTTTTTACGATTAGCTTCAGTTTTGTCGATTACCTCTATTTGATGCTTTGAATCTTTGACAACTTCAACTTGCTCGTTGTAGGCTTTTCGTAATTCTTTTATTTCTTCCTCATCTAAGTCACCGCTTAATTTACCCGCTATGATTTTCTCTTTAATAGCTTTTAATCTTGCTTCAGCAGTCTTGATTATCCAATACTGTTTTTGCTTTTCTAGTTCAACCGTATTTTTACCATCTAATTTAGCAAGTTCAATCTCTCTATCATAGCCACCAACAACCGATTTACTTTTTTCTTCATATGCTGCTGCAGTTTTTTCCGCTGCTGCTGCTTGTTTATCTGCTGCGTCTTCTGCTGCATTATTCGTAAGTCCTAACCAATCAGTCAAGTCTTTGAATCCTTGTATAACTACGTCAATTATATCTCCGATAAATTCAAATGCTTTACCAACTGCGTTTAATATTGGCTTTAAGATTCCCAGCTTATTCATTACTACTCCGATAATAGCAACGATAGCTACAATGGCAGCTACTAAAAGAAAGATTGGATTTGCAAGTAGTGAAACTCCAAACTGAACAAAGGCTTTACCCAAACTACCAACAACTGAAATCAATCCTTTAATGCTATTCCCAATCGTTGCGGGAGAAATGCTTCCAAGTGTCTGCTGAAACATTTTAGCTTTTTGTGCTGCTTCTTCAAAGTCTAATGACATCAAAGAATCTTTCATCGAACTAAAAGAGTTGTTTACTTGTTCGAACTTACTTCCCGAAGCAAATACCGCTACTTGGTCATTGGCATCTGCAAGTTGGTCTTTAAGTTCACCCGCTCTCATAGCAAGTTCTTGCATTTGTTTAGGGTCAGTCGCATTTGCTAACTCTCCCTTCAACTCACGAAGTTCTGACTTAATAGCTGCTAGGCCATTTAATTTTATAGGTATCTCAATAGGTGATGAAGCCATATCTTATAATGGTAATTTTTTAATTAGTGTTTTAAAGTTTAATATTGAGAGATTATCCACCAACCTACACCATCCGATACAATCATTCCCGCTCTACCCGTTGCGATTGTAATACTTGAAAGTCCTTCTATCTTATCAGTACCCGAAGCCAAAATAGTTAAGTTACCAGAACTAATATTTTTACCTATCAATACCCGACCTAAACTATCAGCCGCCAATGGTAAGGTAGTAGTCTTAGATGAAGCATTCATTATGAAGATTTTATCACTTGGCTCAATAGTAAATGATTCGCTTACAGTTCTAATGTCTCCACTTGGAGGAGTTATGTTTACATATCTTTCCGTTACTATGTTATCGTCTCCGATAATCATTCCATTCGTACCACTTAACACTACATTGTTGCGACCTTTAATAACCACATCTGCGCCAGGCATCACCACGTTGTTATTATCTACGCTAGTCTGAAGAATGTCTTTTGTAATATGACTTACTTGTGAAGCAACGGGTAGCTTAGGAATCTTATAATTGAATGGAGGTAGGTCAATCTCTGAATCAATGCTTATCAATTCGACTTTAGTGAATCCTTTTACATTTGCGTTATAGTCGATAATTTTGTTTATGTTCCACCAACTATTATCTATTCTGATTTTATCATTCAATCGCATTGCTTGGATGTCGCTTTCATTCAAATCAAAGTAAGCAATTAACATTTTACCCGTATTGATTTGGTTTACCGTACGTCTCCAATATTTGTTATACAAATTATTGTTCGTTGGATTGATTCCATCGTAATAGTAAAAGTCACAAGTCGCAAAGTTCAAATCGAAAGTTGGATTCAATGGATTATCAAAATGTCCTAACAAAGGGTAAGTTGTTATTCCCGTTTCTCCCGTTGTTCCATAATCGTAAATATTATAAGCACCACAAGTATCAACTCCACCATCGACTAAAATTCTAATGTTTGTTTTAGGAGCAGACCCAGCAATAAATGGAACGTATGCACCGAATGTAGTTCTACCTACGGGAGTAGGTGAGAATATCATCTCCTTTGTATCTATTCCTTTCTGATATTCAGTATCGAAAATATATTCTAACTGCCCGTAAATCTCATTTGTCGCTCCTACATAATCAGTATTTGGTAGGTCTTGGTCAGCCTTGTAAGTAAGAATCATTTTCTTTGACGTAATGTCGGGAAGAAATACTAATTCTTGGTCAATGTCCTTGCATAATTTTTTAGTCCAATCTACTACGTTACCGCTATCGTAGTAATCGTCTCTATGCTGAAGTATTAGATTATTAGGAGTAGTCTTATCAATCTCAACGAATAGGTTAAACATCGAAAGTATACCTTTCACAAAATCACGCTGCTTTAATTTCTTAGGAATAAACCTATTCATTTCAACTGTTGAACCCGTACCAATCATGTAAGTTCCAGGTTGAACAGTCATTGTCAGCGCATTTACGTCAAGTATCAAATCAACTTGCACGTTTGTACCGCCCGAACTGTTTGCATCTTTCCAAAGTGGAGTATTATTATTTCCAACGCTTACACCAACCTTTGCAGTAATAACGTCAGTAGGCACTAGATTCGTTACGGGAATAGTTAAATCATATATGCCATTTAAAAATGTAGTTACACCTGGAGCAATTGGAGGATTAGAAGCAAAAAAAGTAAAACTACCCATTGCACCATTTGGTGAAGTCAAGTATAAAACTCCATTTTTGTATATTTGAATAATTGGATAGTAAGTAAAATCTCCAAAGGGTAACCCAAACGCAAGAGCATAAAGATAGGCATTCGCAGCAGTTGTATTGTCAAGGCTAAAACTTAGATTGACATTAAAGTTAAACATGATAGCTTGTCCCCATGTGGCATAAAATGGAGACGTGTATTCACCCGTTGTAGGATTGAAAATAGATAAAGAATCTAATACTTCAGTAAAGTTATCCAAAGGCTCAACTGCTCCTACGTTTGTTCCCGCTGATTGTGTTAAAGTGTAGGTATCTGTTTTAGTTGCTATGACCTCATAATTGTCATAGTCAACAGTTGGTAAATCTCCATTATACGGAATAATCAATTGGTCAAATTTAGCTGCTGCGCTTGTCGACCATGTGTAGCTGAATCCATTTGTTGCAAAGATAGAATCGAAGTATCTCTTTACATAGATAGCAGGACGCATTTCTTTAAGCGGATAAACATTGTCTCCCGACCAAGGTAAAAGATATTTATATCCATCCGCTACAGTATTAGTAAAAGTTGCTACAACATTACTAGCAGTTATGACATGGTCTAATTCACTAAAATCTAAATCAGTCAAATACTTGTTATCTAACTTGGTAAACAAATCAGACGTTGCATCTTTGACCATTAACTGATATTCGACTTCTTGTTCGTAGTTGCTATTTGGCTGACTCTTGTTAACCGATAATAGTTGCAAGTAACAATCTTCCATGATTGGAATGCCATCTTGAATTACCGCACATTTAGTCAAAGCGTTAATGTCAAATGTACCCGCAACTATATTTACATCGTAATAGTGATTAAGTAAGTCATGATTATTCTTGCTACCGATTGCAGTTAAAGTTTTAGAGTTTGACCCTTTCTTAGCAGTTAAGTCTCGTACATCTCCCGAAGCAAAGTTCAAAGGGAAATTACTCCCCTCTTTAATATCTATGAAACCATTTTCAAGCTGAATTCTAACCATTGATTACGTTTTGATTTGATGGTTTAACTGTAAGTGATTTTCTGATTAGATTCTTGTTTCTTGACTTCTCAACTTCGAAAGATGTATCTACAATTTGAACTGCTTGATATGTTTCTCCTATCTTCAAAAACGCCAATGGAGTAGAAACCAATTCTTCGAATAGAACTGCCATCTCTTCAGTCATGTAGTTAGTGTTTAAGTCAATCGTACTTTCTAATAATACACTTGCGTTAGTCATTCCGAAATCAGTTGGGAAATAGTTCCAACGAGCAGAAGAAACATAACCCGCAACGTCTCTATTAAATTGAGTTCGTTGTACGTTCCCTTTGTCATAGCTTCTAAGTTGAAAAGCAAATGAAGGGAAAGAGCCTTTTCTGTCTAAAAACAAAATCTCGTAGTTTTCAATCTTGCAACGCTTATCTAAGTTTACTCTATACTTAACTGAGAATTGCGCTCCTACACTTGATGCATACCAAAAATCGTAGTAAGTAGTATCAGCTTCGACAAGTCCACCCGTTCCACTTACCGTTGTCAATGTGCCTACATTATTCACTCCAACAGTCACCGCTGTAATTACATTGGCATTACTTACCGCCTTTTTAAATACACTTCCGTTACTGTTCTCAAAGTACATGAAGCCCGTAGATACCGATTGATTAGGTACGTTGACGATTAGGTCTTGCTCAGGAGTTGCATAGAATCCCGTTTGCGGAATCGAAGTTAAAAGTAAATCAGTCGCAGTATTACAATTGTAGTTTGATTCGTTATAGCCTATCCAATCTAACCAACTAAATGCAGCATTAAATACTACCGCTCTTGATACCGTTACAACTGCTAAAGTTTGTGTCTTACGATTGTCAGCATAGTAGACGCTTCCGTTTATAGTTGCATCCGTTACCTCCGACCATAAAGCCGAAACAGTAAAGTCAGTTGTTCCCGTAATCGCAGTAACTACGAATAGACCTTCTAATTGTGGGTTAGCTACTCCGTTATCCGCTTGAACGATTCTCACCTGGTCACCAACTACAAATGAATGCGTAACTGTTACCTTGACATTCCCTCCGTTGTTGCTTAGTGAAGCGGTATAGTTTACTCCCGTAATATACTCCTCGCCAATTCTCACATCGTATTCATAGAAAGAATTAGCAGCATTGTACATCGTTCCACTTGGTAAATCATAGGAAACTTTATTGCTTAATAGCTTCGATAAATCTTGTTCACCATAACCACTTGTTACCAATGGTAGAACTCGATACTCAGCTATTTGTGAGCCGCTATATTGACGTACTTGAAAGATATATTTGAAGCCTAATTGATTCTTATTTGTAGAATCGTAGATGTACTTTAACTCATTGTAAGCGGGTGAGAAAGTAAACGGTTTTGCTATTAGTGTTATTGCCATATTCTATAATGGTGTTTATTTCATTCGTGTTTTAGAAGCTGAAGTAACTATCATCGGTGTAGTAATTGTCCTTTATGAATCTCCCCGCATATTGAATAGCATCCATCGCATCGTCAAACAATTTGATTGGCTCATCCGTAATTGCATCACCTACCTTTTTCCATTTGTAGTTTTCGTACTCACGTTTTAGATTTGGATTGTCAAGGCAGTAAACCCCAAAAGTTTTGACGTTGTCTATTCCTTTCTTAACTCCCTTCGTTGCGTTGTTGATGTTATATCCTGCTATCTGAATTTCTGCTATTATCTCAGGTCTTGAATGGTCTCCTAGTATATCAGCATTTTTGTCGATTCCTAATTCATTCATGCGCTCAATCAACATCGTGGTAGTCAAGTACGATTCATAGATAACCGATTCAACGAAGATGTCTTTCTCATTCCAATAGACTTTCATTAATGCAGTCGGGTGATTATAACCAAAGTCCAAACCGTAACAAAACGATTCAAACCTTGAAGGTCTCTCTTTCACAAACTGCCAATTCGAATAGATGTTAGTTTTGGAAATAGTCTTCTCACCTAGCGCATAGATTTGGTATAGTGCTTCATCCGTTCTTTTAAGGTCTTCGATTTGTCGCTTGATTGATTCGGGAAGGAATGGATTGTCTTTGTACGTTGACTTGATTAATACGCTTTCATCTTCGGGTAGTTCGTAAAGCCAACTTGAACTATCTGAAGGATTGTAGTCGAAAATCATTGTACTTTCAGTCCTCATGTTAAGCTGCTGAAAGTCTTCAAACCATAACTCATTCGCTTCGTTGCACCAACCAATATCTCTTTTCCTACCTCGTATCTTTTGCTCGTCATCTACACTAAAAAACTCAACGATTGAGCCATTACCAAACCGATAAATATTCTCAGACTTATTGTGGTTAGCTACATCATAGATTCCTAAGTCCTTCATGATTTCAAAGAAGTCTCGCATGACTGTTGCCCGTAAAGCGGGAAAAGTCTTCCTAACTATACTCACTACCTTGTTAGGATTCTGAAGACAATAGACGATTATAACCTGGCAAAGTGAATAGGTCTTGCTTGAACGTGAGCCGCCTTGATTGATTATAAACCTAGTAGACGAATCAGATAGCGCAGTAAAATTCTGCTCAAAGATTTTAGTTGCCTTGATTTCCACTTACGATAGTAACTTTGATTTCGTTTATCTTTTCACCTTGACTAGTAACGTCAGTTTTTTCAGTTAACGAATTTAATCTCTGAGTAATTGAAGGATTGAATTGTCCGACCATTCCTCCCTCGATTTGGTCTTGACGAATGATTCTCTTTATGCGTGAGCAGATAGTCAGATATTCTTTATACGCATTATCTTGATTATTGAAATATTGGTGAACGCATCCTATTTTCTCCTCGCAGTAATTCTCAAATCCTTCCATTGTATACGGAGGTGTATGAAACTCTGACTTCACTCCCGTTGCGGTAGCTTTCTGAATCTCTCTTGGTTTTAAGCTACTCTTGTACTCTTCGAATAGTTGATATAATTTCTCTGGTGTTTCTATGTATTTATGTTTTGCCATGATTCGTTTTTTTCTAGTTTTCTTGGTAACACATTTCTTCGAATACTTCTCTCGGTACTTCGTTGAATTCTATTTTCTTATTGTCTGAATAAAATACGCAGTATGAATGTTTAGCTGATTTTAGCAATTCTTTTATTCGCTTCCATTCGTGAGAATGTAACTCTTGATTGATTACTGCAATATAGTATTTATCCTTTGACACTTTGAATATAGTTGAACGCTTGAAAAAGTAGTTGTATTTGTCTAACGTCCGATTTGATGAAGTTAGAATTCATCTCTATGACTACTCCCTTATGTTGGTATATGTATTCTTTAACCGTAGCAATCATTAAGTCAAAATTCATTTCTTTTTAGTTCGTGTTTTTTTAGGAACGATAACTTCTTCAATCACTTCTTCTTCAACAATCTCTTCAACAATCTCTTCAACAATCTCTTCAACCTCATCAGCTTCAAAAATATGCTTCAATCCATTTTTAAAATACCATTCATATTGCTTCGGTAGTATCTTGTCGATTACTACACTTTGATTTCCTAAAACACTATTATAAATTATAACAGTCTTTCCTTTGAATTCATCTTTTATCTTCATTTTTCTCATATTCGTTTGTGATTAAAAACATTAAATAGCTAAAAATAGTCGCAGCTATAAACTTATTTTGGTATTCGTGGTTATTCCAAATCATTACGCTCATTCCAATTGCTAGAATAAACGTTGTTAGTGCTATCCATCTACTCATAATGGTCTTTTTTTAGTTCGTGTTTTAATTGTCTAAGGTCTTGCTTCATTTCAGTAATCATAGCGTGAGCAGTAAATACCGAAATATTGAAATGTTCAGCAATGCTCCGGGTAGTATTATATCCTTTATCGTGATACGTCTCAAAGAAAATTAACTTGATTCTATCGTCTACCGTATTACGGTAAATTTCAATGACTGATTTCTGCTCCTGGTAGTTTAACTCAAAAAGAATCTTGTCTTTTATTTCGTCTTCAGCCTCTTCAATCGGAAATTCATTCTCTACGCTATTTACAATCTCTATTTTACTTTCAGTATCTCTAAACAATAACTCGCATTTAATGAAATGGAATAGAAAGTCTTTAACGTTACCGTATTTAAATTTGGATTCGTTTTTTAGACAATTTAGATAAGCGTTTGAAATTACGGTGTCGGCTTCAATTCGTAGGTTGATACGGTTTAAAAGATACATCGTGTATTTCTTTACATCAATGTAGTTTGTTTGTAGGTATTTATCGAGTGAGTCCTTCATACCAAATAAAAAAGTCCTTAATAAATATCTTCCGCCTAACCATAGAGCAGAAACAATCTTTACTTTTGATTCCGTTTACTCGTGCATAAATAGCATCTAATTTTTTACATGATACTTTTGAAGTCTGAATAGTGGAATCAGCTAATTTGATTGATTCAATATAGTCTAGTTCAGCTTGTTCAAACATAACGAAAGAATGTAAGTTGATAAAGAAGTGATACAAGCAAAGGTAAAACTACCTGAGTAAATCAATCCACTCCAAAAGCCAATACACTTGAAACAACCTAGTCCAGAATAAAACCAATTTGTTAAAAAGTTAATCGGTAAATGGTCAAAAATCCAATCTATTACAAACTGAATCGGCTCAAATTCGACAAACCACCAAGCAAATGCGACAATAATTAAATACTCCATGACGTTTTTTTTGTCAAATATATGATTAAATTCTAATCAATGCCTTTATAAAGTAAATTTATTATGAAAATGTAGATTAGATTTCTCATTCTTTCGTGTTTTTATAGATTTCATTATAATACTGTTCAGCTCTACCCATGTTAGGGTCTAAATTTGTACCCATTGAATCATAGATTGCTTTTATTATCTGCTGCTTTTCCATTTCTTTGGCTAAATGTAGTTGTGCAATTAAATCATGAATGCACCAATGAGAACATCCTTGTTTTTGTTCTTTAGTAAAAGAATCAATTAATTTATCTACTGCTGTTTGTTTCATTCCGTTTCTTTTAAATATAACTCAATTACTCTAATGCTCTTTTCTAAATCATCTCTGAACTGTCCTTTCTTCCTACATCTTACTATTCGTTTAATCACATCAAATTCATATGCGTTTAGTTCGTGTTGATTAGCGAATAGGTAAAGGCTTCCGTTCGTGTTATCGTAGTGCGTATCTTTCATTCCTTTAGTTTTAGTTTGTATTTCAAAAGTAATTCTTTTAATTCAATCTTCGTGTATTTTCTTGTTTGATAGGCTTTTTCACGCAAAATAATGAATTCGTCTTTCCCTATTTTCTTCTCCAGGTTGATTCCGTACTCAATTAGATTTCCATGCAAAAATGTATTACAATATTCACATTGTAAATGAACGTTGTTTTCGTCAAATCTTACGTTAGCATGACCTCCCGAACTAAAATAATGCCCAGCATTCTCTTTCTTGCATGGCTTGTTACATGAAATACAATTCAATCCCGCATCTCGTTTCCTTATCCAAGAATTAAACACTTGCTGAGTCATCTTCAAATAGTCTTTAAGCGTTAACAAATCCTCCTTTTGCTTAATCTTCTTCTCCTTTTTGATAGCAGATAGATTCTTCAACGCTTCAGCAGTTTTCAAACATACATCGCAACGATTAGTCTTTATGGTTGAATTAAACTTTTGTTTTGGCTCAAATGGCTCTTTACAAGTCTTGCAATATTTCATCTTTTTGTTGTTTATCTAACTCCTGCTTTAAATATAATATTTCCAATCGTAAACTGCTATTGATTCGCTCAAAAGTAGCATTATCTTCTTCAAGCATTTTAAAGACTTTTAAAGCATCGTTGAGGTCATTTGCTTCTCTTTCTATTGCTTTTACTTTTTCTTCGCTTAAATTGGCTAATTTCATTCTAAAAAGCAGTCTGTTGATGCTTATCTTTATGTTTAGTCTTGCGATTAGTATATCAGTTGACTTCATAGTACGTTTTTACCTTCGTTTAAAAACTGCGTTCCATTGTGTAATCTAAACATAACGGGACTCGATGCAAATGTAGGCTTACCCCCAGTTTCAGTTTCTTTACATTTCTTAATATGAACTTCGGTATACATCCAAGAATTAGGATGCATTGGGTAACGATGTATAACTATAAAATCATCTGCTCTATTTCCCCATTTACCCCCTCCTTCAGCATCTGCCATGTTTGGTGCTTGTGGCATTCCTTCGTAATCTCCACTTTTATGCGTTTTTCTTAATGCTTCCGTTGCTGCATGAACACACATATAAATTGATGTATTCGTTTTTTTGGCAAATAACCGAAGTTTTGTAGCCATCTCATAATCTAAATCGTGAGCATTAGCAAACTTTGGCTTTAAGAATGAATTGTGCGGGTCAATCATCAAAGTATCATAATCACCCAATACTTGTACTTCCTTCATAAACTCTTCAATAGTCCAAGCCTTTTGAGCATCTATGAAATCAAAGTGAGATTCAATAAAGTTTTTACAGTTTTCAAGTTGTTTAGATTGCATATCTTTTATTTTACAACCAGCGTATAACTCAATCAAATTTCTCTTCAATCCATTAACACTATTCTCAGCTGAGTAAATTAGATGTTTAAGATTATGCTTTTTAGCTAAACAAAGTAGATACCATAGCACCCAATACGTCTTACCTACATTTGCGTGTCCTAGAACGATATTAAACGAAGAACGTTTAAATCG
>Ga0208053_1000192_pt1 | contig 14645 bp, 12 predicted proteins | sample LakMenEpi20May10_FD_150719 | JGI IMG/M metagenome (GOLD analysis project Ga0208053, IMG submission 150719) | Freshwater microbial communities from Lake Mendota, WI - 20MAY2010 deep hole epilimnion (SPAdes) | ecosystem: Environmental > Aquatic > Freshwater > Lake > Epilimnion/Euphotic zone ... | reverse complement strand
ATATAAACACGCATCCTCACATGCATAAGGCAGAGGCCGGTGAGCGTGTGCGTGTAAGTTCTCTATTATTTCTATTAGTCTGTCAAACTGTTTGTGTTCTGTGTGTAACTTGTGTGCAAGTAATAAAGTGTAGTTATTTGGCAAAACTAGCTGTATTAATAATTATTGTAAGCGCGACTTCCTCGTCCAGAAGCGCGCCTTACAGCACAAGTAGCAAGTAGACAATTTACTATACATTAAAATAGCCTAACCTACAGAACCTATAGTAACCAAGTGTATAGCAAATTCGCGTTGTCAAAAGTTTCACCAAAATACCTTATTGGGTTATCCAAAGGCACAAGGGCGAAACTCGAAACTGAAGAAAGATCTCGATGCTTCTTGCTTTTGTCCTTTCCTTCGTTTCTTGCCAACTTGTCATAGCCTTTTAGTTCATCCCTTAACACTTTCTTTGTCTAAAAACCGGCCAGAAACTGCGCGCTCGAATTGTAACTCGAATTTGGTTAGTGCTCAGTGGTTAGGAACCCTTGGGTCACAACACCTCCCTTGGTCCATTTCATTTGCTTTTTACTTCTTGGAAAATCGGAAACACCGATTTGTAAGTGTCTCGATTGTCTCAACTTTCTTCTTCTTCCATTTCTTCCGCATTTCCTACTCTTATGAGTTTTCCTGTATGAAGAGGAAGGCCAGCCAAAGGAAGGCCTTTTTCCATGCGTCTTTACTTCTTCATTCATTATATTTATTATGTTTTTCGTTTATTTATTATTTTTATATTTATTTTCTTTTTCGAACAGGTATTATATCGGCATTTCAAGCCGTAAAGAAGATACACAGCAAAAACAAACTGTTGACTTTGTGCCACAGTGAATTTCTCTGTTTAGTGATGGAAGCCTGCACTACATTGAAGATTTTGATTTATCTTTCAGGATAGAATGTGCTTATATTCGTGAGTTTACACGGCCAATTTGAAATATTACTGTGAGTGCCAGTCTAACTAGGATGCTGTGTTAAACAAGACTGTTTCAGAAGATGATGGAGTTGAAGTAACAGTTTTAGAGCGTAACTTTCTGATCAGTCTCAACTCTACCATTTTGCAGTCTCCATCCACCCAGCCAGATTTAGTGACCATTTTGGTCAACGTCTGTTATGCTTGGCTCTACACGAATCATTTTTTCGCAAGCTCTCTACTGATTTTGACATCAACAACAAAAGCAACTCGATGGCCAGCGTCTTATCACCTAGTTCTCCATTGCATAAGAATTGTCCATGTCGTCGCATTTGGTGGTTTTTTCATTCAACACTAGACAAATTGTAGATCGTCTTTGTTTTGGAAAGGATAAAGTGACTTATTATTTAACTCGTGTTTTTTATTGCTATTTGACTACAGTTAAATTCAAGTGTGCTGCCCAACCAACTGTTCCGGCAACTCAGCCTCCAGTTCCTCTAATCTTACTAAATCCGCACCTACATCTACCTGAAGTCAGCATAGATTCCGACCAATTCACAGACAATTACGATGCCGCGCAATCATGGATGGGGGGAGCATCGAATTTTTCCGGTTTGAGCATTTCTATTTTTAACCAATCGGGTTATCAGTTTGAATTAGTTTGAATTTTCTTTTCAAATATTGCGATGTTTACAAAATGCTCATTTTCCATCTTTTCTTGTCCATGGGACCGATTCTATATACACATACATTATCTTGTCCAAATGGAACCGTCTATCACATCACAGCACAATTACACTGTTCAATTATCTGTTCGATACCTATTTTCCTTTTTTGCTTGTTAATATGACAAACAAATTTTTTTCTTTTTTTTAGCTTTAGCAAGATCAGCTTTAGATGGAGTTGTGCGTGACTATAGATTACTTTTTTTGAAGAATTTATTTTTTCTTTAATATTCTTATTCCCTACGCACATTTGCGTTCGACAAACGGAGCGGAATTGGTAACGATAGAGATGATGCGCTGGGGTAGCTCTTTTGGGGGGTGTTGAAACAGAAGAATACTTATTTTTTTTCAACTTTTGCCTTTCTGTCCAATTCTGTTTTATCTAATATTTAAAACTTTAAGTTTGGTTTTTTGCAAAACAATTTAGCCGAAAACTCATTTATGAAACTGAAATAAATTGTTGATAACTTCAATATCATTTGTGACACTTTCTACAGAACTCCTTCAATTGTCATCAACAATTTGTTCGATGCCAACTTTAAATTGTAATTTTATGCAGTTCTGTTTGATCTAGTATTTGCTGTAATTTTAAGTTTGGTTGTCTGCAAAACAATAGTTGTAGAAATCTCATTTTGAAATCTAAATAAAGTGTTGTAAACCTCAATATTTTTGTTGACATTTTCTTTAGAATTACTTGAATTGTCATCAACACTTTGTTCGTGGCCAACTTTTTTCAAACTTTTGCCTTTCTGTCCATTTATTTTTGATCAGTATTTGCAACTTTAAGTTTGGGTTTTCTGCAAAACAATGTTATTGAAAACTCATTTATGAAACTGAATTAAAGTTTTGTTAACCTCAATGTCTTAGGTGACTTACTTCAGAACTACCTAAATTTTCATCAACATTTTGTTCGATGCTAACTTTATCTTAAATGTTACATTTCTCTGCATTCATGTTTGATTCAGTATTTGCAACTTCAATTTTGGTTGCTGCAAAACAATTTTAGTTGAAAACTCATTCATGAAATTGAAATAAAGTTTGATAACCTCAAGGATTTTTGCAATTTTCTTCAGCAAGCTTGAATTGTCATCAACATTTTGTTTGAGGCCAACTATTTTTAAAATTTTTTCCTTTTAACCTTTTGTGTTTGATCCAGTATTTGCCACTTTAAGTTTGAGTGTCTGCATTATATATTACTTTTTCAATTCCCTGAACACTGGAGAACACTGCGTACTATCACTACTTTACTTCGCTATTTTCATTGATTAATTTTACAGTTTTTTTATGTTTCTTAACTGCCTTACTTTACTTATTCGTCACAAAAAATTAAAACCAAAGTAAACATTGTCAAATTTATATAATTAAATCATTGGTATTTTTTTTAGATTTGGCAATTTATTTTGTTCTATATTAGTTTGAATTGACTATTCATCATCAGATAATAGCAGTGCTTATGGTTTTTGTTAAAACGTCCGAAAGTGGAATTAATTTCAGTTCATCTGTCAGTGATATTATTAAGTCTTATTGTAGGAATTATAAAGTTATATTGTGAAGTGTAAAAAAAATCTCAAATCAGAAAGCTTTAGTGAATTTTGATAAACAGTTATGGACAGCTTTTCGCATTACCATGCTGTGCTCTGTTCTTTCATCATTTTCATTGGATTTGTTTAAGTATTTAATAGAAATTGGATTTGTTGTTGAAGAGAAATCATCAATTTGCCGCAATTGTACTGCCAAAATGAGCTTGGTAATTACAATAGTGTATCTAATTCTAAAATTTTTACTGCAGTTATAATTTTGATTATAATTAGATGTTGAATTCAAACCCGTTGGATAGTATTCAGAATAAGTGCTATAATTCTGTGTTAGTTGACGGAAGCGTTAAAAAAAATATCAAAAAAATTATTATGTTCGATGTTTTTCGTGGTTTAGTCGTTCTCATTTGACTATACACGAAATTTTGCTGTTTACATATTATTGGGGACATGGGTTGCCTTTAACTTTTATTCAGCATGAATTAGATCTAGGTATTTTGTTACTTTATGCCTCTGTTTGTTTGTATATATTTATACTTTACTTTACTTACTAGCACATGCAACACCTATACTATCGACTGGGCAAAATTTTTGTCGTGAGGTAGCTGCACACATAGTTCTAAATAATTCTCAAAAAATTTGTGGTCCTCGTGTTATAGTCGAAATCGACGAAAGTAAATTTGGAAAAAGTAGGTGGTGACCCTTTAGTTGAGGATGGAGTATTACGCCCAATCTACCAAAAGTATTACGAGGAGGTTTTGGGTTTGGACAACCCTGCAGGATCTGCAACAGCCATTCCAGTAAGAAATATAGATATTTCTATCTATGAATTTTTAAAATGTAAAATACGTTTTTAATTATATGGTTCTATGGACACTGATGACTTAATTGCTGTATCAAAGAACACTGTTGTCCAACAACAAATTGTTTCGGCTATCACAAGAAGGTCTCATCAAGCAACCGAAGAAGATATATCGAATGAAAAGTCAATGGAACAGTCTGAGAATAATCAAATCGTTTTTTTCCATTATCCGGACTTTCCAGAACATTTCATCTTTGATCAAAGTTGTTCATCAGAAGTCAAATGCCCAGTGCATTATTAAACAGAAAACAATTGGAAATTGAATCTGTGCCTACCATCAATACGGAAAATCTAATGTTCGAATGTGAGGAATATTGTGTGTATCGAATTTAAATGTTCTAATCAACGTTTCCGCGGAGAAATAACTTAAAATATCTTTCCGTGTCCTTTAAACTGGGATAAGACGACGTTTTCTGGCCCTGCGTTCATCGGCTCGTTCTAAATTATCTCTATGTATTGATGAATCGTCAAAATTATCCGTTAAATTACCCATATCTTCTAAAAACTCATCAATTACGTCATTAAAGTCCGCCATTTCGTAAACAAAAACATCAACAATGCCCATTTCCCCCGCTACTTAGACAAACTTAAGCCTTAAGTCAGTTTCGAGGCACCTAAGAACGTACCTTGAGATTCGGGAGACTTAACTGAGTTTTGGGACTCGATTTGGCGTTTTCAAGTTCAAGTTTTCAACTTGACTTGACATTTTTGTGTTCGGAATCATACTTGGGTGAAAAATTAAAAAAAATTTTAAGTCGAGTCGGAAAACCGCCTAACTCAAGTTCAAGCCGAGTCAAAAACGACTTTCGGAATTCGACCCCAGATCTATGCGACACCTAACGTCACTAACGCTACCAAACGTCAAAAATTAAATAAAATTAAATTTTTAAAATCATAATACTTATGTTATGCAATAAATTGTTCATATGTGTTTTCATGAGTTCTATATGTATTACAGAAAAAGATTTTTCAAAGGCCAATTGAATTTCTATACATATTATTTATTTTTCTAATTTTATACGTTTGGCAACGAAAAGTTTGAATAATCGAATGTAGAGGGCGCTTTCATTGCTTAGCATTGTAGCAGACAATTTATTTAGTCCATTTGAATTTAGTTAATAGGTTGGACGTCTGTGTATTGCTCTCCAGTGTTTATGGATATTTTTTTTTATTCAATTAAGGTTCACACTTTTTCCGTAAGAGAACAGCAAAAAATGGATGAGATCAAAATGAGATCAAGAATGGGACTTTAAAAAGAGAGAGAGAGAGAGTCTATATCTATTTTTCGGATGCTGGATGCGATGGATATTCCCTAGACGCGTAGGAGAACCTTTTTTTGGCACAGTATACACATAAAATAAGAGTAGGTTTCAGAGTAGGTTTTTTTATTGTTATTTATTCAACACAGCAGGGAAGAAGATTGGACAGAAGATCAATTGAAAAAGAACAAATTCAAAATAAACTAGCTGGGATCAACCAAATTATTTGCGTAAGATTTATCCAACGTCCTTAAGCACCTGTGAATTATTACATAATCAAAGTTATTAGTTATGGTTTAGAGGATAGTTGATAAATAGAAAAAGAATTTTTACCACTCGCTGTCGTTGTCCTGCGGGAAGAATGAATGACTTTTGTTTACTATGTATCTAGCCGGTTTTTTGGACATGGAAAGATCAGACAAAAAGGGCAACATGGACGGACTCAAAGTTGACCGTCCTCCCAGATCGTAGAAAGGTGATCGTTCGAAATCTGCATCATTGGCCTGCTTTCTAAACGTGTTGTACGAAATAAATGCTTTTTATGCATCAATTATTTAATCCAGCGTAAAACATCCATCATCAATCTTGGTTAATTTTTCAATGTAGGGATTTACAGGGGACTTGGAAATCTCTGTTACGCCCGGGATGTATTTCGGTTTTTTTGGTCGCACGAGAAAGGCGCCATGTTCCGTTCCGTGAGTTTTATATGTTGTCCTGACTACGTTGTAGAAATTTTCTTTATCAATATTGATCTTGAGAGTATAACCGCTGTGGTCTTGGATATCTAAAATAATTTTTAAAATTTGGGAATTAAAAATCTGCGGAATTTTTTAGTGAAAGTGATAATTTACCTAACAGTTTGAGACTCTCTAGTCGCGACATTGTTTCCGACATCGAAACCCATTCAAGGCGTTTTGGACATTTGTTAAACTTGTGACCAACCTCGCCGTAGAAGTGACATTTCGATCGATTTGGACATTGTTTATGCATGTGTCCAATTTGTTTACATTTGAGGCAAGCAATTGAACCTGCAAGAACTTGAAAATGAATTATTTGAATTGAAAAATCGGCCTACCAATTGAGGGTGGACAATATGCTAATTGTCTTGGCGCTTTCGATGACTGATGTTGTGGGAAATCCAATTTCCTTTTCTGTGCCGTGGCCACATTTGCACAAGATGCTGTACAGAAAAGAAAAATTACTTGCTGGATTGTTTTGTTGTTGTATATAATAGTACTTAGGTCTTATCTATCGATAATTACCTTGCATTATAGATGGTTGGGAATTTGTTGTAGCAAGTAAAGCATTCCTTTGCGGTGTTGCAGGTATATCCTTTGAGGTTGATGGTTCATCTATGTCTACAGAAACTGTGCAGTACTTTAATAATAATATTAAAATTAATATAGGGAAAAATTAGTTACCGTCTTCTTTGTTGATATTAGTTGGACATGGCGTAACTGGCTGTAAAATGGCAACTGGCTGTAACTGCGGTGTAGCACGTATATCCTTTGAGGTTGATGGTTCGACAGAAACTGTGCTGTACTTTAATAATAATATTAAAATTTAAATAGGGATGGAATAATTAGTTACCGTTGTAATTAAGTTTGAATTCCTTAATATAATAAAAATTTTGTTATCCATATCAGAGGTGTAAGCACTATAAATTCCATCGAGAACATTTTTGACATAAATCTCTAACAGAGCTAATAAATTAAAGATTTTTCCATCAAATCACAATTGCTTAATCAAAATTTCTAAAAATTCCTAGACAGGAAGGGCAAAGAAATAAAATACCTGGATGGCTTCTGCTTTTGTTGGATAAAAATAACCTTTTCCATTGACCCATTTTGTCTTCCCTTCTAACACGAGGCAGCCAAGTTGTCAATCCCCACAGGAAAGCCGAGAAAATGAAGAGCAATGTGAGAGAGATAGCGTAAACTAAAAAATTGTTAATTGATTTCCTTTAGGAAAGGCACATCCAGAGGCGAAGAGTTTTTTAACCACTATACATTTTTGCAGACGTAAAGATTCCAACTGAGCTTGTCGTCTTTTGTAAGACCGAGATAAGGCACGAGTTTGACCGAGGAACAAGAAAATTGTCGACTAATAAGGACTAATATGTCACGTTGATGGTGCTGAAGGATTTACATGCCACATTCAGTTCAACCAGAAATTCTAGTACGAGATTTAGCGATGTTGATATGGAATATTCACTCTGTTTTAGAAATCAAGCTGTCCAATTTCGCCATGCTGACTCATAAATAAAAAAGGTTGACGCACGATTACCGGCCAAAAGTTATTCATTGAAAGAGTTCGATAAGCCTCGACCTCTTAACTCATGCCAGATAAGCTCCATGCGGCTAGTTAGAGGGCTTCGGAACTCAGCAATGGGTCGGGCTCGCCCTGTGCGGAAACCAGTAGACTGCTGGACTGTTGAAGAAGACTTGGTGTTTCGTACAGTATCCCCAACAGGACTGGATACCATTGCTGAGCCGGCCAAACTAGGCAAGCTATTACTACATTAAATTCTCGCTCCTTGTTTTTTTAATGCATTTTGGAATCTTTGAGAAGGGTGGAAAAAGATATCCATCAAATCGCTCGAGTTGCCTGAAAGAGCGTTGACATCCCTTGCTTCCGGCTGCGACCACCAGGAAACAAAGCGGTGTTCATTTAGCGTTCCACATTCCATGGCCTAGAACTGTTTAAACGTGCAAAATATGCAACTTCCAACAAATAAGAATTTGATCTAGACTCTCGATCTGCTTCCCCGTTAGACCCCACTAGATGTTCAGGTTGAATTGAGATTTGACATTACTCACAAAAAACCTTGAAAAGTTTTAGTATAAAAGTGAATTTGGCTGATCTAGTTCCCACCCCACTTGGACAGTGATGACTTCTTTATTGAATGAGTTCGTGTCATTACTTCTGAGAATCTTTGTTTTAAGTAAGCGAAAAAATGTGGACTTGGATAGCCATCGTTCTGCTGCCCTTCATAGACTTAAGCCACAAGTCCGTTTTTTAAGCAATGTTTTTCCTATATTTGTACCACACAATGGCTCAAACTCTGTTTACCTTTTGAAAGTACGCGGCATAAATAATTTAGAATACATTGAGCACAAAAAACTGATACAGTAGCTGTCCACAAAGTGGGGGAACCTTCTTATTTTGCAGGTTTGTCCCACTTGGTGGCACCCTATAAAAATCACACAAGAAGGGTATGGCAACTAGGGGGATTTGAGCTTGGTGGCATCGGCACTGCACCCGTTTTCCCCTACAGTTGCTTAACCCTATCCATTTAAGTTACCGTTACGAATGAGATACCGCGTACGCACTAGTTTTCTTTCTAAAAAAACCTTTTAAAACAACGAAAGTACATTGAATACTAAAATATTTTCTAGGCGCAATTTAAAAAACAAAAACTTAAAAATAAAAGATTACTAGCACCGATCACCGAAATTTGAATAAATATCACCACGAAGTTGAAAATATGACTGGCGAGTTATCTCAATTGCAATTTCATACAAACGAATTTCCCGTGTCCTTAGGCATTGGCTTAATTGTGAAAGTAATTCTACCAAGAAATTGTTTAGTTAATTAGTTTATCCAAACTTTAGGCCAGTTAATTTCTCCAAAACCGACAAAAACTGGCTTGAAGATTAAAATCCTGTGCAAATTCAACAAATATTGGGCCGGAGTGGTCTATTTGGTGCAGGCTCTGTACCGTCCCACTTTGTAAGATTTCCCTTTTCGCGAGTATCCAACTACTTGGACCGCTAATGTATCATTTTAGCAACGTAGCTACATTTTCCCTAATAAAAAATTGTACCTTATATTGTAGAGGAAACAAATCATCGTAAGGAACCAACTTATTAAACAAGCATTCTCTTACTCAAGTGGTCCGTTTTGGGGGAAATCGATTTTGAAAAATAAACTGGAAATAATCGTACAAATTTTAGAACAGATGTTCCTTATTCAAACACTAAAGGAGATTTCCATGGTTAAAAAACCAAATTTTTATCTCGTACCGCTCAGGAGATATTCATGAATGAAAACCGGGAAAAATTGGGAAACCAAAATTTCGCCCCTTTAGATTACATCGTCTCTCTCGGTTACTGGTGGTGTCACGTCCCCAATGAGCTCAATCCCACTGACGATGGATCACGAGGAGTATCAGCCACATTCTTTACGACACAGCATCTTTGGTTAGCCTATTACAAAGATTAAAGAACCTTCCAGAGATGGAAATAGATCGGTTCCATTCGAGTCCCGATCCCCTATCTCTTTTTTATTTTAATTGAAAGTTATCAGATCACCTCACAAGAATCGTGGCCTGGCAGCTACGTTTTCTACGTAATTTCACTCGCTTAAAAAACGTATTAAAAAAGGTATTCACGTCGCCCGAGTTGCACCATGCTCTAACCTTGCTGATCCGTGTTGGTCAAGAGCATCACTTTACACTTTGTGCTTGAAATTCTCTTTTGGCGCAAAGTCAAGTCTGTTCCGATGTAAATCGGCCAACTTACATAAGTTGGCTACGTTAACTCCTTTCATTGGCGTATCCGGCATTATTTGAGTAGGCTGTCAGATACAACTGGTCTTGCTTCCAAAGGACATTAAACATCTGATCGTTATAATATCTGAGAGCCAACTGGTAGCCATGATCATCAGCGATCTCCATATCTGCCTAACTCATGCAAAGACGTAACGTCTATTGCATAATATCAGGGAAACGTATCATGTGCTAGAGACTCGAGAACTATCCAGAGAGTGATTTTACCTGTTTTTTTTATGTAAACGGCGTGATAGCCAGAAACAGTGTCCTCTGATGAGCCCGTTTCTGGCACACCGCAGAGTTTACTACAAATCAATGGCCTTTTACTAATGTCGGGATCGACTACTTTGGCTCATTACACGTTTCTATGTTTCTCAAAATCCTAAAAGGCTATGGTGTGAATGATTGCGTCTCTAGGTTATACATAGCTGTTCATATCGAGATCACTGAATCCATGGGCATCGATTGTTTCATGATTGCTTTTCCTGGTTTACCTATTGCCATCGTGTTCCACTTGTCTGATACAGTGACAGCGGTACTAATCTAGTGGCTGGAGTACAAGAAATCCGAGATGTCATCTCACATGGGACTCCTGAGCTGTTGAAATAGAAGGTAGATGATCAAAATATTGAATATTGCTTTTTAGTCCACTCGCTTCACCTAATTTCAGTGGATGATGGGAAAGAATGATTAAATCAGCCAAACTCGCCAATGGTTCGGTGTTTAATCAAGGCGTCGTCTCCCGAAATTCTTGATTAGCGTCGAAGCTTTGTTGAAAGCCCGTCCATTAAGAGTTGATTTTACCGATGTAGATGCCTTGACACCCAATCATTTTCTACATGGTCATCGCAACCCTCAGCTCCATTTAGATTTTGATTCTCAGCCCCTAGGCTTGAAAAAAGGGCGCGGAATTATCGCTCAAGAAATTCTTAAACATTTTTGGAATCGGTGGAAATGCGAGTAGCCGAGTACATCCCTCGTCTCATTGAACGGAAGAAATGGACGCAGCCACATTCGTCGGAGACGTTGAGCTGATGGTAAAGCCCAACCTAATACCATTTTCTGCATTGGACTTCAATTTTTTACAATGATGAGAGAAATGAGTGTGAAAAAACTTCGCCGCGTGAAAACAAAGGGCACGATAATTTTAAAATTTCCAAAGGGTTTTGTTAGAGAAAAAACATAATAAATTTTACGAATAAGGTTCATAGGGGACTGTGACAATTACTGAGTTAAGGGGCAATATATGATTTTTTTTGTAAAAGAAGGGGCCGCTTTTAGATGTTTCATACTTAGGCCTCTATCATACGTTCCATTGTTACGTCTTTGGGAATCGATCAAACGAAAATTTCTCTCTGGGGTAAGTGAAGTCTATTGCGAAAGAGACTTTTAAATAAAGATTCTTTTAAAATAGTTTAAATAAATCCTTTTGTAATGACAACGATAAAGAAGATTTGAGTGAATGAAATGTGATTGTGAAAAAATTAATGTGAACTTGCAAAACCCTTCAAATTTTTCTTTTAAACAGTTACTGATGGTTGGCAAAAATGCCACACATATCTCGATGTTTGATCCTAAACACTGAAAAAACTGCGTGGGAGATCAGTCTCTAAACACAAGAAAACCGCGTAAAAGAACAGTTCCTTAACATCAGACAACCGCGTATGGGATGAATTTAATTAATAAAATAAATATTATCTGATAATTTGATAATATTAAAAAATGCTCAACACACAAAAAAGAGAAAACGTTCCGATTGCAAACACGCCATTCAAAGGCAAAGGAAAAAGAATAGTATAAATAAAATGTACAAATGAGCAACGGTCGCAGCATTACTGATTAGTAAAGTTAGAGGATGGGAGTGTCTGCAAAAAGTCTTCTACTAGGCAATTTTTCCAGAAAATCCCATTCGGCAAAAACCAATTCGGCAAACTTCAAATTTGATTAATTGTTTGTATACCGGTTGTGACCCTCAGCATTGATTAGTAAAACACAATTAAAATTGCACGATAATTTCAAACTACCTAAACTTAAAAAAAACTTCTTATACCTTGCTTCCGGAGGGTACATTGGAAATGGTGGGTTGAAGTTTAGCTAGGAGCACTAAAATCATGCCATAGAAGAGAGTCTATACGCTCGAGGTTTGCCTTTTTTTTACCACAAGGAATTTTTTGTTGTTTACAAGCGATTATACAAGAACATTACATGTTAAAAAAGACGATAAAACATAACTTAATCGGGCAAATAATTCATCGTCATCACGTAATCACGTACTAATTTTATAGAAAAATACGTGTTATGGATATTTCCCATCAGGTTCTGATCATGTGAATATTTAAATTTACTATTTAGTATATACAGTTATCAGAAAGTAAATGTTGTCGTTATCATTTTATTTCCTTTTTCAGAACGTAATGATAAAGGGTATCGACAACTTGATGCTAACTCTTTCTCTCTAAACGACTCTATTCTCCGAAAACGAGTATAATGTCTGAAAACCAGTATAAAGCTATGTATCGAACTTTAGCCGACTCGATTAAGATTCAGACACTGCATCCACATCCGGATTGTATCCGTTTTGTGGTGGACCCCACGCTGGTTAGATTTTCAGACCTTTTCATTGACAAGAAAGACAAAACTGAAACAAATGTTCTACCATTTCAATAAATTCATTGTAAACCAGTTCAATAAAAAGTTTTATTTCATTTATTTGCCCGTCTTTTCCTACTGGTCTCTAAAAAAAATTAGTTAGTTAATATTGCCATTTATGGAATCCGTACCAATAACCATGATAATTTAGTGGTAATTGATACAAGAAATTTGTATTGCAAAACAATACAAATATTTTGGGTGTGAACCCCAAATCTCATTTGCCAAGCTTTTAGGGAGTTTAACCAAAAATAATTGGGAAAAATTTAACAGAGCACGCACAATTGTTCGATTATTTTCTTGTCGACTCCAGACAAAAAATTTTTTTTTTATTTTTTAATCTAAAAGTATTCTGTTTTGAATTTTGTCTAAAAATGTTCAAAAGTGCTGATTTAATGAAATACATTATTTTTCAAATTTTGGGGGGTTATAAAAAACAGTTATTTAGCTAGGATGAATCTTGTTCTTTTTGGAGGGATAATCCTGAATTTGGTATGAATTTAAAGCAATAGTGAATTGAGAAATACTAATATATGAAAAATAATCATAAGCAAATCATGTTAAATTCAAGAAGAATTTAAAAAGTATTTAACTTAATAATTTGTTCTAATGGCAGCAGGAAAGCGTTCACCATCACTTATAGCTGAAAGTGATGTAAAATGCATAATTATAGACATGCTCCTTCATTGAAAGAATAAACCCCGTGTCATCCTACCAGATGTAAATCGCGTTAAATCAATGCACTTATAAACAGAATAAATGGAATGTGAGAAAACAAAAACCATGGCAGTCAACAGCACCGGTAAAAACCCCGAGCAAAGGAAAAGAGAAAGAAAAAGGAAAAGAAGAGAAAACTTGATGTGGATTGAAAAAGGAGAAAAGGATGTGAGACAGCAAGCTGCAAGCTGACACTTCTGACAGTCACATTTCTCTACTAGTCTTTGTTTAAAATTTTAGACACAATTTTAAAAAAATATATATGGTTTTTACCATATATGGTAAAAACCATATATGGTAAAAACCAACTTTTTATTTATTTCATTAACTTCCGTAGCAACATAATTCCTCCAAATTTACATAACGGTTTACGGTAGGACTCTAACCGTAAAAAACTAATTAGTCATATATTAAAAATTTAAAAACCATTAAAAAATGGGATAGAAGAAGTACTTTTTAAAAATATTTGTTTTGGAAAAAAAGAGCTTCAAAATTTATTCGTTTTCATCGGTAACAAAATTGTCACGGTGTTTTTTAGGCTCATCAGATTACTAACATATCATAGGTATTTAAATTAACCATTAGAATGGAAGATTTCATTGGAAATATTTTTTAAAGTTACTTATTGCCATATATTGCTGTTTTTTTTTAACAGATTTTAAATAATTTGATGTACTTTATTCTTTTTAAGTGACCAACACGTTAGAACTGCTGCGGCCAGACTAAGCCGCACAAGGCACAATATGTTGTTCTGCAAATTAAGGAAAAGGGAGCATAAAGACAATAGGAAAAGGCGTGGAGGAGGGGGGCGATCAAAACGTCACCTAGAATAATTCGCATGGATAACAAATGTAGTAAAACTTGTTTTACTTCCGGCAACACTACAATTGAAAAAAATAAATGGCAATTGAGCGCAATATTCAAATCATGATTCGTTAACAAACACAATCAATATCAATTTCAAGGTAAAGTCTTCATAAATTATTAACCTCTTTAGTTCTTGGCAATGACGTTTTTACAGGAAATGAGGGATTATAAATAATTGTTCTTTTCTAAATTTAAAATGCAAAAAACATGATTTTCTTGTAAAATAAGCATTCCAAACTAAGAAACATTGCTCTTAGAAAAGAATAATCATTTGCATTTTTTGCAATCATAGGTTAATTACCAAAAATTCTTTTTTGAAAAAAGTCTCGATTGCAAAAAGGGATTAAAATCCCATTGTTTAACAGATATATTTTTATGAATTGGCTCAACTGTTGAAGTTCTGATAGGAATGCGGGAGATCTGTATTCAATACCTATGTTAGACATATATCTTACATATCCGCTTTCCCATCTAGATATATTTTTTACTGTGTACCCGTGAATTAATACTTTTCAAAGATATTGCAAGGATGTCAG
>Ga0208053_1000179_pt1 | contig 15007 bp, 14 predicted proteins | sample LakMenEpi20May10_FD_150719 | JGI IMG/M metagenome (GOLD analysis project Ga0208053, IMG submission 150719) | Freshwater microbial communities from Lake Mendota, WI - 20MAY2010 deep hole epilimnion (SPAdes) | ecosystem: Environmental > Aquatic > Freshwater > Lake > Epilimnion/Euphotic zone ... | reverse complement strand
GCACCTTTCTTCACTTCATTTTTACTAAGAACTATTGCTTGGACTCAAATTTTATCTGACTCAGGTCCAGTAGTTTCAGCAATTAAAATTTTGCCATTTGTCGATGAACTATTTCGAATAAATAACACCTCAGCAGCGGTTGTGATTGGTCTTGCCTATAACTTTCTACCATTCATGACATTACCTTTATATGCAAGCCTTGAGAGGATTGATCCGCGCACACTTGAAGCAGCTGGGGATCTATATTCAGATGGATTTACTACATTTAGAAAAGTTACCCTGCCATTATCAATGCCAGGCGTCGTTGCTGGCACGCTTCTAACATTTATTCCAGCAGCTGGTGATTATGTAAACGCAGCAATTCTTGGTAACCCAAGCACAAAGATGATTGGAAATGTGATTGAGTCTCGTTTTTTTGCAGTCGTAGATTACCCAACTGCAGCTGCTCTTTCTTTCACATTAATGGCGACTATTTTAATTTTAGTAACACTTTATATACGAAAATCTGGAACGGATGAATTGGTATGACAATGACATCTGCGCCAATGCCATCACTTCGCCATCGCACTTCAAGGTGGTTTTCAAGGAATTTAATTAGAATTTATGCAGGCCTTGCATTTATTTACTTATTTATTCCAGTTGCATATACCTTTGCATTTTCATTTAATAATGCTGGAAAAAGTAATTTAGTTTGGCAGGGATTTACCTTAGATAATTGGAAAAATCCTTGTGGCGCCCCACAAGTTTGTGAGTCAGTTGCTAATTCATTAAAGATTGGTGTGCTGTCAACGGTAGTAGCAACTATTTTAGGAACGATGATTGCCTTTGCAATAGGCCGGCATAAATTTAAAGGCCGCACTACAACTAATCTTTTAATATTCCTGCCTATGGCTACCCCCGAGGTAGTACTTGGAGCATCACTTCTTGCTATGTTTTTGAATTTAAGAATTAACCCAGGATTTTGGACAATTGTGATTGCACATGTGATGTTTTGTATCTCATTTGTTGTTGTTACCGTTAAAGCGCGTATTGCATCCCTTGATCCAAAACTTGAGCAAGCTGCAATGGATTTATACGCCAATGAGCGAGAAACCTTTAGATATGTGACTTTGCCATTAGTTATGCCTGGAATTGCTGGAGCTGCGCTGTTGGCATTCTCTTTATCTTTTGATGATTTTATTATTACTAACTTTAACTCAGGTGTGGTTTCAACCTTTCCAAAGTTTGTTTATGTCTCAGCTGCTAGAGGAATTCCGGCCCAAGCAAATGTGATTGGTAGTGCGATGTTTTTCATCGCTTTAATAATTGTAATTGTTGGTCAAGTAGTTAGCCGGCAACGCAAGAAGGTATAAAAGGATTACTGTATTAGCCATCTAATCCGTATGGATCATTTTCATTCATATTTCGTCTTCTAATTCTTATTTTATGAACAGGCCTATTAGTTTCAGCATCGTAGAGTTCAATTCGTTTACCGAAAACCAGATTAGCTAGCCAATCAAGTATTTTCATTTAACTCCTTGGCTTACGAAATAGGAACTTCAGTTTGTAATACTACTCTTATAATTTAACTTACACTAACTTTAACGTTATTTTTACCCTTCTTTTTTAAAACTTCAATTTTTACATTCTCATAAATAAAAGATGATCCTATTTTAATCGGTTTCTTATTATTTAATACCTTTATAGGATTCTTACCGCTCTCGATCGAGGAATCTACGACATATGCGATTATTCCAGCACTAGATATCATTTTATCGATTCCTTCTTTGGTTCTATTTTCTACTACCAATACTTCGCTCGAAGAAATTGGTACGGCAATCATTTTAAGACCATTTTTTTTGGTAAGAGGAATTAAGTTTCCTACGACCTCTCCTGCTTTATGGCAAATCATTTGTGGATCATCTAACCAACCAAGAATATATCTTTCCCAACCAAAATATCCTACTCCTTCACTTGCAGCCATATTCATGACACTAAAATAGTCAGCTGTGTCTGTGGAGTCCTGATAAGAGTATAAATCAGGTAAACCAAAGAGATGACCTAACTCATGAACTACTAAATAAGGAGGTCTACCTACACGAACAAATGCTCGTCCTAACATAACAACATTTGAAATCTTTTTCCCATCAACTATATGTTCATCAGCAAGCGCATAAGCTATGCGAAGATAAGAGCTATTAGGATCTAAAATTATTATTACCCCATCAGATTTTGTAAAATCAATCTGTGAGTCTGCGGTCTCTAAAGTTTTTGATACAAAAGTGCGCCATTCTGACTCAACTCGCTTTATCTCATCACCAGCTGCATCTTGAAGACTCTCCAATTTATCATATTCTATCCAGGAGTAATATGGTTCAAATTGAATGTTCTTAACAGAACCATTAGATACTTGATTATAAAAACTTGATACGATCTCTGGTTTTAGCTTTTTATATAAATCTTCAGCGCTTTTTTCATTTGCAACTGTTGACCCCGATGACTTAGCAAATAGAACCTTAAAATTGAGAGTGCCCTTGTTTGGTAATCTATTTTCAGGTCTAGGGAATCCCAAGCCGTGATCTAATTTAGTCCATAATTTATTGTTTTCAATTTTACATAAATTTGAGTCAGCATTTGAAAAATTGAGTTGTAAAAATGTGAAAAACAGGGACGGAATTGTAATTTTAATTATTAGAAGGCAAAATTTACGCATGGTTGAGCGTAGCACTTTGATTTCTTAGCGCAATAGTTATCTATAATCTACTTATGACCAATATCGGCAATATGTATGGTCCTGATTTCACATTTCTTGGTAATTAAGAAAAGTTTCTATATTTAGTTTTTAGATCCACACATAGAAGTTCCATGTGCTTATCTGTAACTTAACACAGGGGACTGACAAGGTTTTCCATTGACAGATTAAGAACCCAGAATAGAATTACTTTCATGCCCAGAAAATCCTTATCAATTTTCCTAGCATCAATTTTGAGTATCGGTTTTATAGTCCCAGCCATTTCTGCCCCTAAAGAGGGAAGTAAGTGCACCTCTGTTGGAAAGTTATCAGGAAAACTCACTTGCGTATCCCTTGACGGTAAGAAGTTTTGGTATGAAATTACTCTTGCCAAAGGAGTTACAAAGTATGCAAGAGTTAATACAGATTGCTATAGAGAAAATCTAATAACAAGAGGATTTGACTCAAATAAGAAACGAATTCAACTAATTTGTAAGTATCCAACTGCAATTCAGGGGAGCGAGCCTCCTAAATGGGTACTTCAAGAATCCTCTGTATCTAATGATTCAGCATTTCAATTTATTAGTTACTGCCAAGCGGACCCAAATGTTCCCAAGGAATGGGCGGAATATCAAAAAAATGTGTCTACCTATGGATGTATTCCGCCGTATCGATATGTAAAGCAAGCCTTGTCAACCTTACAGCCGAAAACTCAGCAGTCAAGCAGAAATGAATTACTCTCTGTTTCAGAGTGTAAACTTACAAGGGGCGAAAGCTGGAATTACTTTTTAAGAAAAGGTTTAACTCTAAATCCCAATATTGTTGTACAAATTGTGCCTTTTGCAACTAAAGATTATCCATCACTATCTGACCCAAGATCTGACTGGAAGCAGTATATAGACTATATAGCAAAATCACTGAGTGATATGACTGATGTGCCTTCAAATTATCAATTTAGAATTGCACCTAAATATTTTACTACCCAAACAAACTTAGCTGATTACAAATTATCTGGAGATATTTCACATGGCGAAGCGTCTGCTAATCCGAACCGATTTAAATTAATTTCAGATGTACTCTCTGTAGCTGATTCGGAGATTGATTTTTCAGGTGCTGACTATGTCTTCTTCTTCTCTCCTCTTACTGTTTCTCGGGATGTTCTTGGAAATCACATTGCTTGGGGTCAAAAGATAGTGACTGGTGAAAAGACATTCGAAGGTAACTCATATATAACAAGCTATATTAGTGATTTCAAATCAAAAAATTGGATTCCAAGAGAGCCGTTTAGCTTTATTCATGAAATGATGCATATTTTTAACTCTGCTGAAGACTACTACGGTGATGTAAATTATGGTGGAACTGATGTTGGAACTGGTAACTGGGGGAATATGTCAGGAGGTAATATGGAGCATTTAATTTGGGATAAATGGAATGTTCAGATGATCTCAGATAACCAAGTGAGGTGTGCAAGTAAGGATAAAGTCTCAATAAATTGGATTAAACCATCAACTATTACTGGAGCACATGAAAAGTTATTAATGATACCTATTACGAATTCTGTCGGATTAGTAGTTGAATCAATTAGAGCAAGTGGCTTTAATTACAAAATTCCAAAGGTTCAGCAAGGAGCAATTGTTTATCGGATAAACACAGTTCAAATCGATGATAAGGCAGTCCATGGTGATGGCGTTTACATTCAGTGTCCCAAAAATAAAATATGTAATAAGGCGCCAACTCTGGGTGGATTTAGAATGGCTGAAGCTGTTCTTAAAGAGGGAGAATCTGTGGAATCAGATGGGATAAGAATTACAGTAGTTGAATCTGGAGATTTTGGAGATGTTGTGAAGATTGAAAGAATAATTTAGCTATTTTGGTAGTGAATTATAATTGATCTATCGTTTAATTCACAAAATCCACTTACCCTTAAAAGTGCCTGCTATTTATTTACTCGATAGAAAAGATTGTGCAGATTCCTTTCAGTTAGTTTTCCTAATTGCCACGAGTGAAATAACTCATATACACTTTATATATGACCAATATCGGCAATATGTATGGCCCTGATTTCACATTCCTTGGTATTCCAAGATGTGATTTAGATAAGTCAGATACTTATAAGGGAGCTGATGTTGTAATTGTAGGTGCGCCAATAGATAGTGGAACAACTCACCGATCAGGTGCAAAAATGGGGCCACAAGCAATTCGAATGGGTGATTATCTTCCTCATGATGCATCGCGCCCACACCTTGCAATGCGGATTGATCCACTACAAAAACTAAAGATATTTGATGCTGGTGATCTTTTGATGCCAGGTGGAGATTTAGTTAGCTCATTAAAAGTATTAGAGATAGCAACTGAAAAGATTTCAAAAGCAGGCGCTATTGCAGTTGTATTAGGTGGAGATCACTCAATTGCCTCCGCTGATGTAACTGGTATTGCTAATCATTTAGGCAAAGGTAAAGTTTCAATGATTCATTTTGATGCACATGCTGATACTGGTGAGGATCAATATGGCGCACTCATTGGACATGGCACACCAATGCGCAGATTAATTGAATCAGGATCAGTTCGCGGTGACCGCTTTTTACAATTAGGACTTCGTGGTTATTGGCCAGATGATGCCACTTTAAAGTGGATGGTTAGTAAAGGAATGAAGTCTTATGAAATGACAGAGATACATCATCGCGGCATGAAAGCTGTTTTAGATGAATCATTTGCAATTCTTACAGACGGCTGTGATGGCGTATTTTTATCTGTTGATATTGATGTGGTTGATCCTGGAATGGCTCCAGGCACCGGTACACCAGAACCTGGTGGTATGACGAGTAGAGAATTACTAGAGGCTGTGCGAAGAATTTGTTTAGAACTACCAATTGTTGGCATTGATGTAGTTGAAGTTGCACCTGCTTATGACAGCAGTGATATCACAGCAATCTTGGCTAATCGTGTGGTGTTAGAGGCGTTAAGTGCGATTGCGCTTAAGAAAGTAGGCGGTAAATACTCTGCAACTAGAAATTTATTAGATAGAGATTAATTTTTAACAGAAGCTATTGCTTCATCTAATACTGAAAGACCATCTTTTAGCAGATCTTCATCAATAATTAGTGGCGGCAGCAATCTAATTACATTTGCATATGTGCCAGCTGAGAGAATTAATACTCCCTTACTAATGCAGTACTTAATAATTGCTAATTGAGCATCTGAGTTTGGCTCATTACTGCCAGGTTTAGTTAACTCAATCGCTTGCATAGCGCCCCGGCCTCTGACCTCACCAATAATGGAGTATTTCTTTGCCATCTGAAGGAGGGCGTCATTCATAATTTTGCCAATTTTATTAGCACGCTCTACTAAATTATCTTTTTCGATAGTTTCAATCGCGCCAAGAGCGGCAGCGCATGCAACGGGATTTCCACCATATGTGCCACCTAGTCCGGAAAGATGAATTGAATCCATAACATCAGCTCTACCAGTTACTCCGGCAAGTGGCAGGCCTGCAGCAATTCCTTTAGCGGTGACAATTAAATCTGGAACGACAGATTCATCTTCACAGGCAAACATATGCCCAGTTCGCCCAAATCCAGTTTGTACTTCATCTGCAATAAAAATAATTCCGTTTTCTTTACAAAATTTGGCAAGCCCAGGTAGAAAGCCCTTACATGGAACAATAAATCCACCCTCACCAAGAATAGGTTCTATAACGATACAAGCGACATTACTGGCGCCAATCTCTTTTTCAATTTTATGAATCACCATGGATAAAACAGAACTCTCACAAGGCTTAATGCATGCATCGCATCGATATGGATACGCCATCGGCATTCGGTAAACCTCTGGAGCAAAGGGCCCAAATCCATCCTTGTATGGCATGTTCTTCGCTGTCATCGCCATAGTTAAATTAGTACGACCGTGATATCCATGCTCAAAAACAACAACTGCAGATCGCTTAGTAAATTTACGAGCAATCTTTACGGCATTTTCAACTGCTTCAGCACCTGAGTTAAAGAGAGCCGATTTCTTCTTATGAGTACCTGGGGTTAAGCGATTTAGTGCTTCACAAACTTCAACATATCCGGTGTATGGCACAACCATAAAACAAGTATGAGTAAATGCATCTATTTGAGTTTTAACATTCTCAATTACTTTAGGTGATGAATGGCCAACATTTAACACCGCAATACCTGCGCCTAAATCTAAAATTGAATTACCATCAACATCAAGAATTATTGAACCTTCAGCTCTTTCAATAAATACTGGGAAAGCAGTTCCAAGTGAGGCTGATACCGCCTCTGCTCTACGTTTAATTAATTGCTCTGATTTTGGTCCAGGAATAGCAGTAACTAAATTACGCTTTTGCGCAATTGGGTTTTTTGCCTCTGAGTACATGCGTAAATGCTAGCGGATAGGGTCAATCACTGGCGCAGTTAAGATACTCACATGCGCGAGATAGTCATTTTGGGCTCAACTGGATCAATAGGTGTTCAAGCCCTAGAGATTGTTGCTGCCTATCCAGATAAGTTTCGAGTTATCGGACTAAGTGCGGGGCGAAAAAATCCAGCATTACTAATGCAGCAGGCTAAAAAATTTAATGTGCCAATTGTTGGCAGTATGGCAGCTGCTCCTAAAACAGATGGAGTTAAGGTAATTGATGGTGATAATTCATCAATTGAGATTGCCGCATTGCCTTGCGACATTGTTTTAAATGGCATAACTGGATCAATTGGTTTGGGTCCAACACTTTCTGCGCTAGCAGTTGGAAATAAGGTGGCGCTAGCAAATAAAGAGTCCTTAGTTGCTGGCGGAGAATTAGTCATGAAATATGGCAGCGACAAATTAATTCCAGTCGACTCTGAACACTCTGCTATTTATCAAGCACTATTGGCTGGAAAAGTAAGTGATGTTAAAAAACTAATTTTAACTGCAAGTGGTGGTCCATTTAGAGATAGAGCAGATCTATCTGATGTCAGCGTTGCTGATGCTTTAAATCATCCAACATGGTCAATGGGTGAGGTAGTAACAATTAACTCTGCCACCTTACTTAATAAAGGACTTGAGATTATTGAAGCGCATTATTTATTTGGACTTTCATACGATGCGATCGAAGCAGTAATTCATCCGCAATCTGTTGTGCATTCACTTGTTGAATTTATTGATGGTTCAACTATTGCTCAAGCATCACCACCGAATATGAAAGGGCCGATTGCTTACGCACTTTCTTATCCAGAGCGAATTAATAAAGCATGCGAAGCTATTGATTGGAGTAAGTCACATACTTGGAATTTTTCACCAATTGATAATAAAAAGTATCCTGCAGTTGAGTTAGCAAAAAATTGCGGCAGATCAGGTGGGGGATTACCAGCAATTTATAATGCTGCAAATGAGGTGGCGGTTGCCGCATTTTTAGCATCACAAATTAAATTCACAGCGATTATTGAGGTGGTTGAGCGAGTAGTTAACGCATTTATTAGTAACACTGCAACTACAATTAGAGACATATCCGATGTCAGTGGCATAGAGCAGAGTGCGCGAATTAAAGCTGGTGAGTTTATAAAGGAGATCTCTTAAATGGCATTTATCGGTGTATTAGCTTTTATCGCTGCTCTTTTAATTTCAGTAATGATTCATGAGGCCGGACATTATTTAACAGCTAAAAAGTTTGGTATGAAAGTTACTGAGTTTTTTATTGGTTTTGGAAAAAAGATTTGGTCTACTCAGCGAGGTGAGACTGAGTTTGGTGTTAAAGCGATTCCAGCTGGTGGTTACTGCCGAATTGTTGGAATGTCACCGAGGGAGGAGTTATCTGATGCTGATAGTGATCGCGCATTTGTTAAAGCCGGAGTTGGCCAAAGGCTAATTGTTTTAGGCGCAGGCTCTTTTCTGCACTTCGTAATTGGCTTTGTTTTATTACTAACTCTGTTTTTATCAGTTGGTGTCACATCTGTTACCAGCACTATTGAAAATGTGAGTGAGTGTATTCCACAAAAAGCTAATGAGGTTTGCTCTGAAAAATCTGTGCCATCACCTGCTAAAAAAGTTGGGATTTTACCTGGTGATAAAGTGACAAAAGTAAATGGGCAAATCTATGAAGAATGGGTAGATGTAATTGGAATTATTCGCGCATCATCAGGAAAGCAAATTGAGATTACTGTTGAAAGAAATGGTATGCCAATGAACTTCTTAGTGACGCCAGCAAGCAGAGATTTAAATGGTGAAAAAGTTGGTGTTCTAGGTGTTATAAATACAGTTGGCACAATTACCTACGCACCATTTACAGCAACTGCTAAGGCAACTAAATACACTGGTGAAATATTAAAAAATAGTTTGACATCATTATTTACACTCCCTGCAAAGATCCCAGATTTAGTAAGACAAACCTTTGGTGGAGAAAAGCGAGATGAACAAGGTTTAGTTGGTGTCGTAGGTGTAGCAAGAGTAAGTGGTGAAACAGCTAGTACTGATGTTTTAACAGTGCGAGAGAAGGTAGCTACTTTTATTTTAATTATTGCCTCACTTAATTTGTTTGTTGGAATGTTTAATTTACTTCCACTTCTGCCACTAGATGGTGGACATATGGCAGTTGCAATCGCAGATGGAGTTAGAAACTTCCTAGCTAGGCGGCGTGGATTTAGTAAGCCTGCGCCATTTGATGTCGAGCGATTGGCGCCAATAACTATGGTGGTCTTTATTTTTATGGCTTCTTTATCACTTCTTCTGCTCACGGCAGACATCTTTAATCCAATCAGACTTAATTTCTAGATAAGATTTAGCCATGGTTGATTTAGGTATTCCATCAGCACCAGCGCCAACTTTGGCGCCACGTCGAAAAAGTAGGCAATTAAAGGTTGGTTCGGTGTTAGTTGGCGGAGACGCCCCTGTATCAGTTCAATCGATGTGTACAACTCTTACAGCAGATGTTGATTCAACTTTGCAACAGATTGCCGAATTAACCGCTTCTGGTTGTCAAATAGTTAGAGTTGCTGTTCCCTCACAAGATGATGCAGATGCATTAGCTCAGATTGCTAAAAAATCACAGATTCCAGTAATTGCTGATATTCACTTTCAGCCTAAATATATTTTTGCAGCAATTGATGCAGGATGTGCTGCGGTTAGAGTAAATCCTGGAAACATTAAACAATTTGATGACAAAGTTAAAGAGGTTGCAAAAGCAGCCGGTGATGCAAAGATTCCAATTCGAATTGGTGTTAATGCTGGCTCACTTGATCCGAGATTACTTGCAAAGTATGGCAAGGCAACACCTGAGGCGTTAGCTGAATCAGCCTTATGGGAAGCATCCTTATTTGAAGAGCATGGCTTTAGTGATATTAAAATTTCAGTTAAACATCATGATCCAGTAACAATGGTGAAGGCTTATCGTATTTTGGCGGCTAAATGTGATTATCCATTACACCTTGGTGTTACTGAGGCGGGCCCGCTATTTCAAGGAACAATTAAATCTTCAACAGCATTTGCCATATTACTTGCTGAAGGAATTGGTGACACTATTCGTGTTTCACTATCTGCCCCGCCCGTTGAAGAAGTAAAAGTTGGTATATCTATTTTAGAATCACTTAATTTACGCCAACGTAAATTAGAGATTGTCTCTTGTCCTTCATGTGGTCGCGCGCAAGTTGATGTTTACTCATTAGCTGAAAAAGTTCAAGCAGGATTGCAAGGAATGACTGTGCCACTTCGGGTTGCAGTAATGGGTTGTGTGGTTAATGGACCGGGTGAGGCAAGAGAGGCAGATCTTGGTGTGGCTTCTGGTAATGGTAAGGGTCAAATATTTGTAAAGGGTGAGGTAATTAAAACTGTGCCAGAGGCACAGATAGTTGAGACGCTAATTGAAGAAGCGATGCGCCTTGCGGAAGAAATGGAAGCCGCTGGAGTTGCATCAGGTGAGCCAACTGTTGCAGTTAAATAGATAGGCTTTACCTATGCTTAGGATGTCCACATTATTGCTGCGCACCCTGCGAGATGATCCAGCAGATGCTGAGGTTGCATCCCACCGATTACTAGTTAGAGCAGGTTTTGTTAGAAGAATTTCAGCTGGTGTTTATTCTTGGCTACCACTTGGTTATCGCACATTTAGAAAAATAGAGCAGGTAGTACGGGAGGAGATGGATAGCGCCGGTTTTCAAGAGGTGCACTTTCCAGCTCTTCTTCCAAAAGAGCCGTATGAATCAACAAATCGTTGGACAGAGTACGGTCCAGATTTATTTAGATTAAAAGATCGAAAAGGTAATGATTATTTATTAGGTCCAACTCATGAAGAGATGTTTACTTTAATGGTTAAAGGTGAATTCTCTTCCTATAAAGATCTGCCACTATCTATTTATCAGATTCAAACTAAGTATCGCGATGAACCACGTCCTCGTAGTGGAATTATTAGAGGACGAGAGTTTGTAATGAAAGACTCATATAGCTTTGATTTAGATGATGCTGGTCTTGAGGCTTCTTATAACAAACACCGACAGGCTTATATAAAAACCTTTGACCGGTTAGGACTTAAGTACAACATTGTTTCAGCAATGAGTGGAGCGATGGGCGGATCAAAATCTGAAGAGTTTTTAGCACCATGCCCAACTGGTGAAGATACTTACGTTCTTTGTAAGGCTTGTGGTTACGCCGCAAATGTTGAAGCGATGATTTGTAAAGTTGCACCTTACCAGGGTGAAAAAGTCGGTGCTATTGAACTACTTGATACACCTAATACCCCAACAATTGATTCTTTAGTTGAAATTTTAAACAAGAAGTATTCAGCTTCAATTACCGCAGCTAATACCTTAAAAAATGTATTACTTATGGCTGATGAAAAACCAATCGCAGTATTAGTACCAGGGGACCGCGAAGTTGATTTAAAACGCCTTGGCGCTAACTTGCCAGAGGTTAAAGATTTAAGGTTATTTGAGGATGCAGATTTTGCTAAGTATCCAAAATTAGTTAAAGGATATGTTGGACCACAGGATGCTAAAGCCCTTGGTGTGAGCGTTTACGCAGATCCAAGAGTTAGTCAAGATTCTGTTTGGGTTACTGGTGGAAATAAGAAAGATGTTCACGCTAGAAATGTTACTTGCGGGCGTGATTTTAAAGTCGAACATTATGTTGAGGCAGCTGAAGTTAAAGCAGGTGATAATTGTCCCAGCTGTGATAAGCCAGTAATTATTGATCGGGCAATTGAGATTGGTCATATATTTCAATTAGGTAAAAAATATGCCGAGGCCCTTGGCTTAACTGTTCTAGACAAAGAGGGTAAGCCAAAAGTAGTAACTATGGGTTCATATGGAATTGGTGTATCAAGGGCTGTGGCAGCTATAGCTGAACAAACTTATGATGAACTTGGATTATGTTGGCCAGCTGAAATTGCACCAGTTGATGTTCACATTGTTGCAACCGGAAAAGAAGATCAACCATTTGAAGTTGCTGAGCAGATTGCTAAGGATCTAGAGGCAAAAGGGTTAGAGGTTTTACTAGATGATCGCAGGGAGGCAAGTGCGGGAGTCAAATTTAAAGATGCAGAGCTAATTGGTGTTCCAAAGATAATAATTGTTGGTAAATCATTAGCAGATGGAAAAGTGGAGATAAGAGACCGTAAGTCATCAGATAAAGTTGAGGTTGCTTTAGCTGATGTGGTTAAAACACTAGTTAAGTAATTTATGAGTGTTGAAGTTTTAATTTTTCTAGCTCTTGCCTCAGGCTTTGCTGGCTTCGTAGATGCAATGGCTGGTGGTGGTGGGCTAATTCAGTTACCAGCCTTACTAATTGGGTTACCAAATAAAGAGCTTCCATTAATTTTAGGAACAAATAAAGTTCCTTCAATTTTTGGCACAACGGCGGCAGCTCGTAATTACTTTAAAAACATTAAACCTGACATTCCATTAACAATTTCGATGATGGGACCGGCATTTATTGGTTCTATAACAGGTGCTGCTTTTGCAGCTGCTATTCCAAAAGATTTTTTCAAGCCATTTATTGTATTTTTATTAATTACTGTAGCGATTTATACCTGGCGAAAGCCAGCACTTGGCATGAATGAAAATCTTAAATTTACTCACAAAAAAAGATTGCTCTTTGTTGCATTAATTGGATTATTTATTGGTTTCTATGATGGCATCTTTGGACCTGGTACCGGAACCTTTTTAGTCTTTTTTCTAGTCTCAGGTATCGGTTATGCATTCTTAAAAGCATCTGCAACTGCAAAACTAGTTAACATCGCAACGAATGCGGGCGCCATATTAAGTTTTCAACTAACCGGACATATCTGGTGGCAATTAGGCTTACTGCTAGCTTTTGCAAATGTGGCGGGCGCAGTAATTGGCTCACGCCTTGCAATCAAAGGTGGATCACCATTGGTTCGTAAAGTTTTTCTAGCTGTCATCTTCTTACTCATCGCTCGCGTTGCTTGGGATACATTTATAAGTTAAACTACTAACACAACTTAATATCGAAGAAGGAAAATATGGGAAAGAAAGAAGATATATCTGCGGCGATTACTCCCGCACTAGAGGCCCTCGGTTTTTACCTTGAGGATGTAACAATTATTTCTGCAGGGCGTCGAAGCATGCTCACAATTATTGTTGACGGTGATACTCATTTATCTCTTGATCAAGTTACCTCTGCAACTAAAGCAATTGGTGAGATAGTAGAAAGTATTCAAAGTTTGGGTGAAACCCCATTTACATTAGAGGTTACTTCACCTGGACTAGATCGCCCGCTAACTAAGGTTCGCCATTGGCAAAAAAATATTAATAGGCTGGTAAAAGTTGTTTTATTAGATGGATCAGAAATTAAAGGAAGAATAAAAGATGTTAATGAAGTAAGTGCCACAGTTGATGAAAAAAATATTAATTATTCTGATATTAAACGGGCAACCCTTGAAGTTGAGTTTAAGCCGGTGACTAAGTGAGTGTTGATGTAGCAGCACTTAAAATACTTGCCGAAGAAAAAAAATTACCACTTGAGCGATTAATAAATGCAATTGAAAATGAGGTAGCTAAAGCTTATTCCGAGCTACCAGTTGCTAAGTCGCATGGGCGAGCAGTTTTAAATCGCCAAACTGGTGAGATCCTTATTTATATTCCATTACTTGGACCAGATGGTGATCGCATCGATACCATTACCGATAATCCAGATGGTTTTGCAAAACTAGCTGATAAAACTGCGCGTAAGGTTATTAAAGAAAAAATGCGCGAAGCTAAAGACCTTGAGGTAGTTACAGAATTTTCTGGCTCCGTTGGTGATGTAATTGGTGGGATTGTGCAGCAAGGTAGGGATGCTGAAGTTATTTATGTAAGTTTAGGAAGAGTTGAAGGAAAAGTTCCGCCCGCTGAGCAAGTAAAGGGTGAGGTATATAAACATGGTGATCGAATTAAATGTTTTGTTGTAGATGTTAAGCAAGGTGAGAAAGGTCCAGAGGTAACACTTTCTAGAACCCATCCTGCATTTGTAAAAATGTTATTTGCTTTAGAGGTTCCTGAAATTAAAGAGCGTGTTGTAGATATTGTTGGAATTGCTAGAGAACCTGGAGCTAGAACTAAGTTATCAGTTAGAACTCACCGAGCAGGAGTTAGCGCAAAAGGAGCATTAATCGGGCCGCAAGGTTCTAGAGCGCAAAATGTAATGAATGAATTAAATGGAGAAAAAATTGACATCATTGATTTCTCTGATGATCCAGCAACTTATGTTGCTAATGCGTTAGCACCAGCTCGAGTTACATCAGTTGAAATTGTTGATTTAGAAAGTAAATCAGCGAAGGTAATAGTTCCAGACTTTCAATTATCACTTGCAATTGGCAAAGATGGCCAAAATGCCAGGCTGGCTGCTCGCCTTACCCAGTGGCGAATTGATATCCACCCAGATAATCCAGTGACTTCGATTAAGGCGGAAAACGTAGAGGGTGCGGTAGATATTTCTCCTGTTGAAGGGGCTTAGGGTAGAGTTGTCATGTTCAGTAAAAAGCTACGGCAACGCAGTTGTATCGCTTGTCGAGGCTTAGATAACCGAACAGATTTGATTCGCACGGTTCTAGTCGGCAATGAAATAAAGGTCGATTTAAATCATCGAATGCCTGGTCGGGGAGCATGGCTTCACAGCAAATGTTTTCTGGTAGCAGTTGAGCGAAAAGCTTTTAATCGTTCCTTCAATTATGAGGGGCAGATTAAAGTGAAAGAGTTAGAAGATTACTTAAAAAACTTAAGTAATTAATTCAAAGTATGGAGCGAGCGAGAATGACACTCTAATGAGCACTGCAAGATTATGAGTAGGTCTATTTAGGTTCGCACGTAACTAACGTCGGGCCAGGAGAAG
>Ga0208053_1000171_pt1 | contig 15273 bp, 20 predicted proteins | sample LakMenEpi20May10_FD_150719 | JGI IMG/M metagenome (GOLD analysis project Ga0208053, IMG submission 150719) | Freshwater microbial communities from Lake Mendota, WI - 20MAY2010 deep hole epilimnion (SPAdes) | ecosystem: Environmental > Aquatic > Freshwater > Lake > Epilimnion/Euphotic zone ... | reverse complement strand
GATTGTGGATGCATCTCGGTACAGATATCCATGTGGATCGTTCTTCAGAGTAACCGCCTTTCCGATCATTACATCGTTCTCCTTGACGACTGCGTGCATCATAGGAATGCCCGCGTCAGTCACTGCATCGTACGATGAGTTCTTGAATCCACGCGTGTTCTCCTGTCTCGGCTTCATGAATCGCTCCTCACGACCACTCGTTACATTACGGTGTTCTTCGTCCTTGTACATGGTCGTATGCAGACCGCGAAACAGTCCGCGACGAACTGCAGACTTGTTCATGATAACTGAATCCTCCTGATTGTACCCCGAATAACACGCAATTGCAACAATCACATTCTCTCCGAAGGGCATATCCTGCATCTTGAGCACATTCATCATCTGTGTCTCAACCAACGGACGAGTCGGACTGCACAGAAGGTAGGCATTCTTATCCAATCGCTTCGCATAGTTCTTTGCGTACATCGACATTGCCTGCTTGCCCATGGCCGACTGATACGTGTTTCGAGGCGACTGATTGTGATCGGACAGCGGGATCGTATTTGCCATATGACCAATTGCAGCTGTAGGGTGGATCTCGCAATGAGTATATGCATTTGCTGAATCGCCCTTCAAGTCCTCTGGGAACATTGCAATCCGAATCGTCTCACTCTCGCTCGGATCAATATACTCCACGCACGTCCGCACCCAATCGTTCCACGACGAATTGGGAGGAGGCTGCAGGATCTTTCCACCCTCGACTCGAAATACCGGACGAACAAGGCGGCCGCTATCTGTCTCAATTAGAATGATATTGTGGAGAACATTCCATGCAATTGAAATATGAGGATGGATTTGCATCGAGGTCTTGGCCTTCTTCAGTGCCTTGTACACTACATCTGGCTGATCCGTGTATCCGAACGTAACTCCGTTGACATTCACGGTAACTGCCTTCTTTACATGGACGTCCGTCAGAAGCGTCATCTCAGGCATATCACGCAGAATGCTCGTGACGATAAAGGATGGAACGTGCTGGCTTACCGATGTCATGATGCTCATTGTCTTGACGATACCGACCGAATGACCCTCCGGAGTCTCGACAGGACATACGAATCCCCAGCTCGTGCCGTGGAGCTTGCGAGGTGCAAGGAGCTTACCTGACTTTTCCACTGGAGTCTGGATACGACGCAAGTGAGATAGCGTGGCTGAGTACGAAAGTCGGTTCAGTACCTGCGATACACCCGCCTTGGTTGCATTCGACAGCGATGTCGAGCTACTTGTGCCTAGGCCCTGGACCGTGAAGTTTCCAGTTGCAAGAGCCTGCTTAACCTTGCCCTCAATGCTCGAGACCTTCAGAATCTTATACAGATTGTTAATGTTCAGAACATCGATCGGCTTCCCCGCCTTCTTCCACGCATCGTTGTTAATTTCATGGACAAACTTGGTCCGAAGATCCTTACAGACCTTCTGGAATAGCTGACGGAACAGATGAGTGAGAAGAGCACCTGTCGTAACAACACGCTTATTCGGGTAGGCATCACGATCATCCAACGGGACCTTTCCTTGTACTGTCAGAAGCAGACGACGGATCATGGATCCGATCGTCACAGACTTGCGAGCATTCAGAACAGTTGACGTCGTTGTCTCACCTGCAAACTTGACGTGGGGCAGGAACTCGGATTCGAGCAGATTGCGAACATGCTGACACTTATCCTCAACAGTCGTTGAATACTGAAGATGCGTGGACAAATACGTGATTGCGTCAGCCTGTGTGAAGATATTCAGATCGGCAGCATCCTTGAACGATGCGGCCAGGAGTTCATGGTTCTCTACGCCCACTAGATCTGCAACGTCACTATCTGATTCGATTCCAATTGCACGGAAGAAGATCATGAGTGGAACTTCCTCTGTAAATCGAGGTACATTTACCATGAGCGGATTCCCAAGTCCGTTGAACTTTGCAGACAAGCGGATCTCCAGCTTCTTCGGAGGCATCGTGAATGATTCGTGCAATGACTTCATCTCCACGAAGTGACTGTACTTGGAAGTCGTTTTCTTGTTGTAGAAGACCATGATCCGGTTATCGGCGACCTTCTCTTGCGACAGAATCGTACGTTCCGTTCCGTGAATGATGAAATAGCCATGCGGATCGTAGGGGCACTCGCCAAGTTCATCGGGAGTCATGGGCAGATCCTTTAGCAGACACAATGAGGAACCGAGCATCACGGGAATACGACCGAATGAAATGCCCTCAAACACCTTGCTCTGCTCATTCATCTCTGTAAGAGCAGGACCGGTATATGTTCGCACAGTAAACTTCACATCAACAAACATCTGAGCTGCATATGTGAAATTACGAACACGAGCCTCGTGTGGTAGCATCTGCTTGATGCGGCCCGTGGCTTCCTGGATCCGCGGCTTCATATACGTGACATTGTCAAACGAAAGACGGAATTCATACTTGTACTTCTTCGTTGCTTCATCCTGTTCGTGCCATACGACGACATCGGGCGTTGACCGAACAATCAGAGGAAGCTTATTGTTGATGAAGTCTTCATAGGGCTCAATCTGGGGCTCAGAGAACCTGGCGATTCCACGATGGAAGTATGTCTTCAGTGACTCCATGTGATTCTATGCTCCACCTTGTCTGTAAATCTTTCCACGGATTCATTTTAAAGGGATGCCTTCACTTTCCCGGAAGAAAATTACAATCAAGAAGATGGGAGGTGTAGTTCCAATTCCTGCACCTGCTGCAATTCCGGTTCCTGCTCCCCCTCCACCGCCCGCTCCTCTACCTCCTCCTCCCCCTGTCACTGCAGGAAGAAAACGTACATTTCCAAAGGGAATTCTTCGCAAAACACAGCGTATTCTCCCTACACGTGATCCAACATCGTCTAGAAGAAAGACAATGCGGATTATGACAAGTCTGGGTCAAAAAAAACTTCGATCGACAGTTCGGAAGCGTGTACGTTCGTATGACGACAAGACGATTCGCAAACACCTTCTGGATAAGAAACTGATTTCGAGTGACAGTAAAGCAAATACTGGACTTCTTCGAAAGATGTACGAAGAAGCGGTGGGAGCTGGACTATTAAAGATTGACTCTAAGTAATATGACAAAGTATTGGGGTCCACTTGGATGGATAACATTGCAGACAGCTGCAGCACTCTATCCAGATTCTCCTTCTCAGACCGAAATTCAGCTTGTAACCAATTGGGTCTCTTTATTTGCAGAGTGCATTACATGTGCAACATGTGCAGGCCATTTTAGGTCGCTTTTGTCCGAGTATACTGCAAAGAATCCAGACCTATTTTCATCACGAGCAAAGTTCATGACATTTGTATTGCGTGCCCACAACATGGTGAATATACGAATCCAGAAACGCGTATATTCCAAGGATGATTCGCAGATTGCTTGGTCTATTATGACCCCTGCTGCGGCACGAAGCAAACGAATTGAATATCTGAAATATCTCCAGAAGGATTGGGGACACCAAACAAACCTTCAGGGGATTTCAACGTTGATGAAAGTCAGACAATTGGGTCTGATCGAACAACAATATTGGTCGACACGCACTCTTGATTGGGCTGCTGCATTTGCAAATGTAACGGATGTATTCGTCAAGGCACCTGCACCTCCAGCTCAACAACTCATGACATCTTCTACGTATCGGTTTAAGATAGGACGATTGGGCGGACAGTCGTTAGCTCGGAGATAGGATTCCATGGAATCGAAATAAGCGGTTTGCATTCCCATCCATATTTCTTCATCCAACCAATTCGACAATCTTTTCCTTCATCGTACATTTCGTCTTCAAAGATCGGCTTTCCGCCAGCTCTTTCAAGGCTTGATTTAGGAAGAATCATCTGCAACTGTTGCGTAATCGAATATTGTAGAGGAACTGTTTCAATTCCTAGTGAAATTGGAAAACGAGCAAGGGTCTGCAGAAGTGGGGCCTCTGCAAATGGATATGACCAATTCCAATTCGTGGGACTGTTTGTAAAAAAGTATTGGAGTGTCCACGAATACGTCTTCCAGTACAGTTCGGCAAGTCTAGCGTGGTTTGAATAGCCATCTAAGAGATGGATTGCATGTCGTTGTTCAAGCATGGTTTCATCTCGCGTGAGGATCGAGCTCTCAAACGGAACCTCTCGTTTGTGGATGCAGGTAGAAAGAACGTAGGTTTCCTGTTTTGCGGCTTCACGTATAAAACATACGAGCCCCTGCATTGTCTGAAGATCGGGGGATCCGGATTGCTTGTAGATTGAAAGTGCTCGCATATATCCGTTCTCTCTCAATGCGAACATGGACAGGTTTGGCATGAAATCATTTCCAAAGCATAGAATACTCAGACGCAAATACTGCTCAAACGGGATTGGAATTACTTCAGCTAGTTTCCAAATTGACATGGTTGAAAATGTCTCCTTATCTGTCTTGAATTCCGTTGATTCCCGCAATAACCACATTGAATGTGGTGATGAGAGATTTTTCTGGTTCAAACTAAGTAGAATGAGATCTGCATCGAGTCCATAAATGCAGATCGATCTGCGGCTCGCAGAGGATAGAGTCTTGAGCCATGCAAACAGCTTGTGTTCGCCCTCTCCTGGTTCTTCGGTTCCCGACACATGTGCACTTGGAAACCGTGCACGAACAGTGGTGATCAGTTCCGTCATGTAGGGAGTTCCAGGAGAAATCTGGTTCCTGTCAAATGTAGATACGTCCTGACGTTTGAATCGTCGCTGACGTTGATTCACTAGCTTTGCATATGGAGCAAGACCATCGGCTCCAATATATACTTTTGTTGCAGAACAAACACTATCTAGGATCATCTGAATTGCCCGTATAACTGACTCGATAGGATTCCCATCTTCGAGATACTTGTGTATTAAACAATTGAAATCGATAGCTAAAACATCACATTCTAGCTTGCTTGTGCATGTTTGTACAATTCCCTTATGATTTCGAAAGAGAGATGCAAAGTAATAGGGAATACCCATTAGGTAGTTTACCGCAGACTTTCTCTAAGCCTTCAATAATGGACGCAGTGCTTGCTATATTTGGTCTCGTTATATTGATTGTGATTGCGTACACCATGTACACTCAAAAGAGGTCGCCACCGTGTGGAAGTTGTCCCAAACAAACTTTAGATTGATAGTATAAACATGTCAGACTCAGAGCAACCTGTTGTCGAGCCTGCAGTTGCCGAAGTAACTGTTGCTGAAGTGCCCGTCGTTGATGCCGCTGCTGAAGCCGAGCGTGTGGCTAAGGAACAAGCGGATGCCGCTGCCGCTGCTGCTGCACAGGCGGAAGCCGAGCGTGTAGCTAAGGAACAAGCGGATGCCGCTGCCGCTGAAGCCGCGACGGTCTACACATACAGTGCATCTACTCCTGAACAGGTTGAGGCGGAACGTGTGGCCAAGGAAGAACGGCTCCAATATTGGAATACTTACTTAGAAGAACAGAAAGTTGCAGTTGCTGCACAGGAGGAAGCTGATCGTGTGGCCAAAGAACAGGCAGAGTCAGAACGTGTGTCCAAAGAAAGGGCTGCATCGGAAACCACTGCTAAAGAGGAGCGGCTGAAGTATTGGAAGAAATTCTTAGAAGAACAGTCGGCTAAACCCTCCCCTCGTCCGGTAGCTATACAGCAAGTAGCGGCACCTGTTCAGGCACCCGCTAGTTCTGTACAAAGGCCTAAAAGTAGATTTTTACGCAATGCGGTTGTCCCCTCGTTCAAACATATCGGCGGTCTTTAGAGACCGGACCCTCTCGGAATACATGTTCCAAGTCCGCCCTTTTTCGCAGACTTATCGCACGATGAATTCTTAAACCCACACTTCACGCAATCAGAATCATCCTGGCATTCGGGGCATGTTGCGTTGTCACTCATGCGAAATGTCTCGAAAAGACCCGGCATAGTCACATAGACAGCAAGAAGTGCAAGGCCCACGGCGATAACAAGCGTGTAGTTTTGCTTCAACCACTTCATCATTTGAATCTAGGGTAGAATAGATTTTCGCATACTCTGCAGGAAATATAGAATGATTCCTGTAGATCACGTGCTCTATATCAATCTAGATCATCGAACAGATAAGCTCGAAGCTATTTATACAAAGTTTGCGAATGCTGGAATTCCAGACAATAAGAGTACTCGAATCGATGGAATCTATACTCCGGGAAAAGGAGTACTTGGATGTGCTCTATCTCATTGCAAAGCACTTGAACTTGCAAAAAGTCATCCAGAATGGGAGTGGACACTCATTGTGGAAGATGACGTAACCTTTAATGAGAATCCATGGGATGAAATTAGAGATGCACTTTCCGTTAAACCGGATGTACTCATGGCATTTCGAGGTGCATGCACTATCAATATTGATAACCGTAATTTGCGTAGAGTATATGGTGCATGTTCAGCGGTTGCATATATTGTACGATCCGACTACATCCCCACACTCCTGGAAAACATATACGAATGTACTCGGAAAATGATTCAACCAGGCGGCTGTGATCCGCACGATGTATATTGGTATTCTCTTCAGAACTCCGACAGATGGTATGGATTCTTAGAATGTCCTCTCGGCGTTGACCTTACATTTAAAAGCGATATACGAGCGCAGCATGGTGTTATAAGTAAATGATTCCAGTGGACCATGTACTCTATATTAACTTAGAGTACCGTACTGACCGAAAGGAGCATCTCCTCAAACAAGCTAACAAGGCAGGCATTCCTGATAATAAACTAACGCGAATTAGTGCTATTCATACACCTTCGATTGGAATGCTCGGGTGTTCCTTGTCTCATTGCAAAGCACTTGAACTCGCAAAAAGTCATCCAGAATGGGAGTGGACCCTCATTTTGGAAGATGATATTGTTTTCGAAGAAAATCCGTGGAATGAAATTAGACTAGCTTTGGAGAATGTAACTCCAGATGTACTCATGATTGCCAGAGGTGCATCGGTTGTAGACGAAAGACGCCACCATAGTAGTAACAATATATGCAAGGTCAAAAGTGCGTGCGTTGCAAGTGGATATATTGTTCATCGTGAGTACATTCCCACACTCCTAAAAAACATATATGAATCGATCGAGCACTTCATACAACCTGGTGGGAATACTGTTGACCATCCCCACGACGTATATTGGTATTCAATTCAAGAACGTGATGGATGGTATACATTTGAACATTCTCCTGCACATCAAGATACTTCTATTAAGAGTGATATACGTTAACGAGTCCGACGAGTCTTCCGACCACCGTGGGACCGTATGGGAAGTAACTTGAAGAGACGTTCCTGCTTTGCTCTAGATGGCAACCTCCAATGCGGCCGTAATGTGTTGCGTTTTGATGTAATCGCACGAGCAAGCTGTTCACCGAGTATAGCGTTAACCCTTGCCTTCTGTTTTTGACGAAGAATCATCTGAGCTTCACTTAACCCTCGTCCTTGTAGAAATCTACGTGAACGAGGAGTTTCAAAGTACTTCTTGTGTATAGATCGCTTTCCGCCACGGCCGCAAAAGACAACCTTGCGTGTTTTCATTTACTCCTATATGTGAAGATATTACGTCTTCATCTGTGCAAATTCAACATTCTTCTGCAGCCTAGGAATCTGATCCATATCATTGCACATTTGAAGAGCTTTTTGAGTACATTCAAGTGCAACAGCCGGATGACTCGTATAATATGCAATTACACCCAGTTCATCCGCATACTTCCACGAGTACGCTACCTGTGAAACAAACAAATGGGCCGAGTTGATCTTTACGTCCTTAAACGCATACCCGAGTGCAAATACTTCTTGCTTGAATAAATCCCTCGCTCTGCACCACGCCAGTACTTCGTAAACTGCTTCGCGACGTTCAGGAACAGCATCCTGTGCACGCCATGCATATTCAAGTTTCTTTTTCAAATCTGTTGTCAGTTGGATGAGATTCAGAAAAGAAACGTAATTCTCCTCAATCCATCCGGGAAATTCAGCACGTAACGTATAATAATGGATCGCCTTCTCAATCTGACCAGAATCCTTATACGACTGTGCAAGGTAGAAAAGAGTGCGAGCCCTATCCGTCTCTGGATTTGTATCTAATTCAGTCTGGAGAAGCTTGGCATCATTTGCATACTTCTGCGGATCCTGTGAACGGCATCCTTCTGTGCGTGCAACAACTCGAATAGTCGTTGGCAGGCATTCTGTGGGATGCGGGCGGCCAGGACAATTTGCATACTCGTGAACTGCTCCGACATATTCCCACGGGAATTTCAGATTGAACAGCTGGGGACGCTGTTGAACCATTCCACCGTGCGAAACCGTAACGCGATATGCAGTTTGGGAATCCTTTTCAAGCAAGCTTCTGTCTAGGTAGCCCTCACCTTCGATACTGTCATCTGCATCCAAAACCCATCCCCAGTCCATGTGGGCTCTTGCAAGTTCAAATGCTTCCGTACGATTGTAACCAAAATTCACCCAGGGTTTCTGATATAGAAAACCTGGCTTTCCAAGCTCCTGAGCAATAGATCGGATAATATCCATCGTCGTATCCGTTGATCCGGTATCGACAATGCACCATGTGTCCAGAAACTTCAATGCAGAACGCAAACTACGTTCTATAACTGCAGCCTCATTCTTAACGATCATAATGACACCGGCACGCATTTAAAGTATCTACTACGAAGTCTCTCAAAATGGATGTTCTGCTTGTTTGTGTATGAAGGACAGCATACACAATGTACGCCGATCCAGCACTGACTCGCGAGCAGATTGAAAACTATGCACGTCTTGTTTCTGAGAGACTTGGAGCGGGGTTCTCGGAGAGGGTGTACCACACCGCTCTCGAGTACCATCTTAAGTCACAGGGCATTCCGTTCGAGACAGAACGCGTTCTTCTAGTGCCCTACATGGATGTCGTTGTTGGAACAGTTCGTGCTGATCTCGTTGTACGCAATCACCTTATCGTTGAACTCAAGTCAGTTCCTCGTATCCGCGACGAGCACGTTTCCCAGTGCAGGATGTACATGCGCTTGATGGGAATCGACGAGGGTCTTGTAATCAATTTCGCAACGGACGGTACTCTTGAGTTTCGGGCAGTCGGTCGTGTAGAGACTATCCGTGTAGATGACATTCCTACCGTCTAAGGGTCCGCTTGCGTCTACCTGCATAACGCCGGCGAGTTGCTCGCCTTCTTCTACGACCACCTTCCGGGATTCCTAATAACTTATGAATTTCTTTTGTAATGGCCAGCACCTCCTCTCGAATCGCGTCTATCTTACTACTAACAGCTTCTAATGCTTTTTCGTTCTCGCTTTTGCCGGCTTGACTATTTCCAACCTGAGATTCCGATTGAGGACCTACAGCCGCTACGTGCTCTGCCCCAACTGCCTGTATCAAGATACTTTCTTCCTCGACTAACTCCGCGACGGCTTCCTGTAGTTTTTCTCTGCTATCCTGTAGATTTTTTAGTACTTCTTCACTAATTCCCGAACCTGCAGCAGCCGACATTTACTTATGGCTACGACGAGTTTTGCGACTGTGGCGGCGTCTACGCCCTCGCGTCTTACGACGACGACGACCACCTTCGACAACGGGTTGGGGGTCATTCTGATCATCGACGACGACTGGATCACCCCCGTCAACAGGAGTAAAGACCCAACTGAACTTATTGAGGTTTGTTTGTACTCCTAGTGCAGCTGTATCCGAGTCGAAGTTAAAGTATGTCCCGCCAAGAAACCTTGCAGTCGGCGGTTGTCTAATGTCTGGATTATTCATGATTCTATTAAGATTGAGCCTGTCAACGTAGCCTGGCTTCGCTGTAACAAGATACTTCTTTCCCTTTTCAAGAGGGGGCATTTATCTAAACGCTCTGAATAAATTCCCATCTCAGATAGTCACAGATCTTCTTCCAGATTTGATCGTGCGATATCAGTCTGTCTCGTGACTTGAGTAAAGGAAAGTAGATCTTGTACTCATCCAGTTCAAGTAGTTCAAAGAACTTGTAGAGAATGTACGAATACGAAAGGAAGTTGGTACGATCGTTCGGACAATAGAGTAAAAAGGGTGCTTGGATTTCTTGGAACATTGCACGGACCTTCTCTTCAATTTCAGGCGTAATTGTTGGAGGAGGATTTCCATTCAAGCGACTCAAAATATGTGCAGCGTGTTCGTAATAACTGTTACGACCTAGCTTCTTTAGAATTTCCCGAATTTGGCCTTCATCAAGAGATGCCACATTCTGAATTCGCCGTTTCTTCAGTTCAAGAATCACTTCATGAATCACATCTTCTGGAATGTCAGTCGATTCCTTTGCCTGGAACTGATTGAGAATTTCGTTGAGGTGATTGATCTTCTTATATGCATAGTTATTGCGTTCTTTGGGAGGGTCGCGAAAGCTTGGAAAATCGGAGACGACCATTGCACATTCTTCTGATCCGCAGCGCGGACAGACTAGAATGCCTTCGGATGCAATTTCTTCGCGTGCAATATTGCACTGCGAACAATGTTCAGTCATCCGCTTGACTCCCTCCGAATTGTCAGGTAATCCCAGACCCATTCTAGAAATGTATTCGTCAAAGATCTTCTTTTTTGAAGGAGGTTCGAAAGAATCCGCAGTCGATATAAACTTATCGAATGTAGTTGAATGACCGCTTTCAATCTTGATCATTGGCTGGACCTTCTTCTTTGGTTGTCCACAATAGTAATCAAGCATAAGATCGCCATTCTTAATGTAATACGATTCTACCCTCTCTGTTTCAGATAGCTGTAGTCTTAATGCATCTTTCTTTTGTTCTAGCCGAGTGAGTTGAATCACTTGCTCAACAGAGGGCTGAATCCCCAAAATCGATTGATGCGTATTGATTGTTTCTTCGACATCTGCAAGTTCTGCTTTAAGTTGATCAATGTGTTCAGGGGTTGCTCTTTTCAATAAATCAACAACGTGTTGCTGATGTAGTGAATCAAAAGTCCCAAGTATATCTAGTTGTTTATGAGCAGGGGTTTCTCTAACCTTCTTTACTCTGAACACGTCCATTTTTATGAGTCAGTGTGTTGATCGGTGTAAGCTAGTGTTTGCGTGTGCCGCGCCCGCGTCTGTGACCGCGGCGACGCTTTGTCCGTTTATTACGCGTGCCACGCGTTCTCCGACGGCCTCCCTCGGATTTCTTAGAGTCTGTCGCTGCTGCAGCTCCCGCACCCGCTCCAGCGGGTCCTCCGGCCATACCATCGTCTTCGGTGTCTGCATCAGACCCAGATGATTCATCGATAATCTCAGCGGCCCTAGGTGCAATCTGGCCGACCTTAGCAATGATTCTCATGATAAGTCGGGGCTTTCCAGCCTGCGGCGGTACACGGGCAAGATCCATCAGCACTCGTATTGCTGCATCACGATTAGCCGGATTCTCCATAAGTGCCCTGGCAGCCCCATCTCCGGTTTCAGCGAGTTGTGCTATATGTGTCCACATCATTTTTGTCAGTTTCATCGTGATGAGTCCAACACCGATTACTGACGCCGCTCCCGCATTAGCAGCCACAATCTGGGCTGCACCTAAAACTGGATCAATTAATGTCTCAACAAACCCAGGTGTTCTGACTGCAATTGCAGAGATAATTGACGTAAGTAATGAACCGATGAATCCATTTGTTCCCTTTGCTACATCTTTGAGTAGCATCAGTCCTCCAGCTACTCCGGCAGCTTTTGCGACAGCTCCCTTGATTGAGGCTGCAAGTACAACCGGATCAACTGTTTCCACTCGTCCTTCGATGTTCTGAATCGCAGTATCGATGTTATTGTACATGGTTGTAAGCACTCCACTTCCGAGTTTACATAATGCCTGAGCAGTGTCGCGAACGCTGAGCGTCCATGCTCCACCGTGCATACGGCGTCTGCGGCCACCAGCAGGCGGGAGTGCACCTCTCCCTAAGAACTTATCCGCGATCCCGGTAAAGAGAATGAACTGTTCGACCTGATCAGCAGGAGGAAGTCTGCACGTCTTGAATTCGTCCTTCTTAAGTTCAGCTTGTATTTCTGCAAATCTCGTGTCAAACCACTTTGTTCTGGGCATTCTGAAAACGAGTGCAGCAACTGCAGCCATTTCGTCGTCGCTATACTGACCAGAAGCTCTGGCCGCAGCCCATTCTGGATCAACTTGCATAGAAGAAGAACTGGAACTCGAACTGGACGACATTTGATTATATTGATCTTAGAAACTATTCCTTGAACGCGAGACCAAACAGCAAGAGTCCAAGAGCAAGACCGTAGAGTGCTTGCGAGTAGAAAGGATCGTCTTTAACCAATGGTTCAAATGAAGAATGAAGAAGAGAGAAGGATTCGATGCCGGGCGATGTAATGGGTGCAGTTGCAGCCGCTTGACACTTCTGAAGACTTTGTTCGAGACCGGGGACCAGATAGTAGGTTTGATTTCCCGATGAGTTCCCTGCACTATCCGTTGTCGGACATGAATACGCTTTGCATTGTGGAACGCCGGGAAGCATTAGTGCGTGGAAAATCGTGATCGGATTCGTCGCAACTAGATCTCCCATCATTCCAGGAACAATGCCATCAAATGTATTCAGATCTCCGCCCAATGCAGCTCCGAGACTGGGAAAATCCGCAGCAATATCACTTCCTTCCATTCGGTTATTCACGAATGTAGATCGAGGAACTGTCTTTCCATTATTTGGGTCATTCGGGTCTGTGACAATACACGACCCACCTGAATCAGAGAAATATTGATTTCCAAGTAGCGGCCCAATCGTCAAATTTCCCACATAATCGCCGATAGCCGTTGCATTCGTTACAACTTGATCAATCGATCCGCTCTGTCCAACTCCCTTTGATCCGGGAGATTGAATTCCAGCAGTATAATCAAACGTCGATGCAGGTGGCGGGGGTGCTGTTGGGTCTAATGAATCCCAAATGGACATGGCCTTGCATTGTAGTCTCACTTTTTCTTGGAGATTTCAAGGAGCTGTTTATTGAAGTGGGGATTTGTTAGAATACATGGACGGTGTCGTGCTGCAAACCCAACAACATCTTCAATTTGAACATTGTACTTTCTGAGAATATATGCAATCGACATGGACACACTACGATTCATCCCCGCATGACAATGGACATACGTTCTTCCCTTTGAAGAATCGAGAGCAGCTGCAAACTGTGCATATATGCGATTCAGCGACTCCTTTTCTGAATCATCCATAGGAAGATGCTTATATCTTTTTCCGAATGAAAGACGTGCCCATCGAGGACATGATACTTCTTCGGCGACATTGATGATATTCTCGATTTCGTTCGTCTTTACAAAGGAGGGTGTTAGATAGACTCCCGGACCCACAAGTAGCGTATGTGTTAGCGGAATTGGCGGATCAGCGAACGGACCCCCAGACATACGTCTTATAGATGCAAGAAATGCCTCCATACTTATCTACCCTTTCTTCTGCGAATAACTTTATCTGAAATAGACTCATCCATTAGACAATGAATGAGTTTATTCGAGGTAAGTCGGTTGAATTAGCAGAACAGTTCTTTCGGTTCATCTTTTTCTGGGAGAAGGACGACACTCGAATCGGACATATGATCCGATGGATTCATCATGCAGTGATGTATTGCATGCTGGTGATGATTATTGTAACGCATACGTTACTTCCTCAATCTTTTGTGCTTCTTCTTTCCGTGTATGTATGCGTCGTTCTCATTTGGATTCAGCATATTGTAACCGGCGGATGCGTGGTCTCTAAGGTCGAACAGAAATTGCTACATGACACGAGCAGTTTTGTCGACCCGTTCTTGGAGCTGTTTCACATTCCGATTACGCCCGAAGCGACGATCGGAGTTACGATCATGGGAAGTACATTGGTTGTCGTCATGCTTGGACTCGAAGTATTCGCAAGAGGATCGATTGCAGTTCACGAGTTTATCAACAGTGTCATACTAAAATAGGTGTTAGAACACTTTGCAAAATATACGATAGGACGACAACTGCAAGACCGACGACAGCTGCACCCGTGAACGACAGCGTGCCGCCGCTCGAGTATACGCCCGGGATATAGCGTAGTCCAAGAGACTGGACCATCGGAATACTGAGTACCATTGTAGCTAGGAATACGCAGAGATAGAGTACGATTGTGCGTAACACACCCTTTACGTAAGGAGTTGCCGGAGCAGTTGATCCCTGTTGGGGGGCAGTGTACTGCATCGTTCCCGGAGTTACAACGGGTGTATATGTGGTAGACGACGGAAGCGGCGGAGCATTCTGGGGAGATCCGCCAGGGGGAGGGAAAAGAGCATCGAGGGGCGTCGCGTCCATTTTGTATTTCTATATGAAAGTGATTTTATCGTGTGGACGCAGGACACGATGCATCTTCCATTGTGAAGCGATAGCACTTTCCATCCATACGAACAACCCTGTTAACGAGCTCATTTGGAGGTAGAGCTGCAACCATATCAACTGTTTGGCGGCGGTGAAATAGGAGAACAGCAACTCCAAACCCAATAATGAACGAAAAGAAAAGCTTGGCCTTTTCATCTCGAAGAACTTCGGCGATCATTTGTGTTGTAGAGACAGGAGATTCATGGAATCAAATTCAGATGGGCATGGAACCTCAAGAGGATGCATACGATAGCATCCGTTGTCTACTTGTTCTTGCTTCATAACCATATCTGGATTCCGCACGTCGGGCAGTACCTTCATTTTGGTCCGAACAGGCTCGAAAACAGATACGATTAAAAGACCGGTGAGAAACCCTATAAAAAGAAGTGGAAGCGAGAACTGCATCTTTAGTCTTCTCTTTGAAGAAAGGTTTAGTGCTTCCTTGTTGTTCGTCTACCACGGCGGCCGCCCTTGCGACGAGTTCCGCCCTGGCTCTGAAGATTCCTTGCTCTCCTAGCTGACACACCAACTTCCCGTCTCCGCAAATTTGGTAGGATTTCTGAAGGTGGCGGAGGAGATGGGGAAGAGCCAGGGAGAGGGAGAGGAGGCGAAGGCGGAGGAAGAGGCGGAGAAGGAGGACGACGACGAGTAAAAGGAGCAGGAGGAGCAGGAGGAGCAGGAGGAGGAGGAACGTACGCAGGTGCAGGTGGAAGAGGTGCACGTCTAAACCCGTCCGCCAATGTTATAGCCCGCTTGCGATTCGGTCTAGGAGATTCATTCCGTCTTCTTCTGCGAACTACAGGTTCCGGAGACGGAGCCGCCGAGACTTCCCCAGGCGATGGAGCCTCCGAGACTTCCCCAGGTGATGGAGCCACAGATACTTCCCCAGGCGATGGAGCCACAGATACTTCCCCAGGTGATGGAGCCACAGATACTTCCCCA
>Ga0208053_1000170_pt1 | contig 15276 bp, 20 predicted proteins | sample LakMenEpi20May10_FD_150719 | JGI IMG/M metagenome (GOLD analysis project Ga0208053, IMG submission 150719) | Freshwater microbial communities from Lake Mendota, WI - 20MAY2010 deep hole epilimnion (SPAdes) | ecosystem: Environmental > Aquatic > Freshwater > Lake > Epilimnion/Euphotic zone ... | reverse complement strand
TGTTGTTACTGTTCCATTTTTTAATATTCTTACAATCCATTTATCCGCCAACTCAGCGTAACTAACTCCAACCTTTTTATTTTTATACATACCTCTTTTTTTTGTAAAAGAGTTTCCATAATTTAATCCTGCCATCGCTAAAAAAGTTTAAAAACACATACTGCTAACAAGCAATTGGTGCTATAATTTTGCCTATTAAGTTTATCGTAAAATTGAAATGTCTGCAAGGCAAAATAACAGACACCAATCGCCAACCGTTATAGGTAATAAAATTTACTACCGTTCCCATTCCAATTTCTCGTTTATAGCCTCGACAATCCATCTGCCAAATTCATCTTGAAAACTTGCTGCTGCATCTAAATCAATAGTTTTATCCTTATTGATGAATAAGTTTTGAATTGCTCCCCAACCTCTTAAATCAGCAAGTTTTTGATGTCCACCATCCTTTTCAATTCCCCAAATAAATTGTCCATCTTCATCGTATTTAGCTTTCACTCCAATAAAATCTGTTACTTTCATAATCCATAAATTTTACAACCTATAACAAAGGCTATAAGCAATTGCCTATCAGCGTTTGTGGTTAATTGAGCAGTATTTACAAGGCAACTACTCATAGCCTCAACCGTTAGTAGCAATTATTTTTTGCTACGTTCTGCACAATATTTACAGTTCCCCTTATGCGTTACACTTCTCGTACCAGAAGCAAAAATCAGATACTCACAACTATCGACTACAAGCACTTCTATATCACTTCCAAAATATTTTTCACCTGTTAAATTTTTCCTTACAGTAGTATCACAACCGCAAAAAATAACAGCTACTAACAGCACCTTTAAGCCATTTTTTATTGTTTCATTTTTCATATTCGTTAATTATTGTTTTAAATTAATATTCGTTTAAACGGCTCAAAGCTGCAAACCGTTATAGGTAATGTTTTTACCCACCGCACTACTCACGTTTATTAATTTTAATCGATTCCTCACTTACCTTTTGAATACACTCCTTTAGAAATTCTAAAACAGCTTTATTTTCCTTTTCAAAATAATTTCCCATTTGAAAAATTTTCTCATCATCAAATTCAAATTCTACTTTTTCGGTTTTAATTTTAATTTTCATATTTATAATTTTAGTTGTTAATTCCTACGCAAAAAACACATACCTATAACCGCACCTAATAAACAGCAAGCCGATTTATTAGCTGCAAAACGTTATAAGCAATGCTATTCAGACCACTGATTCCCACATTTTTCACAACAATATTTTTTACCAGTTGAAAATATTACACTGCTATCACCATCTTTGAAATAAGAAGCTGATACCATTTTCTTGTTCATCCAACAATCGTGTTTAAAAGCACTGCTTATAACAGCGTATATACGCAATGCTTTCATTTTTCCAATTAAAGTTTTCATATATTATTAAATTTTGTATTTCAAATTAAATTTTCGTTAGCACTGCGTATATACGCAAATCGTTATAGGTAATATTATTTTTTATCAGTGAGTTCTAATATACTCCGTAGAAGAACTTCTTGTGATACTTTGTGATGTCTTCTATCAGCATCCCAATAATCTAATCCGTTCCACTCAAATTTATCATAAGCACCGACTTCTCTTGTCATATATAAATATCCCCAAAGTTCGTCCATTTCTTTGCGAAGTTCTTCTACTTCCATTTCTTTAATGTCTTTCATAATTCTATTTAATTTAGTGTTTAAAAAATAATACATACTTATAACAACAAATATAAAACATTTATTCCAGTGTTCCAAATTTATTGTTGTGTTTATATTTATATTCTGTTTTTCAATTTAAGTTTAGTTTAATAAACGTTTTATATTTGCAACCGTTATGTGTCATTTTAAAGTAGACACCATCTAGCAGTTATTCCCACTACCTCATCTAAGTCAACAGACCATATTCTATCAGCTCCTTCAACCGAAATTTCCCTTTCACCTTTTGTTCCGCTAAGTTTTGTCATACTAAACTTTTTACATTTAATTGTCAAAGTTTGACCATTAGACAGAATGAATACTACTTTTAATTTTCCTATTTCCATAATTTTAATTTTAGTTTATTAATAAAAAAACGTCACATAACACACGCTTTGGCAACAGTTTGGCAGACGTATAAGCTTTTGCAAAAACGGTAGACATTTATTATTTTTCTTTGCAAAAGTCCATTAAGCAGTTATCTTTGTTATTAGCGTTTCGGTAGACATTGTTACAAATCAAACCGATTGCAAAGCGATTTAAACTTTGAAGTATTTTAGTAAGTTTTTTCATTTTACTATACTGTTAATTTTATTAATGAATTAAAAAAATCATTTGTGAAATAAACTTGTTTTGACCCTTCAATAAATTTATCAATGTGGTTATTATTCATTGCATTAAACTCTACCTTTTTAATACCTAAACTTTTTAAGACAACCATATCTAAATTGTCAGTAGCAGAAACAAGTTTAAATTCTATTTGGTTATTTCCATTATCTAAAACATATTCTGCAACATTGCTAATAATAAAGTTACCTACTCTTACTGTTTGATTGCTTACTGATATTAAATTTCTCATATTGTTTAGTTTTATAGTGTAAATATACATTATATATATTATATACATCTCATATATTTACATTATTTTTGTAAAGTGCTATAAATCAGATAGTTTAATTTTATAATGGACCCCTAAAAAAGTAAAAGTAAACGAAATACTAACAAAATATTAGCTCATTTTGGCATTATATAAATGGTTAGAAAGCCAATATCCAACCGTTATAACCAATACTACATCATACCTTCGATTTATATACTCTAACCACTTTTTTATCCTTTACTTCAAATACCATATTTATCTTTAGATTTTCATCCATTAAATTTGGTGATAAATATAAACCATCTTCCCATGATTCTGGGTTTATTAATTCATAAGTAATTGGATTAATCATTGGTGATGTTGGTTTAAATTCACTAATTGGAACTGGTTTTTGATAAACGATGTTTGTATAAATTTCTCCCATTTTATTTATTTTTTTGTAATATTTTATTTAGTGATATCCATCTTTATTGATAGTAATCTATTAACAATTCTATTGTAATCCGGACTCCTTTTATCTAAAGAACCACCGATCTCTTCTATAAGTTGTAGATGATTGTTTTTAAATAATTTATCCAGGTTGGATACGACTTCAGCTCTATTATCAAAAGAGCCAATAATTTTTTCAATTTTTTGTTTTACTTCCATAAATTATTTAAATTGAAACTATAGATGAAACATCATTTTCTTTTTTAATCATTAAAATGTTGTCAGCCCAATCTCTCACCAATTCTCTATGTGTTATCAATAAGATACTATCAAAACTACTTTTAATTTTTTCAAAAAATGGTCTCATTAAAGATAAATTCTCATCAGCCACTTTACCCAATACCTCATCCAATACTATGATATTTGGTTTAGGTAGTGTAGAAACTTTACCTAATACTAATCTAAGAGCTAAAGCCGCTAATGTTTTCTCAAACCCAGACCCAGACTTAACCAATTTAGGTATAAAGTTTTTTATGATCAGGAATTCAACCTCATTCTTATCATTAACATTTAATTCCAATTCAAAATCACAAGCCCCATCTAACATTTGTTGAATCTCTGAATTAATAATTGGTATTACAGATCTTAAAACTAACTTACCAATTCCATTTTTACCAATCATTTTACAATAGATGTCAAATATTTTTTCAACATCTAATTCTTTCCTAATGGTTTCTATTAATTTGGTTTTATCAATTGTTGACTCTTCTAATCTAATGATTTCATTATTATTTTTTTCAATTAGTTTCATAAAATTATTCTTATCAATATCGACCATTCTAATCCTTGAATTAACTCCGGTTAACTGACTTTCTAATTTTTGATTGGAATCAATAAATTCAGTGTTTCTCTCATACTCCTTAAGTTGATTATTCTTCTCTTTAAGGGTTACTCTCATTCGTTCTAAATCAACTTCAATCTTATCTTTCATTAAAGATTTTCTATCAATAGAATCTGATTCGGATTTTTGAACATCATATCGACTAATCAATAGATCTAGTTCACCTAATTCAATTACTAACCCCTCATTAATTTTAGTTAATTCAATAGATTTATTTTCACTATCACTAATTTCTTTACTATGGTCAACATCTTCTAATGATCTTTTACAAGTTGGACAAAATTCACCTTCTTTAAGAGCTTTAATGTGACTACTTAATTTATTAATCTCACTAATATTACCCCTCCTAGAAAGTTCTACTTCATTCCTACTATCTTTAGTTTTTTTATGTCCATCTTCATCATATGTTGATTTACCTAAAGTTTCTAATTCTTTAATAATAGTATCTAATTCCGCTTTTTTATTAACACCATTTTTAGTTAATAAACCAATATCAGTTTTTAATGTCTCAGGGTTTAATTTTAAAATCTCAGGATCTATTTGAACTTTTTTAGATAGTAACCCATCTCTCTCGTAGTTCAATTCTTCAATCGTTTTAATGGATTCTTCCAAACTTTTATTAGTATCATAATTTGATACACCTAAGTTTTCAATCGTAAGACCATTGTTAATGATTTCATTCTTTAACGTTTCAATATTATAAATGTTAGACTTCATAGTTTTTTTAAACTCTGATGTCATTTTCTTGGCGATCTCTTCTTTATCATCTAACACTTCAAGTCCAATAAATTTGGTTAGTGTTTTACCCCTCTCTGTTGGTTTAGAATCAATTAAATCTGTAAGGTTATCACCGGTAGCTATAATCGTGGCCATAAAATCACTTTCACTACCTATGGCTTCAGCGATTTTTTTAGTGGTGTCTTGTGTTTGTTCACCTTTTAAATCTTCCTCTGTACCATCTGGTAATATTTTTTTATATTCAACAGATGATGATACACTCCACCCACCAGCTTTTTTGGGTTTTCTATTGATAACTCTTTCAATCATAAAATCATCACCATCAATCTCAATTAAACCTTTAACTCTAACAATATTACTTTCTCTAAAACTATTGAAAATATCTTCATTTTTTTCTGTCTTAGTAGTTTCACCAAAAAATAAAAATTTAAGGGCGTCAACTGAAAAAGTGGTATTATGGGAAACAATACCATTTGTATAGTATTGATGTACTTCCGCTACTTGTATGTCATATAAAGTATCTTTAAAATCCATTAATTTAATACTTTTAACTTTCTTAATACCATCAATCGTCTGTATTGGTGTATCAACTTCAATTTCTTTAAGGACAACAAATTCACCATCTTCTTTTTTCAATTTATGATAATCAGCCCCTTCCACGTATTTACCATCTTCTAATTCACATCGATAAACATCAGCATTTTCTTCCGTAATACCACACCATTCAATATCTTTGAATCCATAAGGTGTACTAACTTTAAAACTTAAATCACCATATTTTTTATAAATTTCATTTAATTCACCTATTGTTAAACTTTTCTCCATTTTATTTTTTTTATTTTAAAAACTATTTTTATTTATACAAACTTTATTAATATCCATTAACTTTTAACCAGTTAAATTTAAAAAATTTTTACACTTATTAATAACACTTTCTTTATTTTTTTTATATTCAGAATCCCAAACGACTAATAACTCAAACCCATGTTCATTAGCTATATTTTTTTTATTCCCATCTTTTTCCCAAATTTCTTGGGCTGACAAATACTTCCTAAATGGGTTTGGAGTATCAGTTTCATTATAAATCTCTGGGTTAGCATGATAGACATCACCATTATATTCAATAATTTTCTTATTTTTTAAATCGGTAAAGTCATACCTATAAAACCCATTAGAATTATTTAACACAAACTCCCCACCCTTTTTTGCGAATAAAAAATAATTTAATTCATTAACCTCAATATTTTCAATTAATTTTAAAAATAATTCTTGACTTACTTCTGAATAACCTGATTTTAATTTACCATTTTTATATAAACTTTTTTGCCAATTATTTTGTCTCTGCACAAATATTTTTCGTCCATTTTCTTCACCATGTTTCTTTAAACATTTCTCTAAAGAAAATGTATTTTGTCTTTCTGACCTTAATTTCACCGCTTCCTCATTAGAATAACCTTTATTTAACCAATATTCTAAATTAGCTGAACCTAATTTACCATTTTCACTCCTTTTTTCCATTCTACTATCCCATATTTGTTTACCCTCAATTTCACCAAATCTAGCGATACACCCTCTTAGAGAGACCAATTTCTGACCTTCTATTTGTAGAATAGCTTCGGACTCTGAGTACCCCTTTTTAATCCAATGTTCTTTATTTACCGGTCTTAATGTCTTAATATGTTCTAATATTTTATCCTCTGGTAAGCCCCTATCTAACCAATACTTTTCACTATATGGTGAACTTTTCGGTATTTTAACATTATTCATTTTTAACCTATTAATTATTACTTCTCGATCAACACCATATTTTAAACCAATATTTTTTGTTGATTCAAAATCTTCAGTATACATTTTAATCATATCTTTAATTTCTAATTCCGTGAATTGTTTTTTATTACCCATTTTAGTTACATTTTTATATAAATATAACCGACTAACCAAAAAGGTAAATAAAGTAATATATTTATTTTAACTCATCTGGCAAAAAACCTAATTTTTTAATGATATATTCCTCATTATAATCTATAAGTACTTGAGTATCAGCCCTAACGCATTTACCCCCCTGGTTTGGTGGGTCCGACACAACCACACTAACACCGTTAAGGTCAGAATAGTTAATTACATTATCATCACCAAAACTTAATAAGTTATCAATCTCAATAGTTTTAATAAACCATTTACGATATCTATAATCAGTATCTTTAATTAGTTTATATTCCTCATTAACTTTATCATCCAACTTAACGATACGATCCCAATTAGTTTCAATTTTTTCTCTATCTAACCATTCTTTAAATAAGTTTTTTTGATATGTAGTATCCATAATATTATCAACCACACCATCAGACAATCTTATTAACTCTGGTTTATTACCTTCTTTAACCGCCCTAAAAATAACATTAATTGATGTGGGTGGTACACCATACTTTTTTGAGAAATAAGCTTTAATTCGTTGTTTACCTTCATTTGAATTATTTTCCGGTCTATCATCCCAATAAACTTTTACTTGTGCCTTTGATGGTAATGTACTAGTTACTCCGTCTTTTTTAATCATTTCTTTTTCCATATTATTTGTTTTTACCCTTTATTATATCATATAAATTTGAATTACCAAACCAACCGGTTTTACCTTCACCATAAATGTCATCATCCACTTTAATTGGTGGTTTAACAATTTTTATTTCTTCTTTTTTTAAATCAATATCAATCTCATACTTTTTAACCTCATCATTATCTTTAACAATTTCATCAATTACCGGTATTAATGGTTCTTCTTTAATCGTTTCCTCAACAACTATTTCAACCTCATTTTTTTTACGAAAAATCTCTGGAACTGAACCAAATTTTTCAGTGGTAAAAGCTTGTCTTATTAATTTTAAAATAAATGAATTAGTATCCTGGATATTGTTTACACGACAATATTCAGTAATATCATATTTTAATTTTTCTGGTAATTGATTAATCATCAAATCTATCAAAATTTTGGTAAAATGGTAAATAGTAATCATTAAATAATCCCACTACACTACCATTAAATGATAATACACTCTCAATTGAATTGATTCTTGAGTATATTTTAAAATATGTATTAGGTTCAATATTATCTAATGTTCCAATACATTTTATACCTTGAATTAATTCTTTCATTATGAATTGACTAATATCTCTTTATCGGATTCAATATCATCTAAAGAGTTTATTTTAAAAGTATAGAATCCATGATCAGTATCTATATCAACTTCTTCATATTCTTTTGACATTAAATCCCAAACTAAATATCCGTGTCCGTGGCCAGCCGATTCAGCGAAATCCTGTTGAATGAATGATCCACTATAAATTATGGGAATACCTTTATAAGATAATTTTTGTCTCATATGTATATCACCTAACATAACAATATCCAAATTTTCAAATTGTGTTAAATCCCCACCCTCAATATCAAAACCTAAATCAGTTCTTGATCCAGTTAACGGACCATGGTATAAACCTATATAAGTTTTATCTTTACCATACTCTAATTTAACCTCATCAATATTAGGTCTTGAATTACCATCAATCATTGAGTATGGACACCATACAACATTATCGTCCACATCACAAACACTATGTTTATAATAAAAAATGTTTTTATTTCTCATCATCTCAACTATCGGTGTGATACTATCTAATCGATCAGTATTATGTTCTAATAAATCGTGATTACCAGGTATGATGATTGTCTTACATCTTACCGCACACTCATTTAGAAACCAACTTAATACCATACTAAGTTCATTTGATATAGTAATCTTTTGATGTACTAAATCACCAAGTATAGCTATCCTAACTTCATCAGGACTATATTTAGTGAGTATTAAATCAACTTCTTTAAAGAACTTTTCAGCTTGTTCTCTATATTCTTCATGTCTTTTAAATGTTCTGAAATGTAAATCAGCTATGTGTATAATTTTTTTTATCATTTTATAAATTTAGTTAAAATTTTTTACTTAATCAAATATTTTTTCATATCCATATTTAAAATTGTGTTAACAACTTTTTTTGGTGTTCTATACTCTTCATACTCCCCATCTTCTTTTAATAGTACCACAACACAACCCAGTAAATTAATATTTTCATATTTACTACCTTGTAACATTTTTATCATTAATTTACCATAAAATGGTAATTGTGCGTAGTAATGACCTAAAGCTGTACTTGGTAAATCGTTAAATGGTGGATACATTTTTTTAGTGAAGATTGTTTCTAAGAAATTTTTTGGTTTATTGGTTTTCCAATCAGTTATCACTAACCCATAACCATCACCTTCTCTATTTTTCATCAACCAAACTTTGTCTGGTTGACCGGTATAACCTAAATGTGGATCACCTAAAACAATTTCCGTATCTATTAAAACAGCCCCACGTTCATTCATTAAATTTAAATAATTAGTTCCGGCTCTAACCATATAATCACCAACCTTTATTTGGTTAGAATCACATTCAAAAATTGGTTGTCTAACTTCCTTATTTAAATTAAACATTTTTACCGATTCAATTTCCAATAGGTAATGTACTCTACTACCCATATTTGTTGACATTAATCCAGCTTCAGCCCACTCCTTAATTAATTTATCTTTTAAGATAGGATCACCCTTACTTTTTTTAAACGCGGCTTCCTCGGTGGGGAATTCATCATAGAATAGTTTTAGTACTTTTGAAACAGATGGGTAATCATCTCTAAGAGTCCCAGTAAGATCTTTCATTCTATATTTATGTTCATCTTCAGTAAAGTCTAACTCTAACTCATTTCTTCTTATACTTAATAATTCTTTAATCTCATTGGAGATATCTAATAATTCTTTATCCATTATAATAAACTTTCTTTTAATTTAAATGATTTTTTTAATAACTTGATTATGGCCGGTTTACCGAAGTTTTGATGTAGTTCTGATAAATCATACCCCTTGGGCATTTTAATTACTCTTATCTTACCATATAACCTTCCGGAGTTTAATTTTTTATATACTTTAATACTATCTTCCCAAGCGTCATCATCTAAACAAATAACAACATTCCCACAAGCCTTTAATTGTAATTGTTCATTTAAATAATCAGATACCACTTTACCAAGTAAAGGTATTGAGTTAGGTACTACTATATGATCAAATACACCCTCCACTAAATATATTGTAGAATCCCAGGATAATCTACCCTCATTAAATATAATAATATTTTTATCCGCTTCTGGGTTAATATATTTAGGTTTTTGATTACAATATGTCCTTGAAACAAAATAATTATATGTACCATCAACAGCTAATGATGGGACTACAATTTTACCTCTATAGTCACCTTCAACCACATAATGAAAGTCAAATTTTTTAATTATATCCTCATTAATGTTTCTTGAACCTAAGTATTTAGTAGCTCTAAAGTGTTCTTTACCATTACCATTTATGATCGGAATAAATTCTTTCTCTAAACCACCAACCTTTTCTTTTTCTTTTTTATCAGCGTAATTCTCATCTGGGATTAGTAACTCATACTTTTTTTGATGTCCTTTATTACCAAATATTTTAAATAATTTACGTATCGTACCTTTAGTACCATTTGTTTGTGAACAAGACCAACATTGAAATACCCCAGCGTGATAATTAATTTCTAAATTACCTTTACCATCACCATCATATGAACCTTTCTCTTCGGAACATGTTGGACAATCAAAACCGATTTCACCTTTTGATTCATCGTGTTTTCTAATTGTACCTAAAACATCACATAAAATATCTACTACCAATTCTGACATAGATACAATTATAGTAAAAAAAAATTAGAAAGGAAAATTTATTACCAAATACCTTGTTTTTTCATAGCACCTCTTACACAAGCGAAAGCGTCTGTCATATCAAAATTTTCTTTCTTTAGTTTATGATTTTTATCATAAAACCAAACAATTTGTGGTTCTAATTGAGCAACCTTTTCCCATATAACCATCTTTTTATCAATTTCAAATGGGTAAGCCCCAAATAGTACTGGTTTAGCCTTTTCAACTTCTTTCTCAGTATAACTGATACCCTTTTTATTGACAGTTCTTTTTTCAACTAACTCAGGGAAAGCGTATTTTCTTGAGTCGTAAGATGAAATGAACTCTGGGACAACGTTTAATGTTTCATAAACAGATCTACTAATCATACCATTAAATCTAATTAATGTGGCAATTGTGTACACATTATTAGAACCCAATAAAGGTTCTTCTATAATAACTTTCTCAATATCTTCATCAGCGTATTTTTCAAGAAATTCTTCTTCAAAAACTTGAACTTTCTTAATTAAGACTTCAATGTCTGATAACTTTTCTTTATTTTTAATTTTAGGTGTGATATGGGTTAATTCTAATAATTTACCACTCCAGTCAAATAACGCAACACCAATTGTAGTTGTTGATACATCTAAACCTAATATTCTTTTACTCGTTTTACCTTCACTCATATGTAACTTTTTATTTTTATTTAATTTTAAATGTATAAATTAACTTGTGTGATGAATTGATCTCCAGCCCCATGTAATAATGGTTTATTATAAACACCAACCCCTAACAAATTATTCGCATCATCCCAAACTAACATAGTATCTAATCTAACTTTATAATTTGAACTAAAACTTCCATTTAAACTATTATAAAACTTATTTACAGTAATTAAACTGTTAAATGAAAAATAATTTTTTAAAACTTTATTTTCTAATGTAATATTCCTATTAGTCTTACCCGTAGCTAAGTCAAAACCATTAACAAAACTAGGTTCCCAAATAACCGCAATATTTGATCCAACAAAATACACACCAACAGAATTAGAAGCTGGGTAAGTAATATTACTTGGGTTATAATATGTAGCCAAAGGTTTGTTAGAAGAACTATATGGTGATAACATACTTGATATGTAACCAGTATCCCAACCAACACCATTTTGTGCCACATTAATTTGTGGACTAAATAATAAAATCGCTTTATTATTATTAAATAATGATAACATTTCTGGTGAATTATCCCAGTCATTTAAATCATAACTACTTAAATTTAAACCAGTATTAGTTTGACTTCCGTACATTTGTACTAAAGTGTCACCACTACCACTATTAACCGGTATTTCAATTTTAACAGTATTACCATTGGCTATCGCACAAAAATCTTTATTTACCGATAACATTAAATAATTACTTGTATTCATACCACTAACAGCTGAATCTTTATACCCACCTTGAGATGGTGTAAAATTCCATTTATTGGCAACAGTTGATGTTAATGGAAAACCAAATCCATTAAGAACACCTAAAAAACTATTAGTTGTGGCTGTCGTACTAATTAAATTATAATCAACTAACGCACTATTATAATTTAAAAATCCACTACTAATTTTACTAGTATTTAATTTACCATCTCCAACTAAAAACAATTCATCTTTAAAGTTAGTACCACTTGATACCGGAACTTGATTGATAGAACTATTCATTAATTCATTAGGTATAATTGTCTGGGTAAAGCCATCAAATGACGCTGAACCAACTAATGAAGGTACAAATTGACTTTCATCTGACGGATAAAAAGCGTATCTATCACATAACGAATAATATTTAAATTTTGATATACCACCATTTAAAAGTGTTGTAGCCCCAACTGTTGTTGGGTAGAAATCTACTTGAAAGGGTATTAAATTATTTTGAAAAGCCATTTTTTAAGTTTTTAAAAGTCTAATGTTAATTCCACACCCACGGTTAACCCTGGTGCTAATTTTATTGGTGTACTAAATTTACCTATGATTACTAAGTCACCTACATTATCGTAGATAGCGACTTCATTAAAGTATAAAGTTGTAGCGGTATCTTTAGTTGGGTTATCAGTAGTTGTATAATAATTACCATCAACTGTCATATTAAAAATTGTTTTAAATATTCTAGCCCCAATCCAAGTGTTTATATTACCATACATAAATCTTTCATCACCAAAATTTAAAACATCTGATTGAGCTATAGTTGGTAAACCTAAATAAGATAAATCAAAAATAGACGCACCAGTATATCTCACATTTGTTAATATGAAATCATTTATAATTGGATTTTGATCTTCCAATGTTAATGGGTCAATTGTTTGTCCAGATAAACCACCCCAGGTAACTTGTCTCCATTCTGTTGGTAAAGGTCTACAATCTGTATCACTAACTATTTGTGAAAGTAAATTAAAGTTATGAGCGTAAAACCCTCTACCATCATAAGTACTAGATTCAACTTGTCTCATATAAGGTAATAAACCTAAATTTTCTATACTAAATTGTACATCTTTACTACTACTTGTTGTGTTAATAATTTTAACATATTTTTGACAAGGTAATGTTGATGTAAAACCACTATCAGTATCTAATTGATAAGTTAAAAACATAGTACTGTTTGGTGGTAAAACACCAGTATTAGTACCAGTCGCTGGGTTAGAAAGTGTCGCGTTTAGTTTTGGTAATGTCCAATTCCTATTTGATTTATAACTCAAAGCCGCTAACAACTCTTCATCGTGAATAGTAAATATTTTTAATTGAGGATAAACTCTACCCACAACTAATGGATTTGATGGATCAATAGTCATATCTGGATGTTCCATCAAATCATAATATTCTATTGAACTTAATCCTACGGTTTTAACATCTCCACTTGAAACGAATGACATACCCATATAAGTACCAGTTGTTGATCCGGAAAATCCTGATCTTCTATCCCACATCACTGTAGGATAATCAACTTGTAATAATTTATTAGTTAATGTATCAATATAGAAAAATTCACCATAAAAATTTGAAATTGTATTATTAGTGTAATGTGTAATCGCAATCGCTTTTACTACGTCATCATCAAAAGATTTTTGATCAGCACAAAGGTTAATTGAAGTTCCACTTGGTGTACATTCACATGTATATCCTAAATATTGTTTTTGTCCAATATAATCCATTGAACCAAATAATTCATATCCTTGATATGTTGTAGCACTCAATCCAGCTAATTCCTCACACCACACATTATTTTGACACCAAAATGGTACATCTGTAATGGAAATATCACAACTACTATTAAACTCTAAAGTACCGGTATTCCAATACGCTGAAGTACAACCAGATGTGTAACAACCATTATTATTATTACAATTATTGTAAGTAAAATATTGTACATTAATACCTGTCGAACCAGTATATTGAGCTGGGATGTTAGGTAATGTTCTATCAACTTCTATTGTAGTTCCAGTTTGACCTTGTACTTTATACCATAACCAAGGTGTCGCTTCATTAGTGACATTAGGTGTTAATTGACCTAAAACCGGATTTGTAAACACAAATTCAATTAAGTCACAATTAGTTAACCCAGTAATACCTAAATCAATAGTAGTACCACCAGTAAATGATGAAATATCTAAAAATCCAGTACTATTCACATAGGTTGTAGATGTCATCACAGTCCAACCGGTAGTCACACCACTAGTTGAATTAAAAAACCCTCTCTCATCAGCAGCATTATTTACTGTCAATGATAGTAAATTTAATACAGCTGGCGTTACTGTTTGTAAAAAAGTTCCATTAGAATTTTTTAGGAATGTTTTTATATTAGGATTTCTATCTTTAGGTCTAAGGATTTTAGCGTCAACCCCAGGTGTATTAGGTGACATATACCCATAATCGATCTCAGAATCACCTACACCCCAACTAGCGAAGTTTAATAGTCCAGATGCCAATTTTTTCCTACCAGTTTCGGTAAGTTTTACATTAATCATTGGATCATTTTGTTTTAAAATATAACTCATTTCTATGTTTTTTTATTATATAAATATTATTATTTTACTTTTAGTAATTATTATTTTGATTACTTGTTAATGTTGCGTTATATACTTCACTATTAGCTACAGTTGTTATGATATCACCTGTAACCTCTAATTTAAAATTTTTAGTATTAGTTACTCTCCACAAAAATTGTTGACCAATACTATAAGTTGTTGGTATTAAAATATTTGTTTTATAACTACCCTGACCTATAATATAATCAATAGTTTCACTAAATAAAGGTGTTGATAAAGTTATATCTGTAACATCATAGAAATTAACGGTAAAATAACCATTAATTTTTGATGGAGGTATTGATATCGTAAATACCGCCTCAACAGTGTTACCACCAATACCTTGAACTCTAGGTACTACCGCACCATAAAATACTTCTATTATATCATTAAATGTTGGTGTAAAAAATAAGATAACTCTCCTTTTATTACTACTTGAAACAATATATTCACCACTTGACTGTTGAATACCATTCACTAAAAAAATTACATTATTACTGGCTTCACTATCTAACCAATATTCATATTTATTGGTGGATGTATTATATAACATCTTTTGTCCAACAGAGATAGTTGTCCCATTTGGTATTGTACTTGGTACTAAATAACTTTCACTTGATACTAACGCGGCAGTACCATTAAGATTGTCAGCAACATAAGCCACTGTTAATACATCAGTACTTAAAATCGAAACTAATAACGTGAAACTATCTAAACTAGATGTATATTCAACACCCCTTTCTAAAGCAACCCCATTAATATGAACTAAATAATTCC
>Ga0208053_1000169_pt1 | contig 15277 bp, 14 predicted proteins | sample LakMenEpi20May10_FD_150719 | JGI IMG/M metagenome (GOLD analysis project Ga0208053, IMG submission 150719) | Freshwater microbial communities from Lake Mendota, WI - 20MAY2010 deep hole epilimnion (SPAdes) | ecosystem: Environmental > Aquatic > Freshwater > Lake > Epilimnion/Euphotic zone ... | reverse complement strand
TCCACGGCGAGCCAGTTTCCTGGCTCGTATGGGCAATATGCCTGGGCCTGAGCGTAAACCTAATGGTGAACCCACCAGACTTTTGTTGTCGCTGTATGCTTGGGGAGCCCGTTCTAAGGCTGATGCACGGGCTAAGGCTGCTGCTATGTCAAAGCGTTTGAAGGCTAAGAAGTCTTAGTCGGGACAGTTTTATATTGTTTATATAGCCTCATGGTGGATGGGGCCTGACCTTAGGATCTAAATTATGCCTGCTTATATGCCCAAAGATAAAGGACGATCCAGGAAGTCGTTGTCAACAGATAAAGCCTTGGACCGCATTGCTACTTCGGCTTACGGTGATAAGAATCTGACAAATCGTGAGGCTATTGGGCAAGCAGTTGGCATTAGGGCTCTTAAATCTAATATTTCACGAGAAAAACGAGCAATGTTGCGCAGTATGTCAAAAGAGTACAAGGGAACAACTACAACACCATCGCTTAAAGGAAAGTAATTTCTGTCTGAGCAAACATGGTGGCTTGTGCTGCTAGTTTTTGAAGCGATTGGTCTTTGGGGCCAATACATTGTAGGAACGAACCGATGGTGGGGATGGGGTGTAGTCATGCTACATTCTATCCCCTGGTTTGTTTTTTCTTTAATGTCAAATAATTGGGGTGCAGCGTTAATGCCACCGTTGTGGTGGAGCGTTAATGGCTGGAATCTTATGAAATGGAAACGCAATGGCTAATCGTTCACGTCTACTTGAGTTGAAACAGGAACTTGAGTGGCGTAGATGTGTTAAAGACGAAGCCTATTTTCTGGAAAATTATTGGAATATCCAGAACCCTAAGGACGGTCGTGTTCTGTTTAAGTTGCGTGAAGCGCAACGTGAAGCCTTAAAAGAGTGGGGTCGGGAACGATACTCGCTGACCCTTAAGGCTCGTCAGATTGGTTGGACTACTTTGGTTGCTGGCCATCAGTTTTGGTTGGCATGGTTTAAATCAGATCAAAACATTATTGATATTTCTCGTACTGAACGTGAAGCCGTATTGTTGTTGAAGAAAACAAAGTACGGTTACCGCAACCTTCCGAAATGGATGTTGGAACGTGGGCCACAGTCGCAAGTTGAGCATCAGCAAAAAATGGTTTTTGACAATGGTAGTCAAATTGTCTCTATGCCTAGTGCGTCCGATCCTGCCCGTGGTGAATCGGCAACGTTGATTGTTGTGGATGAATGGGCGTTCTTGCCTAATCCTGAAGAAGCGTGGGCTTCTATTGAGCCTGTTGCGGACGTTGGTGGCCGAATCATTGGCCTCAGTACTGCAAACGGTAGCGGTAACTTCTTTCACCAAATGTGGGTTGGAGCGGAAACCCGCACAAACCAGTTCTCACCAATGTTTTATCCTTGGTCTGCTAATGAAGAACGAGATCAAGAATGGTATAAGAACAAAAAGCGGTCAATGACCAGTTGGCAGTTGGCTCAGGAATACCCTAGCAATGCCGAGGAAGCGTTTATTAAGTCTGGTCGTACCGTTTTCGACGTTGACGATCTTGTGACAAAGGTCATACCAGAAGAACCTAGTGTCGGTACTTTGGTGCAACGAGGATCGTTGCGTAACTTTGAATGGCTTGCCAACCACAGCAACGATGCTTTGGACCCTGTGCTGGTTTGGGAGTTCCCTCAGCCACACAAAGCGTACGTTATTGGTGCTGACGTTGCTGAAGGTTTAGATTGGGGCGACTACTCCGCTGCCCACGTTATTGAGGTCGAATCAGGGGACGTTGTGGCCGAATGGCACGGCCATATTCCCGCCGATCTATTTGGTGAAGAAATCTTTAAACTGGCAACATGGTATAACACCGCCTTGGTTGGAATTGAATCCAACAACCACGGTTTAACAACGATTACCAGTCTTCGTAGGGCAGGTTATAAACGAATTTTCCGTCGCAGACGGGTAAATTCGACTCAAGGCAACACCCCAATGACCGAATACGGTTGGCATACCAACAAATCAACTAAGCCTTTGATGATTGATGAACTGGCTAGGGCTATCCGTGAGCGTGATATCACGTTGTTGTGCGCTGGAACCTTAGGTGAGTTGCGGACTTACGTCCGTGACGAACGTGGGGCTATGGGTGGCTCTCCACATGACGACCGTGTTATGTCTTTGGCTATTGCCAATCAAATGCTTGGTTACGCTTGGGCTCCTGAGTACAAGGAGAAGGTTGATAACTATATGACCGTTGATTGGTGGGCTAATTTGAAGCCTGAGGAAGACAGTAATGAAAGCAAATGGAATATTGGGGCTAGTTCCACTAGACGCTGACGGGACACTTTTGGCTACTTCTTAGGACTGTCCTATTATTTTGGAGTTAAAATGAAATCTCGTGCATACAATTCTGTTGGTGCTGGTGAAACACCAAAGTGCTATCACGGCAAGGCCCCATCGTTTATGATGAACGACGTTCAAGACGGTGGCGGCGAAGGTTTCGGCAACGTGAAGGTCACGACTGATCTTCCGAAGTCCGCTTCTCCTGGTTCTGCTCAAGGCATCCGTACGGGTTCTGGCGATATCCCTAAGGCTGCACGGCCTGGTGGCTCGCAGGAAATCTAAGTGACAGATCACTCCTACAAGGAGTGCATCACCCAACCGCATCCCTGTTTCGCCTGTAAAATGAAGTATTGGCGTGAGGATGGTATTCCTGGGCTTGCGCTCCCTGACCATGACCATTGGAATGGTCCTACTTTGCGTGAACGTATTGACAGTACGCTTGCTTCGGCACGCGCAAACGGCTACGAACCTGAACGTTGTTAAGGCACATTTCTAATGGCTAAAAAAATATCTAAATCCGAATCTTTAAAGCGATACCGTAATCGTCTTGACCACGCTAAGCGTTGGCGCGAAGAAACTGGTTTGGATAAGACTTGGGAACGTATGCTTGACCTGTATAAAGGCAAGCATTTCCCTAAGGGAATTGGCGAAGAAGATCGCATTGCGATCAATATTGCGTTTTCAACAATTAACGTAATTTTCCCGTCCATTACTGTCAATCATCCAAAGATTGAGGTTATGGCTAATCGTCCTGCGGACGAGGATCGTGCTGTAATTACTGAATCTGTCATTAATTACTGGTGGAGACACTACAATTTCCGCACTCCTTTCCGTCGTGCTGCAAAAGACTTCCTAACTGTCGGCCACGGTTGGATTAAAGTCGGTTATAAATTTGCTGAGGGGGAAGAAGAACTTTCCGAAGGTGAAAAACGTGGTCAGTTTGAGGAAATGGTTTCTCAGGCTGATGAATATGCAATGGAAAATCCTGAAATGGCCAATGAAGTGCCTACGGATGAGGAAATTGCAGCGAATGTTCCTGAATCAAAGATGGTTATCCTTGAGGATCAACCGTATTTGGAACGTGTTTCTCCGTTTGATATGTTCGTTGACCCTGAAGCAACGTCTTTGGAAGACGCTAAATGGATTGCTCAACGCATTATCCGTCCTATTGAGGAAGTTAAGGAAGACAGCCGTTACAACGGTCGGGTCCGTCGTGATCTGAAGGCTGATGCTGTCCTTTCGTCTGATTGGTTGACTCAAGATCAAAAACGTAAGGTCGATAGCGACATTCAACGTGTTACGGTCTGGGAATTCTACGATCTTCAACGTGAAACCATTTCTGTTTTTGCTGAAGGTGGAGATGATTTCCTAATTGACCCTCAGGAAATGCCATACGAGTTTGGCCATCCTTACGAGTTTATTGCAAACTACGAAATCCCCGATGAGTTTTACCCCATCGGTGATCTTGAAATGATTGAGGCTCCCCAACAGGAACTTAACAAGACTCGTTCACAAATGATGAACCATCGTAAGAAGTACGGTCGCAAATATCTGTACCGTGCTTCTGCGCTTGGACCTGAAGGCCGTCAAGGGCTTGAATCTAACGAAGATAACGTTGCTATTGAGGTTGTTGATGACAATCAGCCTCTTGGTGATGTTATTTTGCCTGTTCCGATTACTCCCATGTCTGGTGATCTTTATCAGTACAGCCAAATCATTGAGGCTGATATGGATAAGGTTTCGGGTGTGAATGAATACGCTCGTGGCGCAACCCCTGAGGTGCGCCGTACTGCTACTGAAGCAGCGATGATTCAGGATGCCAGTAACGCTAGGTCTGCGGATAAGTTGGCTTTGATCGAACTTGCTATTGGCAATATTGCTCGCAAGATTGTTCAGTTGGCTCAGCAATATATGACTGGTGAGCAGGCTGCACGCATTGTTGGTGCTGAGGGTCAACAGTTTTGGTTTGATTTTACACCTGATGACATTGAGGGTGAGTTTGATTTCCAAGTTGAGGGCGGTTCTACTCAGCCACAGAATGATACTTTCCGTCGTCAGCAGGCTGTTGCAATGATGAATAGTTTGGCTCCGCTTATTGGGTCTGTTATTGATCCTCAGCAGATTGCTAAGCATGTGCTTCAGTTTGGTTTTGGTATTAAATCTCCAGGCAAATTTATGATGCCTCCGCCTCCGCCAATGGCTATGGGACCTGACGGTCAACCTATGCCACAGGACCCTAATGCTATGCCTATGGGTCCTGATGCTGGTATGGGTCCACCTAAGGGTGAACCTGGCATGAATGGTGAGCAAATGAATCCTATGGATTTGTTGGCTGCTCAAAATGCTGGCGGTATGAAACAAGCGGGTATGCAACCTGCTCCGCAAACCAATATGTCACAAACTGGTCAGGGCGGTTTGCCTCCTGAATTGCTTGCTCAGTTGCAAAACCAAATGGGCTTGCAACTTTAATTCGGGACACTTTTAATATCTCTAATAGGGAATAACCCATGATCGTCATGGGACTCCAAGGAAAAAATGAGTGATATTGATACCACCGATGCTTCGGTGGCTGAAGATTCGTTCGACTCAACTGAAGGATTCGATTCGGCAGATTATTCTGACGGAGAGAACAACCCGATCAGCGGAGATTCACACGAATCTAGTGACTTTGTTTCGGAATCCGATTCACCTGAAGACTATCTTTTTGAAGTCGAAGGTTCTCAGATCACCCTAGATGAAGCACGAAACGGTTATCTTCGACAGTCTGATTACACAAAGAAGACTCAAGAACTAGCCGATATGCGGCAACGCCTCGCTGATGCTGAAGCCATAACGGAAGCATTGCGTTCTGATCCTGCCAACACACTTAAGGCTCTTGGAGAGGCTTTTGGGGTAGGAATGGATGTTCAGGAAACAGATTCTTTTATGGATCTTGACCCTGATGAACAGCGCATTGTTATTCTTGAGCAGAAGATTGCAGCGCAGGAACAAGCCGCAACCCAGGCCGCTATCGAAGCGGAACTGAACTCTATGCGTAGTCAGTATGGGGATTTTGATGAATCAACTTTGTTTGCTCACGCAATTAAGGGTGGTTTCCCTAATCTTCGTTCTGCTTATGCCGACATGAACTTTAGTTCTTTGCAGGCTCGTCTTGCAGAGGTTGAAGCGAAGAAGGCAGAAGAACAGAAGCGAGTTAATGCCAAACGGCAGGCTTCTAAGACTGTGCATAATGGTGCTGGTCGTAATGGATCTGTTGGTCCTGCTGGCAACGAGGGGTTTGGTTCTTTGCGGGAAGCGTATCTGGCAGCCAAGAAGTCATTGGGTGCATAAGCACCTCCAATTCCAAGGATAAGAAATGCCTAACCCTAATTACGATACAATCCTTTCAACCACTTTGGCGAACCACATGCCTAAGTTGGTTGATAACGTGTTTTCGGCACGTCCGTTTGTTTACTTTCTGAAGCAGGCTGGTCAGGTCCGTACCATCTCTGGTGGTTCTAAGATCGTCCTCCCGCTTCTTTACGGACAGAACGGTACTGCTGCGTCATACTCAGCGTATGACCTCATTAACATTACTCCGCAGACTGGCATCACCTCTGCTGAGTTCAACTGGAAGCAGTATGCTGCGTCGATCACCATTTCTGGTATCGAAGAAGCACAGAACAACTCAGAAGAGCAGATCATTGATCTTCTTGAGGCAAAGACCTTCCAAGCGGAAGAAACCATTACCGAAAAGTTTGACCAGATGTTTATTTCGTCGGGTCTTACCTCTAACGCTACTGGTAACTCTGGCAAGGATTGGCTTGGCCTTGAAGCCCTTGTGAAAGACAGCACGTCAACCAACATTGGTGGCATCAATCAGGCTACTGATACTTGGTGGGCTCCTGGTCACAAGAACACGTCTGCTGGTGCGCTTACGCTCGCCCAGATGCGTACGGCTTACAACACGGTTTCTGCTGGTAACGATCAGCCGAACGTGATTCTCACGACCCGTGCTTTGTTTGAGAAGTATGAAGACCTTCTTCAGCCACAAGAGCGTTTCATGGACGCTAAGACCGCTGATGGTGGTTTCCAGAACCTTCTGTTCAAGGGTGCGCCTATTGTTTATGACAACTATGTCACGGCTGGCGATATGTACTTCCTTAACACCAAGTACATCCGTCTTGTCGGTCACTCGGATAACTGGTTCAAGCCAACTCCGTTTGTTCGTCCGAACAACCAAGATGCACGTTACGCACAGATCCTGTGCTACGGCGAACTGACGATCAGCAACCGCGCTCGTCAGGGTGTTCTCACCGCCAAGACTGCCTGATAAAAATCTTTATCAAGCATTTGTAATGGGGCGGGGGTTTCGGCCCCCGCCCTGTTCCTATTTTAAGGGGTTTCTTTGAGGCAGATTGCAATTAGTTACGGAGCGAATGCTGTTCCAGCGTCGGGTGGTGTTACGGATTCTTCTAGGATTCAACATCAGAGTTCTGCTGTTCCTGCTATTGGTTCTGGTGCTGCTTTGCCGACTGAAACTATTGTTGATACCCATATTGGGTGTTCTGGCATGACTAAGGTTGGTGAACCTTGCAAGGCTCGTCCTGCACGGGGTACTGATTGGTGTGTCGGTCATCTTCGTTCTCGTGGTGAAATCTAATGGCTTATAACTTAGATCAGTTACGTCGCTATGTGCGACAGCATCTTGATTTGGACGAATCTGAAGTCCCAGATGATCTTTTGGATGTTTGGGCTAGGGACGCTACGATTAAGATTGCTCGGACTCGTAAGCGTTGGCCGTTCTTTGAAACGTCTTGGACGTTAACTACTGTTAACGACCAGCAAGACTATCCGTTGTCTGCGTTCTCTCCTGATGTGGATGAGATTACGTCTATTGTTCGCAATGATGCTCGGTTGCGTTATCTGGGTCGTGATGAGGCTGAAGCGGCATATTTGCCGTATCAGACGAATAACGGTTCCGTTGAGTTCTTTAACTTTTGGGGCGACAACCTGAGTTTGTATCCAACGCCTGCTGGTGGAGAAGTTCTTTACCTTCGTGGTTACCGCAAGGTTGAAGATTGGGTTGCTAATGGTTCGGGTGCTGAACCTGATTTCCCTGATGATTTCCATGATGCTGTGCGTCTATACATTTTGGGTATGGCGTATTTGCAACAGGAAGATCCTGAGATGGCAGGCCAGTTTATTAATGCGTTTAACGCTGAGATGGATTTGTTGAAGAAGCAGTACGGCGATGCTCCTGGTCCGTATCCTCTTGTTCTTGGTGGTGGCCCACGGGTTCGCCAGCAAGACCGTTTGAATTACCCGTTTGACTGATGCGATCCACTCCTAAGCGTACTCAACTTCATACGTTGCGTGATTTCACGGGCGGTTTAAATCTGGTTGCCGATACTTTCAGGTTGGCTGATAACGAGTCGCCTGATTTGTTGAACGTCGATATTGATCGACGTGGTGGCTTTCAGGTTCGACGTGGTGTTTATCCTTTTTCTAATACTGCTTTGTCTGCTGCTCCAAATGCTATTTGGACTTATAACGATACTGGAACCGTTTACACTATGGTTCAGGTTGGTACTGGTATTCGTTATGGTACTGGTAGTACATGGACCACTTTGACTAGACTTGTTTCTGGCGTTGCTACTAATGATCTTGGTACTACGACTGGTTCTGATGTTTGTGCTGTGACGTTTAATAATGTTTGTTATTGGGCTAGAGGTGATCGTGATATTGTTAAGTGGGATGGTGGCGCAAACGCCACTATCCTTACATCAAATTTTAACGACACCACTACGCCCACATCTGGAAATATTCCTCGTGCAGATCATATGGCTATTCATAGCGGTTATATGTGGGTTGCTGGAACTTGGGAATCTGGTACTTATTACCCTAATCGTGTTCGTTGGTCTTGGGCTAATACGTTTGATAACTCTGGTGAGAATTGGCGTAGCGAAGATTACATTGATATTGATGATGGCAAAGACTCTGATTACATCACAGCAATTATTCCTTTTGGGGATCAACTAATTGTATTTAAACGTGACTCTGTTTATGCTGTATACGGTTATTCTGGTGAATCATTTTCTGTTGTAAACATTTCCAATACCGTTGGTGCTGTTTCTCACCAAGGGGCTATTGCCACTCCTGCTGGTCTGTTCTTCTTTGACCATCAAACAGGTTTGAACGTTTATAACGGCAGTAGTGTAACATGGATTTTTGAACAAATTTGGCCTGCAATGCGAGATGGTTCCATCCCATCATCAGCAATAGATAATGTTGATTTGGGTTGGGTTGAAAACCGTTTGTGGGTTAGCGTTCCTTGGAGCGATCAGCCTAGTGTTCCACGGGCTTACACTTTTGTTCTTGACCCACGTTTAAAGCAAGGTGGTTCTTGGACAAAGTATTCGTTGCAGGCTGGCCCGTATTCTCGTGGTCATCGCAACGAAGACTATTTAGGGTATCTTCACAACACAAACAGGGTATATCGTCTTGATGTTCAGGGACAGTATTACGATTACCTTAACGATACTTCAGGCGCAACACCTATTGATGGTTACTACCGTACAAAATGGGTTGACCTTGGGGAGCCAGCAATTAAAAAGCGTTGGCGACGAACTGAAGCAGTAATGCAGGTCGATCAGCCTTATGATCTCCCTGTTGTTTCTTACAGCGATTATGACTCTAGTGTTTCTGTTAAAAACTTTATTTTTCGTTCAGCGGGAAATGAAACTTCTGCTGCTGCTAGTGTTTGGAATGGTGCTGGTGTTGTATGGGACACGGCTTTGTGGGCGAAAGAACAAGGTAACTACGGTTATGTGGATCGTGGAGCCAATCTTGGTGTTGCAAGATCGGTGTCATTGAAGGTTGGTGGAAAGGTTCTTTCCACAGCGGTCCCAGGTCAACCTCAAGCACCCGTCTTTTGGGGTGTTGATGCTCTTATTCTTAAGTTTGTGCCTAGGAGGGTACGATGACTGTTGTTTCTAAAACTTATAATTTTGTTCCTGGTGCGCCAATTTTGGCGGCTGAAGCAAACCAAAACTTTAATGACCTTGTTAATTACATTAACGGTGAGGTCATTGTCCGTGACGCTAGTAAGGCGTTTACGGTTATTCCGTCTGGTCCTGGAACTGATCCTACTAGTTCTAATCAGTTTGCTAGGAAACAGTATGTTGATAACGCAGACAATTTGCGTGTAAAGATTGACGGCTCAACGAACTTTACTGGTATCCCTAGTGGTCCTGCCACAAATCCGACTACTGCTAATCAATTTACTCGGAAACAGTATGTGGATGACTCGGCGGTTACACCGCTGACGTTCCGCCCAAGGATGGCTAATCAGGGTCAGATCATTAAGGCTCGTGATGCTGTTGTAACTACTGACGGATTGGGCCAAGCAACAGTTAATTTTGTTGATGGTGCATTTCCAACCGAATGCACTACCGTCGTTGTAACAAGCGGTGATGCTGGTGTTCCTGCACAGTTTATCTCGGTTTTTGGTAGAACTGCTTCTGGTTTTAGCGTGCGTTGTTTTACCTCAGATGTTGTTAACCCATTTGGTTTTGGTTGGACCGTTAATCGTGCTGTTAGCCAAACAGTCCGTGTTAGTTATATTGCAATTGGTTTTTAATGGCTGAATGGCAGAACCCCATTCCAGCAGTAGAACCCGCAGACTCTAAAACGCTGCGGAAAATCTTCACGTCTATTCACGACTGGAGTGGAACTATCAGTTCTGGTCCAACAGGACCCGCAGGACCAACAGGCCCGCAAGGGCTAACAGGTTTGACGGGTGCAGACGGTCCCACAGGCCCTGCTGGTCCATCAGGAAATGTCAGTTACAGATACAGCACCACAACAACTAATGCTGATCCTGGATCGGGATACTTTCGCCTCAACAGTTCGACTTCTTCGGCTGTAACCCAAATCTATATCAGTAATCTTGACCTACTTGGGCTTTCACAAACTAACTGGTACAACGTATTTGATGACTCAACTTCTACCATCAAAGGCTATATTCAACTTGTAAGCAGCCAAGGGTTTCGTACTTATTATGTGAACGGAACAGTTACAGCAAATACGGGCTACTACACAATCCCTGTTACTTGGGTGAACTCTGGCGGAATTCATTTTAACAATGCTATTAACTATATGGTTTTTACTCGCAACGGTGATCTTGGAGCAGTCGGCCCCACAGGTCCCGTAGGGGCCACAGGAGCCGTTGGAGCGACTGGTCCTCAGGGTTTGCAGGGTATTACAGGTGCAATCGGTCCTACAGGCCCTCAGGGGGCTGTGGGAGCAACTGGCAGTATTGGTGCGACGGGCGCTATGGGTCCGACTGGACCTCAAGGTTTGGTTGGAGCCACAGGCTCAGTAGGGGCTACAGGAGCAATGGGGCCAACAGGCCCACAGGGGCTAGTTGGCGCTACGGGGGCCACGGGCAACACAGGAAATGTCGGTCCTACAGGTCCACAGGGCATTCAGGGAGTCACGGGTAACACGGGCGCAGGTGGCGCTCTTGGCTACTGGGGGTCTTTCTACGACATGACCGACCAGTCCCTAGCGTCAACGTCAACTGCTCAAGTTGTTGCGATTGGTGCAACTGCTGGTGGAAATGGTGTCAGTATTGCAAATGGTGATGAAGTCACCTTTGCGTATGCTGGTGTTTACAGTCTGACCTTTTCCATACAGATCACTAATTTGGCGAACTCTGTTGAGAAAGCAATTTTTTGGTTAAAGTTGAATGGAACGGATTACCCTGATTCTGCCACAGAAATAGATTTGCAACCTAGGAAAGGTTCTTCTGATCCGAATCGTCAAGTTATAACTATCAACTATGTCGCTCCTGCAACTGCTGGTGATGCTGTTCAGGTTTATTGGAGCGGAACCAGCACCCAACTCAAGGTTGAGGCGCTTCCTGCTGGAACATCCCCTGTTTCTCCTGCTGTGCCGTCAATTATTTTGACGGCAACTCAGGTTATGTATACGCAACTTGGCCCTACTGGTGCTGCGGGAGCGCCTGGAATTCCAGGAGTAGCAGGCACTAATGGCGTTGACGGTGCTACAGGTCCAGCAGGGCCATCAGGAACTAATGGTACAAACGGTGCTGGTTATAACGTAACTGTTGTTGGAACCTATTCAATCCCAAGCGCAATGGGAGCAAGAACTCTTTCAATTACACTCCCAAGCGGGGCAACAGATCACGCCTACCAGATTGGTAGTCGTATCAGGGTTTATGGGACTGGAACTCTCAGTTATTTTGAGGGAGCGATTACTGCCCGAACCACTTCTTCCATAACGATCACCATAGACATGGAAGCGGGCGGAGGAACCTTCTCCGCTTGGACAACATCAATTGTTGGTGAAAAAGGAGACACGGGTTCTGTTGGACCAACAGGTCCTACTGGTTTAACAGGTGCTACGGGTCCAGTCGGTGCGACTGGTGCTGTTGGGGCAACAGGCCCACAAGGCGTTATTGGTGCTACAGGCGCTACAGGTCCTGCGGGTACAGCAGCGACTATCGCCGTGGGGACTACGACAACGGGTGCGGCAGGAACGTCGGCATCAGTTTCAAACAGCGGTACATCGTCTGCGGCCACATTTAACTTTACGATCCCCAAGGGTGATACGGGTGTTGGTACTCCTACGGGTGCTTTGGTTGCGTATGCTGCCGCTACAGCGCCTGCGGGATGGTTGCTTTGTGACGGGTCACCCCAACTGAAATCATCGTTTCCTGATCTGTGGACCTTGATCGGCAACACTTACGGGACTTCAACGCTCACCCATTTTTATTTGCCTGATTTGCGAGGACGAACTCCAGTTGCGGTGGACAACATGGGTGGAACCGATGCGGGCCGTCTGTCCGCAACAAACACTTTAGGTGGAACGGGTGGTACAGAAAGTTTTAATGCTGCCCAACTCGTAGGTCACACACACGGCACAACGATCTCTAATGGTGCAGTTGCCACTTCAGGACACACACATCAAGAAGGAAACCTTGCAGCAGCGGTTGGTGCTGCAAACAGCAATTCTGGCCTTATTGGCTATGAGGCGGGGGGTGTTCGACCTAGCGGTCGTGGTCCTGCGGCAATCACCAGTTACATTCTTGGTCCCGTTTCCGTCTATAACGGCGCGTTTGGTCCCCTGACCATGAACCATTACACCAGGGTTTACGGCGATACAGGTGGGCCTGTTGGCACAGCCTCCGTGGGAGTCACGGTTAACGCCAACGCTGGCGGTAATTCATCGACCAGTGTGATGCAACCCTATATCCTCACTTACTACATTATCAAGACATAACGGGACATTTAAGGGTATTAATGATGAGCAATGTGACAAATTACCTCGATCCTGCTGAAATAGCAGCATATGATCTGCGCCAACGTCAGATTGGCACGGCTGCTCAACGCGGTCTGTATAAGTTAACAAACCGTAAATCTGAGGCTACTCAGGATTTCGGTTTGGCTCAGGACCGTGCTAACAAGAATTGGGCTGAATCCTACCGTCGTTTCCCTGGTACGTTTGCTAGACGCAACGTCCTGCGTTCTGGTATTTATCAAGGCGCACGTCAGCAATCCAACCTTGATTTCCAAAACGCTTTGGGTGATCTCCAACGCCAGTATGAGCGCAATATGGGTTCATACAACGAGCAGGGTGGGGATATTGAAATGCAACGTCAAATGGGTTTAGAGTCGGTTGCGGCTGAACGAAATGCACGCCAAGCACAGTTGGCTGCTCAACTACGGGAAGTAATGTAATGTCTATATTTGGTGGTGGCGGTAACGCTACAGATAAACCCTTTTTGGATAAACTTGTTGACTGGTTTCAAGGTCCTAAAGAAAAACCAAAACCTGTGCAGGCTACACAGCAAAATTCTCCTTATGTTATGAAAAATGCTGGTCAGTTGGCTAATGAGGCTGCTGGACGTTCTTCTAATGATTACGGTCCAAAACCTTTAACTTTTGAAGATTTTGCAGCGTTGTTTGGTGATGGTGGAAGCGGTGGAGGTGGAGGTAGCGGGTTTGATAGTGCTGCCTATGTTGCAAATCTTGTAAACAATATTAATCAAGGTTATGACCGACGTGTCAACACGTTGGGTCAAAACCGTGCTTCCTCTCTAAATCAGATCAATAGTTTGGCTGAACAATATAAGCAGAATGTTGGCGGTATTAATCAGTCGTATCTTCAGGGTGTGGCTGCGCAGAATCAGGAGATTGCTCGCCGTGCTGCTGAGCAGCAGGCGATGGCTCAGCGTACTGCACAACAGTTGGCTGGTTCTTTGACCGCTGAAGGCATTAGTGCGCAACCAATTCAGGGACAAGCAGAAAATATTGTCAACACGTTGGCAACCACAAACCAATTTCAACGTGATCTTCAGGATCGTATGATGCAGTTGGCTGCTTCTTCTCAGGCTGGTTCTTTGGCTGGTGGGGAAATGGTTCGTCAGGGTGCTGCTGGCAATCTTGAAAACAATTACAATGCCATGCTTAATGCTATGCAGTCTGCTCGTGAACAGCAGATCATGGAAGCCGAGGCTGCCCGATATAGCGGTGGCAGCGGTGGCGGTGGTGGAGGTGGCGGTAGTAGCGCAGATCCTCTTGACCAAATGACCAAGTATCTTAAGAGTAGACAACTTTTTGATGAGGTCATGGGTGGTGGAGGAATTGATATTGCTTCTTTGATGGGTGCTGCTGCCAAAAAGGACCCTGTGGGGTTGCTTGGAATTTGGGGCGGTTTCACTCCTGAACAACGTCAAGAACTTGGCTTTTAAGCAATGGCTAAAAAAGTTACGGTTGATTCCGCCACCATTGCTCGCATTGGTGCTGCTTCTAAACGATCTGGTTCAGTAGGTAGAGTTACTGCAACTGGATTGAAAAAAAAGTTTACGCCACAGCAACTTGAGGTATTGGCTGGAGCGTTTGCTGGAACTTCCGCTGCTTCTGGTTCCCCTAATTATTTGGCTAATGCGCAAGCAAAACTTGCGCAATCTATTGCCAACATTAACAATTCAAACGCTTCTGTTGGCACAAAGTTATCTGCCACCAGTAACGCCCCTGGAATGAAAAAGGAAAGTAAATCTTTTACTGACCGTCTATTTCAGGCTGTAAACTTACCATTGACTACAGTTACTTCTTCTATTGCAAGAGTAGCCGATCCTAAGCGTAATTTCCTTAATGACATTCGTAGCGGTGTAACGCCTCCAGAAATTTTTGCTACGCAAGATTGGTATCAGAAGTTAACTCCTGTTTCTAAAATTGCTATTGGTCTTGGTACTTCTATTGCGATTGATCCGTTAACGTATCTTGCTGGTGCAGGTATTTTGACCAAAGTCGGCGGTGCTGCTGGCGTTTCTAAGTTGGCTGAAACTGCTGCGCTTAGTGCTAGGGCTGCTGGCAATGTGGATGACGCTGCTCGTCTTACTAACATTGCTGGAAACCTTGTCCGTAAGGGACAAGGTGGTTTGGGTGGCTTGGATAAGGCTAATATGGCTTATCTTAGTGGCCAACTTCAAGGGGCTAATCTTATTGATGAGCCTTTGCGTGGTGGTTTGTATTTAAACGTTCCTGGTACTGGCCGTATTGCTGGTCGTGTTGCGACCACGCTTGGTGGAGAAGCACCTAAGTTGCGTCAGGTTTATCTTGGCCGTCCTGATTGGATGCGCAAGATTTCGTCCACAGCCAGCGATGCTGTTGGCAGCATTAAAACTTCTAAGGTTATGCGTGAGATCAGCGATAATCCTCGTTGGTCTGGTGGTGAGGGGCCGATCAAGCGTGCGATTCTTGAGGCGAAAACACCTGAAGAGGCTTTGGCTAAGCGTAATGTGTTGGATGCTTCTCGCATTAAGCAGGGTGGCGCAGCAGTTTATGAGATTACTCAGGCTAAGGGTTTGGGTGATATTGAACAGCGTTTGATTCAGGGTGAGATTGATCCTGTTGATTTGAATAATGCTTTGGGTGGTAATTCTGAGGCTGCTAGACGGG
>Ga0208053_1000154_pt1 | contig 15907 bp, 16 predicted proteins | sample LakMenEpi20May10_FD_150719 | JGI IMG/M metagenome (GOLD analysis project Ga0208053, IMG submission 150719) | Freshwater microbial communities from Lake Mendota, WI - 20MAY2010 deep hole epilimnion (SPAdes) | ecosystem: Environmental > Aquatic > Freshwater > Lake > Epilimnion/Euphotic zone ... | reverse complement strand
ACCGTCCAGTTCAGAGCCCGCCATCGGGTGTCCTGGCACGAACCGTGCGTCGTGGATGCCGTGCGCAACATGGGCCTTCACAGAACCGACGTCTGTAACAAGTCCACTTGTTGAAGACAAAGCAATCGCAACGCCTTCGGGAATCAATGCCACTGGGGTTGCAACAAAAGTAATGACGGCATTTTCAAACAAACCAGAGTGTTGAATGATTCCGCGTTGTACGGCCTCAGCCAATCGTGCCTCATCAGAATCAGTTGCACCGACGTCGTACCCGGCATTTACGAGAGCAAGTGCAATAGAGCCACCAATCAGACCTAGCCCAAGGACGTTGGCACGTGGAAGCGCAGAAACAGACACAGTTATATGGTATCCGTCGGCCCTTGGTCGACTGCCTCAGATAATGCACGCACTTCTTCAAGTGTTAACTCACGCCATTGACCGGGACGCAAACGGGTATCCCTCAACGGTCCGATACGAGTACGCACCAATTGAATAACGGGATACCCCACTTCTTCGCACATGCGCCGAACCTGCCTGTTGCGGCCCTCATGAATCACTATTCGCAATACGCCTGGTTCAGGTTGCCCTACTTCGGCAGGTGCCGTCCATCCGTCATCAAGTTCAACACCATCACGAAGTTGACGCAGTGCACCTTGAGAGACACCACTAGGACCACATTCGACTTCAGCGATGTATTCCTTCTCCACGCCGTGGCTTGGATGAGTGAGGTGCTGAGTGAGTTGCCCATCATTAGTCAGAATAAGAAGACCAGTCGTATCGATGTCTAAACGTCCAACTGAAAAAACACGAGGCTGATCTGGCACAAACTCCAATACGGTCTCACGCCCATGCGTATCAATTGCAGTAGTCACGACACCTTCGGGCTTATTCAACAAGTAATACACAAGCCCAGGCAAAACACCCACCGGCGCATCGTCAACACAAATCTCATCGGCAAGTACATCAACTCTTCGTCCAAGAACAGCAACGTCACCATTGACGGTGACACGCCCATCAGCAATCAAGTCTTCACACACACGCCGAGACCCAAAACCAACTCGCGCTAACACCTTTTGCAAACGCTCACCTTCGGCAAGGCGGGCCTTGTCCGCTAGCTGTTCCCACAATGGTGGTTCAGGAACCGCGCCTCCCGGCGAGGAAGAAGAAATCATTACTGACTCTCTGGCGCATCCACTGGAGCATTGGCATCAAGCAACAAAGTCTTCTCGAGAGCTTCAACCAAAGATGCGTCGGGAACGAAAGACGCAATTGGAGGCAAGTCACTGAGATCGGCAATACCCAGTTTTTCCAAGAAAAGTGATGTGGTTCCCCACATCACAGCCTGGCCTGGTCCACTATCGCGGCTCACGGGCATGATGTATGCGCGACCATGCAAAGTGCGCATCACAGCATCAGGATCGACTCCTCGAATAGATGCGATTTGTAGACGAGAGATTGGCTGCTTGTACGCAATGATTGCGAGAGTCTCGAGCGCAGCACCAGATAAGCGTGCGCGTTGACCATCGAGGATAAATCGTTCAACGTACGGAGCCATGTCTGGGTGAGTTTGGAATCTCCATCCGCCAGCGATCTTGGCCATCTGAAAACCGTGACCTGCTGTTGCATATGTTTCGGCCAACTCAGCACAAACAGTCTCCACAGTTGCGCTCGGTATCTCAAGCAACTGAGCCATTAGTTCAGTAGGCACTGGTTCTTGTGCAACCATCACCATGGCTTCAATTGCGCGAACCATTTCTTCGGTCATCTCAACCTTCATAAGAATCAATCTCCATTGGTGCATCTGGACCAATTCCGGTCCATTGCACTGTGATGTCGCCAAAACGATCGCTTTGGTCAAGTTCGATATAGCCCTGCTTGTACATCTCAAGAATTGCAAGAAAGCGCACAACAATTTCTAGACGTTCAACCAAGTCAGCAGTAAGCCTGCGGAAAGATGAAGTTCCTAAACGAGGCAACTCCTCCATCATCTCTTGCACTGCCTCGGCGACTGTGAACCGAATGGGCGATACGTGATACAGGCTGAGTTCTTCGCGAGGTCGTGGCGTGATTGCAGACACGAAACCCTTTTGCAGTTTCTCGACAGTGATTCCTTCGAGTAAGTCGGGGGCGACATCATTGAATCGCTCGTCTACGCCCGTGGTGCGACCATAGACACGGTCTGCGTCGTCTACGAAATGCGCAAGAATCTTGGCAACATCTTTAAACGTCTTGCACTCGAGAAGACGAGCCAACAACAGGTCTCGTTCTTCCCACAAAGCAAGCTCGTCATCGAGATCGACGCTTTCGCGACCAGGCAACAAACGGCGTGTCTTCAGTTCGATCAAAGTTGCAGCAATCAAGAGGAATTCGGTGGCGACCTCTAGATCGAGTTCGGTCATCTTCACCAGTTCGGCCAGATACGCATCCACGATGGTGGACAAGCTGATCTCATGGATATCAACTTCTTCTCGCAAGATGAGATGCAACAGAAGATCGAAAGGACCTTCATAAATCGGGGTTGCCACATCAATTGCCACGGCTTCATCGTAGTTCCCGACCCGACCATCTAGAGCAATTGATACCGTTTCGGAGCCTATTTCGCACTAGCGTCTGAGCATGCCCCGCGTTTTGTCCTGCATTCAGCCCACCGGCTCTGTGCACCTCGGAAACTATCTGGGTGCTTTAGTCAACTGGGTATCAGGTCAACATGATGGCGATGTTTTTCACGGAATCGTCGACCTCCACGCTCTCACGGTGACTGACACTCCAGACGTTTTGGGACAGCAAACCATCGAATTGGCCGCCATGCTCTTTGCGGTAGGTCTTGATCCTGAAGTGGCAACTGTTTTTGTGCAGAGCCATATTCACGAGCACACCGAGTTGGCATGGATCATGGAATGCACCGTTTCTTTCGGGGAACTCAGTCGCATGACTCAATTCAAAGACAAAGCCGCTAAGCGTGAGTCTGACTTTGTCTCCGCTGGTCTCTTCACGTATCCCGCACTGCAAGCTGCAGACATTCTTCTCTACGACGCTGAAGAAGTTCCTGTTGGCGATGATCAGCGTCAACACATAGAAATCACTCGCGATATTGCCATTCGATTCAACCATCGTTTCGGCGACACACTTGTATTGCCAAAAGCTGTTCATCCAAAAGCCGGAGCGCGTGTGATGGACTTGCAAGATCCAACATCAAAGATGTCAAAATCTGCTGCTGCAGACAATGGACTTATTTTCATGCTCGACGACAATGCCACCATTGAGAAGAAGTTCAAACGAGCAGTTACAGATTCAGACGGCGTCGTTGCATACGACAGAGAGAACAAGGCTGGTATCTCAAATCTGCTCGATATCTTGTCCGCTGCAACTGGAACACCAATCCCGCAACTTGTAGAGCAGTACAGCCAATATGGCCCGCTCAAGAAGGACACTGGTGATGCCGTTATTGCTGTGATCGATCCAATTCGTTCCCGCTATAACGAACTAATGAACGACAAGGGTCAACTTGCGCAACTCCTGAAGATCGGCAATCAGCGCGCACGTGAAGTGGCAGCTCGCACACTCGACCGCACACACAAGGCAATAGGCCTGCTTCCACGCATCTAGATATTGTCGGCTTCTAGAAGCGCAGCCAGCACCAGAGCAGACCCTTCACCGCGCACTAGCCCAACAGTTTCTACGTCACTAACACTGCGCAGCATTTCAGCGCCAAGCTCTTCATGTTGGTGATACAGACGGAAACGATCAGTGCGGGGTCCAATCAGCGTGGCAACAATTCGCCCGAGCCATCCGAGCCCCGATTGCACTTTGCCCACGTCGTGCAGCAAGGCCGCAGCACCTTGGGCCCGGGATGCATCGGGACACAAGACAAGAAACCGCTTTAACACGTCGATTGAATGACGCTGATCCCTGCCGGCCATAGTGAGCCAAAGATTCAATTCAGCAGGTAAAAGAAACCGAGAAATCTCGTTTGTGGTTTCTGGCTTTGCGTTAGAAAAAGAAGCAAATGCTCTCCGTACAAGATGCACCATCATTGTTTTGCCCGTGGATGCGCACTTCGATACACAGAGAGCAACCGCTCTTGCGACACTTTGGTATAGATCTGTGTGGTTGAGATAGTGGCGTGACCCAGCATCTCTTGAACAATGCGCAAATCTGCACCATGTTCAAGCATGTGAGTGGCACACGTATGACGCAATACGTGAGGCGACATCTCACTGCGTATTCCAGCACGAACTCCAGCATCTCGAACAATGTGCCACGCCTTCTGGCGATTGAGTCGCCTTCCCTTGTTCGTGAGAAACACCGCATCACGGTCTGAACCTTTCGCCCAGTTATCGGGAATCAAGTTACTTCGACCAGCAACACCAAGATAGGTTCGCAAACACTCCTCTGCCGTCCTACCGAATGGAACAATTCTTTCCTTAGAGCCCTTGCCAAAGAGGCGCACAACTCGCGATGACAAATCCAAGTCATCAAGATTCAGATCGCAGGCTTCAGAAATTCGAGCACCTGTGGCGTATAGAAACTCGAGCAATGCCCTATCTCGAATCTCAGTGGAACTTTCGCCCGTAGCTACGGACAACAATGATTCGACTTCTACGAGCGATAACGGCTTTGGAACACCACTGGGAACTTTGACACCTTCGAGGCGGGCAGTTGGATTATCTGACCGCAGATCTTCAGACGAAAGATATGAATGAAGCATCCGTACTGCAGCTATACGCCGAGCCGTGCTCGCCACTGACTCCCCCGATGCTTGCATCACCTTGACAAATGTCTCGATGTCTTGTTCTTCGACTGTGAGAATCGTTTTCTTCTTCGACAACAAAAAATCTTCGTATTTCACAAGATCACGTCGGTATGAGATAACAGTGTTGATTGCTCGACCGCGTTCCACGGTCATCCATTGCAGAAAAGACTCAACATGTGCGTGCGCCACTGTGGGAGTGGACGGATCGGTCATATTGTCAGCCTAAGAGGTTGGGCTGTTGACGTGCGGCCAACAACAGCCCATACACAGTCTTGGCATCACTAATCTCTCCGCGATCTATCATCGCCAGTGCTTCAGAGAACAAGTGATGTTCGATAGTCATGGAGTCTTCTTCCGGTCCGTGAGGCTCAGAGTTCCCTAGTGTTAGACCAGTCGCAAGGTACACCTCCACTGCGGAATCTGTAACCCCTGGCGACGACAGACACACTCCCAAACGTTGAAACGTGCTGGCGTTGTAACCCGTCTCTTCACGTAGTTCACGACGAGCAGTTTCTAAAGGATCTTCCCCGGGCACATCGCGCATACCTGCTGGAATCTCTCGGACTGACGCGTGAACAGCTGCGCGATATTGGGAGACGAGAACGACTCGGTGGTCGTCGGTAACTGCAACTATTCCTACCGCTCCGGGAGTACTGACAAAGGTTCTCTGAAAATCGTCACCAGAGGGGGCAGTTACATGCCGTTCCACCAACCGAAACATCGCCCAGGAATGAACATCGCGATCTTCAGAGTGAATGAACCCGTCGGCACTGGGCAGTTTCATTTGCTAGGCCGTACGTGCTGCGACACCCGACAAACGCTTCTCACGATTCACTAAAGACGCAGCAATCAGTTCGCGGAATAACGGGTGTGGGCGGTCGGGACGACTCTTGAACTCAGGGTGAGCCTGTGTACCAACCCAGAACGGGTGATCTGTCATCTCAATGAATTCGACAAGTCTCTTATCGGGCGAGGTGCCACTGCAAACAAAGCCTGCTTCTTCAAAGCGCGCGCGATAGTTGTAGTTGAACTCATATCGGTGGCGATGGCGCTCGCTGACAACAGTTTCCCCGTAGGCATCCGCAACTTTTGTTCCGGGTTGCAACACCGCGTAATACGCACCTAGGCGCATAGTGCCGCCCTTCATGGTGACATCACGTTGGTCAACCATTAGGTCGATGACGGCGTTAGTTGTTGCTGCATCAAACTCTGTGCTGTTTGCATCTGCGAGGCCAAGAACATGGCGCGCATATTCAATTGTCATTACTTGCATGCCTAAGCAAATACCCAAGCAAGGAATCAAGTTTTCGCGCGAGTACGCCGCAGCAGCGATCTTGCCCTCAATACCGCGTGGACCAAATCCACCAGGGATAATCATTCCGTCAAGACCATCGAGGCGACCAGATGCGAGCAAACCTTCAACGTCTTCTGCTTGAATCCAATCAATCTCAACTTTTGCACCGTGATGAAAACCAGCATGCTTCAAACTCTCGACAACCGAGAGGTAGGCATCTTGCAGTTCAACATACTTTCCTATCAATCCAATCTTGACTGGCTTGATCGAAGCATCAACTTGTGCGACGAGACCTTCCCATTGAGAGAGATCCACATCGCCTTCAATGCGAAGAATTTCACACGCAACAGCGTCGAGACCCTCTTCATGCAAGATGAGTGGGAGTTCATAGATGTTGCGAGCGTCAGCAGCATTGATGACCGCTTTCGTATCAACGTCGCACATATGAGAAATCTTGCGCTTCAAGCCACTGCTGAGCGGTTCCTCACTACGACACACGATGATGTCGGGCTGAATACCACGCGAACGAAGTTCTGTAACGCTGTGCTGTGTGGGCTTTGTCTTCTGCTCACCACTTGGACCAATGAATGGCACCAACGTGACGTGCAGGTAACACACATTGTCACGACCTGCTTCGTTACGGAACTGGCGAATGGCCTCTAAAAAGGGCAAAATCTCAATGTCGCCTACAGTTCCGCCCACCTCAGTGATCACTACATCGGTGTCATCGGTGGCGATGCGGCGAATCCTTCGTTTGATTTCGTCGGTGATGTGCGGAATGACTTGCACTGTCTTTCCGAGATAATCACCGCGACGTTCTGCAGCAAGAACTGCTTGATAAATAGAGCCAGTCGTAGCGTTTGAACTACGTGTGAGATTCTCATCAATGAAACGCTCGTAGTGACCAAGGTCGAGGTCGGTTTCGCCGCCGTCATCGGTAACAAACACTTCACCATGTTCAAATGGGTTCATTGTTCCCGGATCAACGTTGATGTACGGATCCAGTTTTTGCATCGTGACACGTAGTCCACGCATCTTGAGTAAGCGACCAAGCGAAGAGGCGGTCAGACCCTTTCCGAGGGAACTTGCAACACCACCGGTCACGAAAATGTGCTTAGGCATTTGGTCTCCCGCCAGGCTCGACTGCTAACGGGATTTCAGCATAACCGAAAACACCCCACCACAGAGAAACCGCTACCGAGCCTTCTTTCCGCGACTGACAGGAGCACCCAAAGTGTTCAGAATCTCTTGCGCGTGAGTGAGCGCTGACTCGTCTGCGATACCGCCAGAGAGCATGCGTGCAATCTCTCCCACACGATCTTCTTGCAAGACTTTTGTTGCTCGGCCGTACGTTTTGCCCGACTTCACCGACTTTGAAACAACAATATGGGAATGCGCCGAGGCTGCCACTTGCGCCAAGTGAGTGACAGCGAACACCTGATGGTCTGTACCAAGTTCACGTAACGCCTGTGCCACGGCCACAGCGGCTGCTCCACCGATTCCGGCGTCTACCTCATCGAACACCATGGTGGCGGGGTCTGTGGTGAGCACAAGACGCAATGCGAGCATCACACGAGCCAACTCGCCACCACTAGCAACCTTGGTGATGGGCATAGGCGCAGATCCTGGGTTTGCCGCCAACATGAACGACACCGCTTCGCCGGACGGGTCTGAACCCTCGTCGCCCACTGCAACCTGAATGGTGGCATGAGGCAAAGCCAGGAGGCGTAGACGCTTCTCAACCGCGGCAGCAAGGCCAGGAGCAGTCTTTCGGCGCTGACGGCCCACCTCGAGCTGCCGGCTGTGTAACACCTTGAGTGCATTGGCGCGGGAGGACTCGAGTTCTTGCACTCTTTCTGAATAACTAAGCAATTCATTGAGACGAGTACGAGCTTCAGCACCAAAAGCCATGACATCGGCGATGGTGTCGCCGTATTTGCGCACTAAATCGCGAAGTGCCTGGCGACGAAGGCGGATCTCTTCAAGGCGCTCTGGGTTTTCCTCACTGTTTTCAGCAGCCCCACGTACCGTGTGAGAAATGTCGTTGAGTTCAGCCAAGAGATTCTCGACGCGCTCTCGAATTTCACTCATTGACGAGATGGGAGACAACGACCGAGACACCTGACCAAGAAGGTCGACTGCATTGCCATCGTCCGACAAAAGAGCCGACACCTTCAGGAGTGCTTCCTGATGACGAACGACATCACCTAGTTCATCTTCTTCGCGTGAAAGAGCCTGATCTTCATCGGGACGAGAAAGGCCGGCATTCTCGATTTCTTCGCATTGGAAAGACAACAAATCAATTTCACGTACTCGTGACTTCTCATCGCCACCGAGAGCTGCCAGATTGGCGTCGATCTGCGTAACGGCCTCACGTGCCTCGCGCAATGCAGAGGTGTCTACCTTTCCGAAGGCATCGAGAGAATCGCGCTGTACAGATGCAGACATGAGTCTTTGATGAGCGTGCTGACCGTGAATGTCGACAAGGCCCTGACCCACTTCAGCCAAAGTGGCAACTGTGGCCATCCGGTCGTTGATGTATGCACGACTGCGACCTTCACGATGCAACACGCGACACAGAATTGTTTCAACATCTCCGTCGGGGCCAGACGTAACGAACCTGGCTTCAACACGAGCCTCTTCTGCTCCGTCACGAATAACTGAAACATCAGCACGTTGGCCAACAACTAATCCAATGGCTTCGACCAGCATGGTTTTACCGGCTCCGGTCTCACCCGTAAACGCCGTGAATCCGGAATCGAACGTCAATCGAGACGACTCGATGATTCCGAGATTTTCAATGGAGAGTTCAACGAGCATTAGCGATCTGATAATCCGAACTTGGTTTTCAATATCTGATGGAAGCGTTGCTCTTCAAAGCGCACGAAACGTGCCACTTCGTTAGCGGCGCGAACTTCAACAACATCGCCAGGTTTCAATGTGTGCACCAAGTCTCCATCGGTGGCCACATTCACGTGACGATGACCAATCACTTCGATGCGCACTACTTCAGGTGCATCGAGCACCATTGAACGGTCGAACAACATGTGAGGCGATACCGGCGTTAGCAACATGGCACGAAGACGTGGCGACAGAATTGGTCCACGAGCAGACATTGAGTATGCAGTTGAGCCTGTTGGGGTTGACAAGATGAGACCGTCGGCTGCATATGTAGTGAACGGAACCTTGTCGATGTCGACTGCCAACCGAACGGTGTGTCCGGCATCTTTCTTCTCGATCACTACTTCATTGAGAGCAAGATGATTGGCGAGACGGGCATTGTTTGACCACATAGCGACTTCAAGCAACATGCGATCGTCATAAAAGAATTGGGTTCCTTCAACACCAGTGCGCCATGCTTCGAGCGACGGCAAGAGTTGTTCTTGTTCTACTGCGGCCAAGTAACCAAGAAGGCCAAGGTTGACTCCGAGAACCGGAACTGTTGCACCTTCAAGTGAACGAATCGCACGCAACATGGTGCCGTCACCGCCGATTGAAACGAGAAGGTCGACGTCGGCGAGTCGGCCGGGTTGAACATGTGGTGAGTTGATGGCGGCACTGTCAGGTTCGTCAACAATGGTGACCATTTGGTGGGTGGAAGCCCAGGCAGCGACTTCACGCGCAACTTCGAGCGCATCGGGACGAAAACGATGGACGGCGATTCCGATGCGACTCATACCTCATAACCTACGGAAACGGTGGGGCATTCCACGAACATCAAGAACTCCGTGTTCCCTTCTGCCCCTTTTATGGGCGATTCGATCACGCCACGCACCACAGCCCCAAGAGACTGAAGGTGTTGCGCCACGTCGTCACAGGCTGCCTGATGAATGAGTGGGTCCGTAATAACGCCTCGACCACGAGCCACTTCCAGCCGCCCAGCTTCGAACTGAGGCTTTACGAGCAACAACAACTGTGCATTCTCATGTCCTGGTTCAGGGGACACTACGTCGACAAGTGCGCGCAGCACTTTTGTCAACGAAATGAACGAGAGGTCGGCAACGACAAGCGAACACGGAAATGCCATGTCACCTACCGACAAATCACGGACGTTGACTCCGTCCTGCCACGTAACGCGAGGATGCGATTTCATGCGCTCATGTAACTGATTGCGGCCAACATCAACTGCGAACACGCGTGATGCTCCGCGTTGAAGTACACAATCGGTGAAACCACCTGTCGAAACTCCTGCATCTAGAACAGAGCGACCCTCTACTGACACTTTGAAATGCTCGAGTGCATGTTCCAACTTCTCGCCACCTCGACTAACGAAACGTTTTGCCACGAGAACTTCGATTGCTTCATCGGGCGACACAAGCCGTGATGACTTCAGGGCGAACACTCCAGCAACAGTCACATTTCCTGCATCAATCATTCGAGATGCTTCACTTCGAGTCTGCGCCAGACCTCTCTTCACAAGAGCCGCATCAAGTCGCATTCGCACTTACGTAGCGTACCTTTTGCGAATTAGGGAGTCAGGAGTTGTTGCACAACGCCTGCAAGCGAGGGCGCAACAATGTCAGCCGTCACATCGTTGCCGTCTTGGGTAACACCACTGAGTACTAAAGCGAATCGACATCCCAGCGTGCGAGCGAATGCCCCATCTGTGTCGTCACGATCACCCACCATCACCATGTCTGCGACATCGACGCCTGGACACATATCGCGAACGAGGCCGGCCATTGGCGCACATGGTTTACCCGTGATGAGGGCTGTAACTCCTGTTGCCTTTTCGATCGCCGCCACTATCGAACCGCCTCCGGGGATGGGACCATCGGGAGTCGGATATGTGGGGTCATAGTTTGAACCGATCAACAGTGCTCCACCTCGAACTGCTGTGAGTGCGTCTGCAAGAACTTGAAAATCGAATTCGCGATGAAATCCGACCACCACAGCATCAAACGAGCCGCCGACGGGCCGGTTCTCGTACACCACAACTGTCTCTGCTCCGGTAGCACGAACCTCTTCAATCAGACCCCGACCTCCGCACACCAGCACACGCCACGACGGCTTGATGGCGGTCACAGCGCTCATCGCAGAAGTCACGACATCTCCTATGGCTGGCACACCAATTGCCCCAAGAGCATGATGTTGTTCATCAAGCGTCGAGAAGGAATTATTGGTCACAAACAGAACACGCACACCCGCCTGGCGTAGTTGAGCAATCGCTTCAACCGATCCAGCGATGGGCCGATGGGCTAGCCACACCACCCCGTCTAGGTCGCACAGCACAACTCGTGGAACTTGGGTTTTGTTCATACCCACCAATCCTGCCACCCTTGAGGTTGTGCCACGATTCGAACCATTCCCCGCCCTTCGTTATGACAGCAGTTCTTCGCTCGACATCACACCGCTGACTTCTCCCCCATACGACGTTTTCGACGAGACAGAGCGTGCGTCATACGCAGCGGTGAGCGCACACAACGTAGTGCTCGTGGATTACCCATTAGAGGCCGATGGCCCAGGTCGATACGAGATGGCAAACGCCACACTGCAGACATGGGTTGATGAAGGAGTTCTATCAAGCGACAACTCCCCTACTTTCTCCATCTATCGAATGACGTTTACGGATGAAGCAGGACGCACACGCACAACCATTGGCGTCATCGGCGCACTCGAAGTAGTTGATGAAGGCGCGGGTGGTGTTCTGCCACACGAGCGCACCACTCCCAAAGCAAAGACCGACCGACTCGATCTCACACGTGCAACATCTGCCAACTTGAGTCCAGTGTGGGGCCTCTCACTAACCCCCGGACTTACCGATGCCCTACAGGCCCAAGCCACAATTGTTGGAGAATGCACAGACGAGAACGGCGTGCATCACGTGATTGAACGTGTCGAAGACGCAAACCGCATCGAGGAGATTTCGAGACTTGTTTCATCTCACCCAGTACTCATTGCTGACGGGCATCATCGTTATGCAATTAGTCGTACGTTCCGTGATGAGTGCAGGGCCAACAACACTCTTCCTGGAGCAAACCTCACGATGACGTATGTTGCTGAGTTGATCCAAGATCAACTCAGTGTTGCCGCTATCCATCGGCTTTACGACATACCTGTTGATCAACTGCTCGCTGTACTCAGTTCGCACTACACAGCGACGCGCGCAGGCAATGTTGGCCCACAGACCATTTCCGAGATGGACTCTCGTGGCTGTTTGTGCATCGTTGCTCCAGATGGAACTGGCACATACCTCACACCACGTGAAGACACTTTTACTGGCGTGAGAGACATGGACAGCGCACGACTTGAGCACGCATTGTCTTCAACCACCCATGAGGTCACATATCAGCACGGAGTGCAAGAAGTGTTACAACGCGTGTCCACTGGGCAGTACGGGTCAGCCGTACTCATTCGTCCCGTGTCGTTGCAGGAGATCAGACGTACTGCAGACACCGGAGAATTGATGCCTCCGAAGTCCACATTCTTCACGCCAAAACTTCGTACTGGCATGGTTCTGCGAGATCTACGTCAGTAGATCTCAACGCATCTCAGAAACTACGAAATTGAAGCTGAGTAGATATCGGCGATTGAATTACCGATCATCGTGTTGAACTCTGCATCGGTCTGCTTTGCAGAAAGACCTTCTGTGAGTGCTCGAGAGAAACTGGCGATCATTCCGTTATTACGAGACAACTTTGCGTTCGCGTCTTCACGGGTATAACCACCAGACAATGCAACAACACGAAGCACGCTCGCATGGCTCACGAGTTCGGCATAGAAATTGTCGGTCTCGGGCAATGTGAGCTTCAAGATCACCGGCTGATCTACTGGTTGCCTATTCAATTCTTCTAATAGCGCAGCTTTCAGAATGACCTCAGCCTCTGCTTTGCTTGGGCTGTGAATGTCTACTTCGGGTTCGATGATAGGCACTAGACCAGCAGCAAGAATCTGCCTGCCAACTTCAAACTGTTGAGCAACAACCGATTTGATGCCTTCTTTGTTTGCCACTTTGATCACAGAGCGCATCTTGGTTCCAAAGATTCCCTGAGCTTTTGCACGATCAAGCAGTGCACCCAAGTCTGGGTTTGGCTTCATGATTTGTACGCCGTTGTTTTCATCGGCAAGACCTTTATCAATTTTCAAGAACGGAATGACTTTTTTGGTCTTCCACAAATACTCTGCACTACCAACACCATCAATCTGACGGTCCATGGTGCCTTCAAACAAAATTGCACCGAGAACTTGCTCACCAGAGAACGCCGGGCTCTTCACCATACGAGTACGCATGGCATGAATCTGGTCGAACATCTCAACGTCACCGGAGTATTCACTTTCTTGGACTCCATAGAGAGAAAGTGCTTTCGGGGTGCTGCCACCACTTTGGTCGAGAGCAGCAATAAAACCCTTGCCTTCACGCATGCGAGTTACTTGTTCTTGATTCATGAAACGAAACCTTTCCGGCATCTCCGGCGCTTGCCGGGACTTCTTCAGAATAGTCAAGAATCGAGAACCTCAGTTATGTCCTCGAGAGCCGCGGTGAGGTTTTTACGCACCTGTGCCCGACGTCTCATCACTGAAACTGAATGAGCAAGCACTTCGGTGCGGCTTGACACCGACGAACCCGCGCGAAAGAAACGCCGACGCACTACGCCCACCACGCAGAGTTGGGCCCCTACGACAACGGTGGCGCTCTCCCCTTCCATGGCGACAGGTACCGATATTCGGCCCTCATCAGTGTGAGTAGACATATCGAAACTGGATGCAATTTCACCGTTGGCAAGTGTGCGCGACACCAGAGGTGACGTGACTTCGCCAACGAGAACAACAATATTGAGATCTGCTGGTGTAACAGCAGTAGCTTGACGCGGCATGTGGCCTCCTTCTTTGTGAAGAAGGTGTGCGATCATCCGCCGAGAGAGGCAAGCCTTTCAGCAACATCTACAAATTGACGGTCGTGCATTGCAACGCGCTCAAAGAACTGACGAGCCTTAATGACATTTCCTTCTTTGTCGTAGAGGTCGCCAATGACGAACCACTGACGAAGGTGATATTCAGATGGGCGCTTCATGTCGCCTGCAGCTTTATCCATGAGTGACAAGGCTTCGGAAACCAATCCTCTGTCAGCCAGTGAACCTGCCATCACAATTCGACCTTCAGCTAATAGTTCGGGGTGCGGTGAGGCCTCGGCCAACTCGCGCCAATACTTCTCGCACTTCTCATGATCGCCCAACGCACGATGACAGTCAGCAAGCACTGCATGATTGAAAATCCAGTCTGGGTTCAACGCAATTGCTGTTTCAAGTTCTGTAACAGCGCGCTTCCATTGTCCTGCACGGTAGAAACACAAACCGAGCATTTCACGCACTGCCGAAACGTCTGAATACTCACGAGACATTGGATTCAGAATCTTGCGAGCATCTTCATAACGATGAGCTTCAAAAGCTTGAAGTGCAGCCTCGTAACGCTTCAATGCACGTGGAGAAGCCTTCTTCCCTAATGCACGCTCAAACTGTTCCACAACGGAGTCGAGTGCACGCACTTCTTTTCGTCCGCCTTTTTGCGCACGGCCTGTGCCTTTTGCGCGAACCCCACCCAAGTTTGAATCACGTTTCGGACGCACTGACCCTTCGTCAATCCACTCTTCACGTGAACGCTCTGGCGCTGCTGACATTTCTCCGGACGTACGGCGTTCGCCAATGCGACCACGCACTTCGTCTGAACGTTCTTGCGCTGCGGTGCGCGGTGCGCGGTCGTCGCGATCAAAGCGACGTGGGCGATCATCACGATCGAAACGACGAGGACGATCATCGCGGTCAAAACTGCGTGGGCGATCATCACGGTCACGCGGTGGACGAGAATCACGATCGAAACGACGAGGGCGATCATCACGGTCACGCGGTGGACGAGAATCCCTGTCGAAACGACGCGGTCTATCGCCACCATCTCGCGGCGGACGCGAATCTCTATCAAAGCGACGAGGACGATCATCGCCATCACGAGGAGGACGAGAGTCGCGATCAAAACGACGTGGCCTGTCATCACCACTACGTGGTGGACGCGAATCACGATCGAAGCGACGAGGGCGATCATCCCTGTCACCAGATGGTCTCCGGTCATCGCGATCGCGTGGAGGTCGACCATCATCGCGGCGTGGGCCTCGTGACGGACGGTCGTCATCTCGGCGAGGACCTCGCGAGAAGCTTCCAGGACGTGAATCGCCGGAGCGACGTGGGCCAGATCCCCTACCGGGACGGCCAGAATTGCTCGGACGGCGTTCAGACATAGGCGAGCAAGTCTAAGGACGGATTTGCATTTACCCCCAGATACGCAAACAACCCCAGCCGAAGCTGGGGTTGTTCACTCGAATAATTTCGGCGGCGTCCTACTCTCCCAGGGGGTCTACCCCCAAGTACCATTGGCGCTGACAGGCTTAACTTCCGTGTTCGGAATGGGAACGGGTGTGACCCTGTCGCTATGGCCACCGAAAATCAGTTGTCAATGTGGTTTCCCCACAAGGACTCCAGAGCAAGCACGAGCACGATTTCAAATAAAGCCCTCGGCCGATTAGTACCGGTCAGCTGAGAGTGTTACCACTCTTACACTTCCGGCCTATCAACGTGGTGGTCTAGCCACGGGCCTTACCAGGTTAACCCTGTGAGAGTCCTCATCTTTGAACGGGTTTCCCACTTAGATGCTTTCAGCGGTTATCCCTTCCGGAGGTGGCTAATCAGCCGTGCCCTTGGCAGGACAACTGACACACCAGAGCTCCGTCCATCCCGGTCCTCTCGTACTAGGGATAGCTTTCATCAAGACTCTTCCGGCTGCGGAGGATAGGGACCGAACTGTCTCACGACGTTCTGAACCCAGCTCGCGTACCGCTTTAATGGGCGAACAGCCCAACCCTTGGGACCTGCTTC
>Ga0208053_1000146_pt1 | contig 16424 bp, 27 predicted proteins | sample LakMenEpi20May10_FD_150719 | JGI IMG/M metagenome (GOLD analysis project Ga0208053, IMG submission 150719) | Freshwater microbial communities from Lake Mendota, WI - 20MAY2010 deep hole epilimnion (SPAdes) | ecosystem: Environmental > Aquatic > Freshwater > Lake > Epilimnion/Euphotic zone ... | reverse complement strand
CAAACTTCGCTAAGTTTATTGGTGAAGATACTGTTGCTAATCCTGATTTGGTTGCTACAAAATACCCATTAGCGTCTGCAGGGTTCTTCTTTGACTCAAATAAGTTATGGGCTATTTGTGATAAAGGAGCGGATGATGCTACTGTAACTGCGGTTACAAAAAGAGTAAACGGTGGAACTATCGGATTGGTTGACAGAGTCAAACACTTCAAAGAGTATTACAACTTACTTAAATAAGAAAAGAAATCCTAACAGAAATGTGGGGTTTTTTATTATACTTATATTTATAAGTTATGAGAATAATAATCACAGAAGAACAATTTAACAGATTCAACAGAAGTAGCAATGTTTTACAGAATGGGATTATTAAATATCTAAACCTTTATATTTCAGAAGGTAAAAGAACTTTCAGAACAAAAAACAATAATTTTGGGAATCTTAGTGAAGATTGGTGTGTTGATAATGTTAATTCAATAACCGCAATTTATTACTTTGAAGACGGCAAGTTTGATTCGGGACATTTAATTGTGACTAACAATTTTGTTAATAAAATTAGTGAAATATTCAGTGTTAAAAAATCATATGTTTTACATGTTATTGAAGAATGGTATGATGAGGTTATGGTTCCAAAATTTGAAGAGTTGGTTAATGAATCGGGGTTAAATATTGATGAAATTGGTTCTGTTGAAAAAGAATCCGGTTGTATACCTGAATTTGTTAAACCTGAGGGAATAACAGATGACGAAATGATTGATTATATTGCTGACCACACTTTATTCAAAAGACAAGATGTAATAAAACAAATTGAGGGTGGTAGAGACCTTGATATTTTTTATTTTGATATTAAACGTAGGGAAAACAATTGATAATGAAATACATTATAACTGAAGAACAATTAAAAACTACGATTAAAAAATTCAATAAAATAAATTTTGATAGTGGTCAGTTTGGTAAAATTATTGAAGAACTTGTTTTAAATTTTTTTAAAAGTCCTGTTTGTGATGTTGCGGCAATAAAAATACCTGAATTAGATGAATATATTGTGTTAGTTTTAACACCTACTTATCATAGTAATCAAACCGAACATAAACTTGCCAACTATATTAAAAACTTCATTGGGGTTAAATTAACGGTTTTACTTAACCAATCCGACAACTGTACAGAAAATATTGTAGAACAACAATACGGAAAATTATTAGAAATGATTAAACTTGACATCAATGTTGGTGATACAATCATGGGGGGTAAGTTTAAAAATAAGAAAGTTGTTGTTAAAACTATTGGTAAAAATGATAAGGGTGATATTACAATTAATGGTAAACCATTATTACGATTTAGAATATTAAAAGAAAATAATATTCATTTGAAAAGAAGAGAATATATCATGAAAAAAAAATTGGATTCAATAATTCAAAATAATTTTAATGATGAAGAACTTAAATTTACTCCTTTTGAACATTTTAGATTACATATATCTGATTATGTTGGTACCGAAATGGCAAACGAACTTAATTTAACGGGAGACAAAAAAGTTACATTTAGAAATCAGATAATCCAATATGTTCGTAATAATCTTTATGAATATTTAAAAGAAATTTGGGAATCAAAACAAAATTAATTGATAAATAAACAATTATTTCTTATTTTTATAAAATAATAATCGTAAAAAATTTAAATATGAAAATAGGAATAACGGCCAGTTCTTGCGATTTGTTGCATGCTGGACATATTTTAATGTTAAAGGAGGCCAAATCTGTTTGTGATTATCTTATTGTTGCATTACAAATTGACCCAACTTTAGACAGACCTGATAAGAATAAGCCAATCCAATCATTCTATGAAAGATGGACACAGTTGTCAGCTGTGAAATATGTTGATAAGATAATTCCATATTCGACTGAGATGGAACTTATGACCATCCTTCAAAATAACAGTATTGACATTAGAATACTTGGAGATGAATATAAAAACAAAGTATTCACAGGATGTGATTTAGAAATGGAATATTATTTCAATAAAAGAACACACAAATATAGTTCAACAGAGTTACGAAAACGTATCGGAGGTATTTTTTTATAAAAGAATAATATATGGATTTAAGTGATTTATTAACAATTGTTATTCCTTGTAAAAATGAAAAAAACATTATATCTAAGACATTAGATTTATTAAACTATCAAACAAATATTCACGGAGTTAAAGTTGTTGTGTGCGATTCGTCAAATGATGGAATGACTAAATTATCGTTATTGAATAGATTAGAATATAATTTGATTACAGATAATTTCAACTTAAATTTGATTGAAGGCGGATTACCTGCAACTGCAAGAAATAACGGTTTTAAATTAGTTTCTACACCATATGTTTTATTCATGGATGCCGATATATTCCTATTGGACAGTGAATTGTTAAATAATGCTGTTTTAAAAATACAAAACGAAAACTTAGATTTGGTTAGTGTTAGGTTCAGAACTGACAACGGAGACTACAATTATGTTTATAAGGTTTTTGATGTTCTACAAAAACTCTCAAGGTTAATATCACCATTCTGTTTGGGTGGATTTATGTTAACAAAGACATCAAAGTTCAAAGAAATTGGCGGGTTTGATGAAGAAGTTAAAGTTGCTGAAGATTATGTTTATTCCAAACAAATAAAAAAGAATATGTTTAAAATACATAATGCTTTTGTGTATACACCACCAAGAAGATTCCACAACAAAGGTTTATGGTACATGACTAAATTAATGATTGGGTCGGTCCTAAATAAAAACAATAAAGAATATTTTAAAGACAGTAAAAGTTATTGGTCATGAAAACATGGAGAACAATAATAATGAGTGATTTACATCTTGGTGCAAGACAATCACAAACAGACAATATTATTAAATTCTTGGAAGAGAATGAGTCTTTAATATTAATTTTAAATGGTGACATCATTGATGGATGGGCACTTAAAAGCGGGGGGAAATGGAAAAAAGAATGTTCCAAGATATTCCGAAGATTTATGAAAAGAAGTGAGACAGGAACAAAAGTGGTTTATATCAGAGGCAATCATGACGATTTCTTAAAACCATTCGTACCTTTCTTTATGAATAACATTCAAATCGTTAGGAAGTATATACACATTGGGGCTGATGGTAGAAAGTATTATTGTTTTCATGGTGATGTTCTTGACTTTGTTATTATGAAAGTAAGATGGTTGGCAGTACTTGGAGGTATATCTTATGACTTAGTAATCAAATTGAATACGTTATATAATTTGATTAGGAGAAAGTTTAATCTACCTTATTATTCATTGGCGAATCATATCAAACAAAGTGTAAAGGGAGCAATCAATTTTGTGTCTGACTTTGAAGAAAACGCCAAAGGATTAACGAAAAGTAAAGATTGTGATGTTGCAGTATGTGGACATATCCACCAACCAAAATTAACTGAAGACTATATGAATTCAGGTGATTTTTGTGAGAATTCAACTTGTTTAGTTGAAGACTTTAACGGTAAGTGGTCAATAATTAATATGGGTTAATGTTTGTACCCGTATTCAGTACTAAAAACAAATACCCATATTATGAATACTATTCAATCACACTATTTCTAGAATTTTGAGTTTATACATTTTACTAAACCAAGCATTTACTACAGTCAACATAATTTTCTCTATAAATTCTTCACCAAACTTTTGATTTAAAGTTGATTTAACCTCATCACCAACATACATGGTTGATGTTTTTATATCAAACAGAAAAAACTCATTTGCCCACGTCTGTTCTACTTTATTATAATAAAGATATGGAAAACTAAATTTATCCTCAATAAATTTTGATATATATTCTTCGAGTTTTGACATTAATTTAAATATAACAAATATTTACATAATATGAACCTACAAGAAGAAATATTAAGAATAAAATCAATGATAATTGTTGCTGAAGAAATGGATTTAAATTCAGACAAAAAACAAAAAATGATTGAATTAGTGGATGTTTTTAATGAAGGTAAATTTGAAACTGAAATCAAACCATATTTTAATGACACAATGACTTTTTTAAAAGTTATTAATAATTACGGTCTTTTATATGAACTTGATATAAATAATATTCCTTATAATGATATTAGTAATGAAGTGTTTGATTATTTGGACAATAATGGTATAATATCTAATTTTGATTATGATTCTATTCCTGAGGCGTTTAAAAACAATTATCTAATACATGGTTTAGAACATAACTACGAAGATACTATTAAGTATATTACAAGCGACCTTTTACAAGATGTTAAAATTAGACCTGATGGGTTCTATTTATATTTAGGTAATGATAGAGATGAATTGGCTTCTTTTTTCTGCGTTTCCTCCCGTCGTGACGTTTCTCCTGAAGATGTTGCAAAACAAGTATTTAGCGAAGATGGTTTAGGTAACGATTGGCATTTTGATGTTGGTACAACACCATCTGAAGTTATTGACGATTTAAACGAAAACAATACCATTCATTTAAAAGATGTTATTTTTAAAGAAATTGGTGATGTTGAATTATCTTTAGAAGATTATGATTCTGATTTTTTTGAAAGTTTATCACAAGAACAGGGAACTGAAGGTTATTTTAAAATTGAACCTGAAGACTTAAATGAATTAATTAAAGATTCCGACGCAATCAACGAACTATGTAAAAAAGATTTAAGTGAGTTAGGTCAAGAATTACAAAGTGTTTATTGGAATGCTTATAATACGGCATATGAAGATGAAATATATAAATTAGTATATGATGGTTTAGATGATTACTTTGAAGGAAAAATTGATGAAGTCCCAAAAGAAATTATTAAATCGGATGGTAAAAAAGAAACCAGATATGTAAATTATATTAAAATTAGGAATTTTGTTGGAGACATTACAAAATTTTTAGAAATGAATAAAGGTCAAACATATTCAGATTCATATTTAGAGTATTTTGGTGGTTATACGACTTTGATGAAAGAACTAATTAACGATGGTGATTTTGAATGTATAGATTTTAGAATTCCTGATTATCCAGATTGGTCTACTATTCAAAAATATACAAACGAAATGTTTAATGATTATATTTAAATAAATTGTGTCACAATTATTCACATATCTATTTGTTTTATTTGTTTAAATCTTCATATTCCAACATGATACCTTTTCTTAACATCATATTATCTGATTCTAAAAATTTTACATATTCATTACATTGTTGTAACTCTACAACTTTACCATCTAATTTAATCTGTAGTGAATCTATTGTATAAGTGTAATCGATATGTTCCTGAGTTATCACATTACTTTTATATTCTGTATCACAAGAAAATAAAATATATCCTAACGTAATTCCCGCTAGTAAGTGTAAAATTGAGTAATAAATTATTTTGTTCATATTTTTCATTGGTTTTATAAATTTTAATTTGATAATGGTGCCTTAATTTTTTCGTGTGATTTATAGTTACTTAATTGTATGTCTTCTTCTAATAAACATTTACAAAAATTGTCATTAGTAAATGAATTAAATATTTTTATTGCATCTAATAGTCCTGTACCACACTCACCTGATTCAGTTGGCCAAAACTCTGTGTTGATGTTTAGGGTTGGTAGTGTATATGGTTCTCTACCAATCTGTTCCTTTGCTTGTTCAATATGATTCAAATATAAATGTGTATCACCCAAGTTTCCAATCAATTCATCAGGAACCATATTAACTGACTTTGCAATGATTTCTAATAGTAATCCGTAAGATGCAATATTGAATGGCAAACCTAAAAATGTATCCACTGAACGTTGATTCCACATTAAAGAGATTGCTCTGGTTGGAATATTAAATTTGTCACATTCTTTATGAACCTCATTATCTAAATCTATACTAACATTACTTTTTATAAAATCAAACAGTTCATTTGAATCCAATAAATTAATTTGTTTAGTGTTTTTATACGTGATTCTTTCACTAGCACTCAACTCTCTTGTATAAACTTGAAATCCATAATGACAAGGAGGAAGAACCATTTGGTCTAATTCACCCACATTCCAAGCATTAACCATTAATCGTCTTGAGTCAGGATTTGTTTTAAGGTCGTTGATTAGGTTTGCGATTTGGTCTATAACCTTTTCCCCAACTAATGTATGTAGACCATTGTGTCCTATTGTTACATTTTCACCTGTACCCCAACTTCTCCACTGTTTACCATAAATTTTTCCAAGTTCACCCCACTTCTTAGCAAACTCATCATCTGTTTTGATTTTCTCAACAAATTCTTCTTGTGTTGAACATTTTACTAATTGACCAGCTTGTGAACTCATTAAATCAGCAACGCTTTCAGCTTTGTAAGCTGGATTGTTTATGTAGTTCTTATAAGCATCTCCTGTCCAAATGTGACAATTATTATCCACAAGGAACTTAATATTTGTATCACCACGTAAGAACCATATTAATTCTGTAACGATTGATTTCCACGCCATCTTCTTTGTTGTGAGTAATGAAAAACCATCTTTCATTTTATGTCTAATTTGTCTACCAAACACTGAAAGAGTACCACCGTTTCTTGTTTCTTTTTTTACACCATTATCAAGGATGTCTTGTAAGAGTGATTGGTATTGTTTATCCAAGTTATTATTTTTTATATCTATATTTTTCATTAGTTCTTTACGTTTTTCAGGATGTCTCCACTTACCATAGTTAGACCATTTATTCATAACTTTCCAATTGATTTTCGTTGAATATGTGTAATAGTCCATATTCGTCCATTTCACCTATCACCCGGATTTCACCACCGATTGTTTCAAATACACCTACGATTGTACAAGGAAATTTATAACCTTTTGGTTTGTGAGCCTTATCACCAACCTTAAATTTTGGTTCTGTTTTAAAAATATTGTTTGTTTTTTCTTGTGTCATGATTCTAAGTTTAAATTGTAGTCATTTAATATATTTCTGATTTCATTACGTATTTTTTCTGCAACGGCAAACTCTTCGTCAGTCGCTTCTTTTGATTTATCAAGCATACTTACTCCATGCTTTGTTGTGCCTCTAAGCAATTGGTCTAAGTCCCACATAGCTAATTTCCATTTATATCCATCTAATGCTGCTCTTACATCATCTTGTTCTTCTACTGAGTCAAACTCTAATATTATTTTTCCCATTTTTATTGTTCTTTAAATTTTTCATATAACCATTCTTCATAAGTAGTGGCATCAGATATCTCATAGCATCCACACTCCATTGTTTTTTGCCCTGCTTTATATGCCTCTTTTGCTGATTGGTTTAACGCCAAAAATATCTGTTTTTTTTCCATTTCTTTAGCCGCTTCAAGCATAGCATACCAAGTTAATTCATCCTTGTCTGTATTCCATAGCCTTTCAAATAATAATTCTACTGCTGTTTTCATTCTTCTGATTTAAAATCCTCGTTGACAATATGTCATTGCATTTATTTTTTCTTGTTGTAACCATAATAGGTATCTGAATAGTTTTTTCATGGGCTCTCTATTGTGTAATTTTCGTATTGAAATATTAAATCTTTAAGTAATCTGTTTCATATTATATTCCTCTTGCTATCATGTTTAATATTTCTAATCTCTCTTCATCTGTTAGTTTTTTGGGTAGTTCATACTCTTTCGTATTCTCCAACCTACATTTCTCCACCTCTTCCCACAAAGACTTATCATCATAACAAATTGCATTACCATCTTTGTCTGTTGCTTGGTCAAGTGAACCATCTTTATCTCTTTCCCACAGATACCAAACAATCCAATCTGCTCCCTCTTTACCATAGTAAACCTCTAATAACATATCTATTACTGTGCTATAATCATCTGAAAAATTGGTAAGGTCTATATCTAAAGCATACAATGCATGCTCTTTGTCTGATTGTTTCTTAATTCTATTAAGAATTTCTGTAAATACTTCTAGTTTCATATTATTTTTTTAGTTTCCATAACTCGTAATTACTATTTTTTGTCTTAAATTTAATATAGTCATCTTGCTCCTCAACAATTTCGGTTATTGGAGTTGTTTGCCAGGTAAAGAATTGATTAAATGGAGACATAAGTAGGGAACGTCCAATTGCTGGTTTATCGTATTTAGCCTCAAATCTACCTTCATCGTTAAAATCTAACCACATTATTTCTTTAGATTGGTTAGTTAATCCATCATGTTCACGAACTAATTTCCAATTAAATTCATTTTCAATTACTGCTTGCTCAACAGCAACCTTTAATACATTATCTTCTGTTAATGTCATTGGTATTTTATTTTGTTTAATCTTGCTCATTTTCTAATTTATCTAATTGTTTTTGTAATCTATTGTACGACCATTTTGAATGTCAGCTTCACTCATTTCAAGCATCAACTTTTGCTCTTTGGTCAATTCAATTTTATTTTCCTGAACCGCACTATTATCAACCAAACTTAACAAATTCTGATTATTTTCTAATTCATCTAATTGTTTTTGTAATCTATCTATACTACCTAAAATAATTCTAGCGGTTGGGTCTATTACTTTAATTTGTTCAACTAATTCGTTTTGCCTGCCTCTGCTGTAAAATCCACGTTCAATATCATTAGCCAAGTTTTGGATGTGTTCTGGTGCGTGAATAGAAATACGGAGGTCATAAGATTCCCATTTAGTTTTCCAATCAACGAAAGCGATTCCCTTAGTTAATTTGTTTAATAAATTATGTAATTTACGATTACGAACTCGAACAATTGAACGGTCACTACCAAATACATGTAAGAACCGTAGAAACCATCTTGGACACCATTTTGGTTTTGCTTCATAGTCCATTGCCAATACCAGCGGATAAAGAGCTTTGTAGTAGACGCTGTCTTCTTTATAGAAAGTTATTCCAAGATATCCCCACTTTTCTAGTTTCTTTGGAAAAAAGATATACCGTAAGTCATCCAAGTTGATGTTACGAGTGTGTATAATACCTTTTTTACGTCCTCTCCAAAATATCAGACTTTGTGCAAAAGATTTTGCCTTTGTTGCTATAGACCGATTGTCTTTGTAGTCAAATTTACTCATAATTATTGTTTTATTTTACAAATGTACGAAAAAATTTTTACTTTATCAAATTTAATCATAACCATTTTATTTCATTTGTTATTGAATCCCATTCAATACTAACAGGTAGATTAGTATATAGGTATTGTTCATTTAATATTGACGCATTAATAAAGTGGGTGTGTCCATTATAATAATATCCTGAACTTCCATGTATATGTCCAAATACATGAATCTTTGGTTTGATTTCATCTACTCGATGACGTAACATTTCACATCCTACTCGTATACTTTGTCCACCTGGAATATCTAAATGCCCAAATGGCGGTCCATGAGTAATAAGGATGTCTGTATCTTCAGGAATGTCTTTCCAACGTTGTTCCAATTCCCATCCATTGCTAGGCAAATTGAAAGCCCAATTAAAGAACTCAGGTTGCCAAGGTGAACCATATAACTTAACCGAAGAGTCATCCTCCATATCGTAAATAGAGAAACCTTCATCTTGAAGATAAATTAGATTTGTATAATTTTTTATAGTTAATAAGCTCCAAGTAGGGTCATTCTCTAAAATACGGTCGTGATTTCCTGCGATAAAGATTTTTTTATCATAACCTTTTATAGAACTAAACCAATCTAAGAATTCAATTACTTCTTTTTTATGATATCCACTGTTCATAAAATCTCCAGCGTGTATTAATATATCACCACCTGGTAAATCATTTTCACAATATTGGTGTTTTGAGTGAGTATCACTAATAAATGTTATTATTTTTTTCATCTAACAAATATAAGAAAAATAATTTAAACTTTAAAATAAAAGTACAAGAGTTTTTAACGGATTAATTTATTCTTTAATTAATGGTTTTCTGCTTGGTAAGGTGCCTTGCAGTACTACTTTATCTATTCTTGAATCAATATATGATTTTGTTTGTGTAATTTCCCTTTCAATTTCATCTTCTTTCCTGTGATGAAAATCATCCACATGTCTAACTTGATTCATTATTGTTTGTTCAACCATATTAATATCACGACGGGTAGATTGAAGTAATTCTTCCGTATGTCTTCTTTCGTGGTCAATTGATTGATATACTTCATCAATCATTTTTTTAATTTTTATTATTTGTTTTTCTAATTTGATTATCTTAACCATACCTATAACTAAAGCAATTAATAATAATATTGCTGAAATCGTAAGCATACCTAAAACATATGATGTTATTTCTATCATGTTTTTTAAATTTTATTTATTTTTATGTCAAAGAACTCTTGTACTGTACCCATGTAGAATTTTAAATCTATATGGGTCTTAATTATTTAATTTTGTTAAATGGTTCTTTCTTAAACAAATATCCGGAGATATCAACATACCTTAATAGTTCAATATTACCTTCAACAGTTGTTGTTCCTTTTGATGCTTTAATCATTGCAATTTTATATCCAAAACGGTTAGCCACCCATATAATGAATAATGCGGGATATCTTTTCATAATTTAATTGTTAGGTTTAACCGTTATTGTATATTTTTTAGTATAACTAGAATCCTCGTTTTTTATTAACACACCTAACACAGGTGTAAACCCATCTGGGTCATACATAACTGGCGTAATAACAACATTTATGTTAGCGTTTTCTAATTGGGTTTTAATTTGTTGAGTTATTGACAACTCATTAATTTCTTGTTTCATAATTTTAATTTATTTATTCTATTATTTTTTCAACATAAGTTGATGTCTCTCCTTCAGTAAATCCTTTTTCAATTAATAATGGTAATGAACCTGGTTTACACCAAGCATATACTGTATACCCACTGTAACGAGTTTTAACATATTCCCATCTAGTGTCCCATAACTTTCTAAAAATACCTTTTAGTCTATGTTCTTCATGTACCCAAGCGTCTAAGAATTTTATTTTATTACTTTCTTCTCGTTCCATATATATGTGTCCTACAATCTCACCATTTAACATAGCAATCCATGTTTCAAGTTGTTGAGCATTACTCTTAAGGTGGATAACTTTAATATCTTCAATCATTTTTACATTGTTTATATAAAATAATAGTAATCATTTATAACTTAAACAATGTATTATTCGTAATAATAATAATAAAAAATGTTTTTTAATTTAATTGGTATTTATTAATATATGTCAGAGGAGCACAAAATATCACCATTTTTTAAAAGAAGACTTGACCATCATAAGTTTGAAAAAATGATGAGGTCAGGAATATCTTATATGTATTTTGAATCAAAAAACCTTGAGCAATTTAAATATAAGTTAGTTAAGGCGACCTTAGAAAATTATATACATTACAAATATAATCTTGATATGGAAAATTTACCTAAGGATGACGTGGATAATTTTATTAATTATATGATTGAGACTTACGATGCATTACTTAAAATGTATTATTATAATGAAAGAAAAATAAGAGGTGGTATAAATGAAAATTATAATCCAGCAGGAAAAGAAATTACACCAAACAAAATTGTTATACATAAATCAAGTCCTGTATGGAGAGAAAGTATATTAAAGATAGGGTTACAAGCAAGTGCTGGTGATTGTTATAAAACTTATGTTGGTTATGGTGAAAAGTGTATACCAGCGATATTTGCAACTAACTCAACAAATAAAAGAGCGTGGTTTGACTCAACATATAATGATGATGTATGGGGAATTAATACGGAAATGATACCTGATGTTAAGTGGTACAAAGATAAACACTTTGAATCAAGTAAAAAACATATTGTAACGTTTGAAAACATTCCACCAAAGGCAATAAAATTAATACATGAAGGTAATGGAAGAAGTTTATGGAGAGAATCTATTAATAACTCTGAAGACAAAAAACTTAAATTGTTGACAAAAATTATGGACAATATTATTTTTCCTGAATATAAAAATATTATTTGTGGTTATGATGTAAAAAATGATGAGGTTTTTAATGAACCCGTAGTTAATGTTACTTTTATTGGTGGGTATGGAACAAAACTTTGGCCTACCACACAAGGAATTCAAAAAATGTATAGTGATGTTTTAGATGAAATTTGGAATACTATTTACAATTACATTAATATTCCAGTCGGCGTTACTATGGAAACAACACCCAAATGTGATGAACAAGAAAACATTTATCTTAGAGAATCAGTTGACAAATCTGAAGACAAAAAACTTAAGTTTGTGACAAAAATGATTCATGAGTTTTTTGATGAGGTTAGTTTTATTAAAATTAAAAAATATGAAAATAAACCATTGATAAGAGTTTATTTTGATAACGATGAAGAAGCGGCTAATGAAGAGATTTATTTTGCAGAACAAATACAAGATAAAATTTATAAATATACAGGTATTAAACTTATCCCGTATTGGCACATGATTCAGTATAACACTGACGCAGATTTTCGTTTGGACGCCATTAAACTAAAATACGATAACTTGGGAAATGTTATAAACGAATCAGAAGAAAAACAACCTAAGTATCTTAACGCAATAAAAAATCTTATTGAACCATTCAAAAAAGAAGATTGTGTTTGCAATATTAAAGTATCATTTGATGACGATATGTATGACATTTATTTGGAATTTGGAACTGAAGAATTAAATGATAAATTTTATTCTTCAGTTGGAAAAAATCATTATGTGAAAAATTTAAGAAATAACGTTAAAAACACTATTATAAATTATCTATCAATAGATAATTTATATGTTGGGTCTTACGGAACACCAAGATGCGGTTGGACAAAAAATTAAAAGAACGTTTTACAACATCAATTAAAACTCTAAGACATATTTATAATAATATACTCATAAAATGACAAACAAATTAGGCGAGCCCGATAGTAAAATAATCATTAAATTGTTTAAATTATTGAATGAGGAGAAAAAAAAGAATAAAACAAGAGAATCCCTTTTAAATGCTATAAGAAATTTTTCAACATATTTGAGTATTCCTAAAGACCACGAACGATATCTTTTGGAGTTATATGTTTTAAACTTTAAAGAAGACGGAGACTACTCAAATTTAACAAAGGATAATTTTATTGACCCTAGATATCAAAAAGGTAAAGTTATTTCTAATTCAAATGCCCGTTTATATACCATAGCACAATTACCATTTAAGGGTTCAAATTTAACCGCATATTGGACCAAAGACCCAAAAGGTGTTCCATACTATAAAGTATCATCATACGAATGGTACCCTATATACATATACAAAAATGATAAGTGGTATCAGACAACAAATTCTTATTCTAGTTCTACAGGTAGACAAATTAGCAATTCTAATCCCGTTGACTGGAGTAATGATTTAAAAACTGTTTATACATTGACCTCGGATGAAATGAAGATGTTAGAAAGAGGAAATAGTCATGAAGAGATTATGAAATATAAACGGTCTAAATTAAAAAGTATTGAGCCTGATTTGACAAAAAGACAAAAAACTGCAAAGATTGGTAATTCGTATCACGACAGAAATCTAACACCCACAAATATAAAATTTAAGGTTAATTCAATAGATACAGACGGTGATAAATCTACTGTAAATGTCGATGTATACGACGTAGTTAAAAGACAATCTGGTAAACAACAAGATACTCCAGAAAACTATTTAAATAATGAGATACCTAACCTTACGACAACTAATGTGGAAGACGCAATTAAAATTAAATTGAGGAGAGAATTAGTGGATTATATTGGTACAAGATTTAAAGATAATCTTGAAAATCCTGTAGGTGCAAAAATAGAGTTTAAATTTAACCATTTAAAAAAATAGGTTATTGATTGAACAAATACGCAAAATTTTTTTTGTATATTTGTGTTATGAAAAAACTACTAACATCTTTATTTTTACAAATGGTTTTTAAAAATGTTAACACTACTAAAAAACTTATGGACATTATATTTGACGAAACAAAATCACCTAAAGTAGTTAAAACTAAAATTGTTAAAACTCCTGTAAATTTTAAAAAAGAATTTGTAATAAATCAAACTGAACCTGTTAGTAGTAAAAAACAAGAATTAATGGACGCAATACAATTTCTTAAAAATAAAACTATCAAAACAAAAGTTGATAAAGATAAAATTCAAATGTTAGAGGTAATTCTTAAATCAGTGTAGAGGAATTGAACTTTAATGTAATGTTTTAGTTTTATTTTATATTTATTATAAAATTGTTTATGAAAAGAATTATAAGGTTAACTGAACAAGACTTAACTGGTTTACTTAAAGGGATTGTTGACTTAGCTTTAGGTGGTACTGCTAATAATAAAAAAGAACCAACTTCTACTGATGAAAAAGAACCAACATCTAAAGATGAAAAAAAAACAACTTCTACTAATGATAAAAAATCGGATACTCCTAACTATAATGGAGATACAGGTAAAGTTTTTTTAAAAGGTAATTTTGACTCAACACAGAAAGCTAATATTGAGTTAATGATTAAATATATGAATAAATCAGGGATTAAAGACCCATTAACTCAAATTGGTGTTTTATCTGTAATATCTAAAGAATCAAGTTTTAAACCAAAATCTGAAGTATCTTATGCCAATACATCAAATTCAAGAATTAGAAAAATTTTTGGGTCTAGAGTTTCAAAATACTCAGATAGTGAAATGGATTCACTTAAAAAAAACCCTGAAAGATTCTTCAACGTAGTGTATGCAAAGACAGTTGGAAACCAAGGTGGTGGTGATGGATGGAAATACCGAGGTAGAGGATTTAACCAACTAACAGGTAAAAAAAATTACGAAAAATATGGTAATATTATTGGTAGAAACTTAGTAGGAAATCCTGACTTAGCTAATGACCCAACAGTTGCTGCGGAAATTGCTGTTGCATTTTTTACTAAAGGTAAACCAGGTAATGCATTTCCTAAATTTAAAAATAAAACTGAGGCCGCTGCTCATTTTGCAGATATAAATTCTGGCGGAGGAGCTAGTCGTCATAGAGCAGATGCGATTGCCGCAGTTGACAAATTTGACATTAAAGATATTACTTAACTTATCATTTAATAAAAAATTAAAAACAACTAAAAAGTTTTTTATAATATAATAAAATTCATATCTTTGTGGTATGAAAGTTTTTGATATTATATGGGATTCAATGTGGGATTTCCTTTTTGGAAACCAAATTACCGTTCACACACCTTTAAGAAGAATTAATGATTTTGAACTTCAAAAAATTTTAAAATTAACAAAAAAATGGTGTATTAAAAACTTTGGTATTAGTCATAATAATCCAAAAGTTAAAATTTATATGACCAAACAAATTTATGGTCAAGTTTGTTACGGAGAATATAATCCTGATAGTAATATTATTTACATTTACAGTAATAATTGTGAAGATATAAAATGTTTGATTAAAACATTTATTCACGAATATGTTCACCACTTACAACCTATCAAAAATTCATATAAAAAACTTTTAGAAAGTCATGGTTATAAAAAACACCCAATGGAAATTGAGGCGAGAAACATGGAAAGTTATTACATTGATGTTTGGGAAGATATAAAAAATAAATTATGAGAAAGTTTTTATTATTTGGATTTTTAGTGTTTATATTAATTTGGATATTTAATATGGTGTTTAACGATAAAGATTAAACAAAAAACCTCCACCTAAAATGGGGGTTTTTTATTATTAAAGTATTTATTAATGTGAAAGAACTAATTAGGAATATATTAAAAGAAGAAACAGAAGAAAATGAACAAAAAGTTATGAATTTTCTTTTACGAAGATATCGTACTTCTGAAAGAGATTTTGGCGAAGAAGGACACCCAAGGATGTTTAAACAAATTACATTTGAAATTGATGAGGACTTCTACGTTATTAATAATTTTCAAAACAAAACAGAACAAGTCCATAAAATATTTAATATGTTAGTCGATAACGATGTTATTAAAAAACCAATAGAGTTTTATGGAACAACTCTTGACCCATATAGACAAAAAGTTATTAGAACAATAAGGAAATTTTTAAATGACAAAATATCATAATTTACTATGGATTATATTATTACACCTGAACAGTTAGACAAAATCACTAAACCTTTTTTTGATAAAGAATTTAAAGATGCTAAGTGGGGTGAACATACATCACCAAGAGATAGTAATGATGTATGGTATGGTTTTATTAATCAGGACGATGTTCTGTTAGTTGGTCATCCCTCCTTTAATGTTGATAATTACTACACTAATGGTCACCACTTTGAAAACATGTGGCATTATTTTAGTGTTAACCCTCGACAGTTCAGTCAATCAATTGGTAGATACATTAAGAAAAAATATGGTTGTGAATTTGAACAGATATACTAAAAAAAAAATACCCAAATATAAAATAAAACAATGTATATGGGTACTTATAATGTACATTAAATACTAAACCATATAAATTAAAAAAAAAATGAGTATTAAAGAACAAAGAT
>Ga0208053_1000141_pt1 | contig 16828 bp, 16 predicted proteins | sample LakMenEpi20May10_FD_150719 | JGI IMG/M metagenome (GOLD analysis project Ga0208053, IMG submission 150719) | Freshwater microbial communities from Lake Mendota, WI - 20MAY2010 deep hole epilimnion (SPAdes) | ecosystem: Environmental > Aquatic > Freshwater > Lake > Epilimnion/Euphotic zone ... | reverse complement strand
CACAAGAAAGAAGATTACACAAAAAATATTGATCAGCCGATTGAGGGCTTAAAAATTGGATTGCCTAAAGAATATTTTGCTGAAGGTTTGGACGGCGACGTTGCAAAGTTGATTGAAGCCGCGATTAATCAATACAAAAAATTAGGTGCCACGATTGTGGATGTGAGCTTGCCTAATACCAATCTATCAATCCCTGTCTATTATGTTTTAGCACCTGCTGAAGCATCAAGTAATTTATCGCGTTACGACGGTGTCCGTTATGGTCATCGCACAAGTCAATATGATGATTTAATGGATATGTATTCTAAGACTCGCCAAGAAGGATTTGGGGAAGAAGTGAAACGTCGTATCTTAATAGGTACTTATGTATTAAGTGCAGGTTATTACGATGCATATTATTTAAAGGCGCAACAAATACGCCATCTTATTTCTGAAGACTTTAAAAAAGCTTTTCAATCATGCGATGTCATTATGGGACCTACTGCACCATCGACCGCTTTTAAAGCGAATGAAAAAATTGATGATCCAGTGACGATGTATCTGCAAGATATTTATACCATTGCGACGAACCTTGCAGGACTCCCAGGTATGAGTATTCCTGCAGGCTTCGTTAATAAATTACCAGTAGGCTTGCAAATTATTGGTAATTATTTTGATGAAGCACGTATGTTAAATGTAGCGCATCAATTCCAAAAAGCGACTGATTGGCATAAAGCCATGCCCGAAGGAGCACTCTCATGAGTTGGGATGTAGTGATTGGTATTGAAACGCATGTACAACTTCAAACCAAAACTAAAATTTTTTCAGGCGCATCGACTGCATTTGGAGCGGAACCCAATACGCAAGCTTGCGTATTATCGATTGCACTTCCAGGAACACTCCCCGTCTTAAATCATGAGGCAGTCCGATGTGCCATTAAATTTGGATTAGCAACGAATGCTGAAATAGCATCAAGATCTATTTTCGCTCGTAAAAATTATTTTTATCCAGATTTGCCTAAAGGCTACCAAATTAGTCAATATGAATTACCTGTGGTTGGCAAAGGATCGCTTGAAATTGAAATAGGCGAGATTAAAAAAACAGTACGCATTACGCGTGCGCATCTAGAGGAAGACGCAGGCAAATCATCCCATGGTGCTGTTGAAAATGGGACAGGCATTGATTTAAATCGTGCAGGAACCCCGCTTTTAGAGATTGTGTCTGAACCTGATATGACCTCAGCAGCAGAGGCTGTGGCGTATGCAAAAAAATTACATGAACTCGTCCAATGGATAGGTATTTGTGATGGCAATATGCAAGAAGGAAGTTTCCGATGCGATATTAATGTTTCTGTAAAGCGAAAGGGCACGGATAAATTAGGCACACGTCGCGAAATTAAAAATTTAAATTCATTTAAATTTATTGAGCAAGCTATTCATTACGAAACGCAATGGCAAATTGAGATGTTAGAAGAAGGTAAAACTATTCAACAAGCGACTGTCCTCTTCAATCCTGAAACAGGCGAAACAAAAGCGATGCGATCTAAAGAAGAAGCGAATGATTATCGTTATTTTCCAGACCCCGATCTTTTACCATTAGAAATTTCCGATGAGAAAATTAGTCAAATTAAAGCGGATATGACTGAATTGCCGCATCTCATGAAAGCCAGATTAGAAAGTGATTACCAATTATCATCTTATGATGCTGCAGGCATTACGAGTGATAAGCATGTCGCAGATTATTTCTTTGCGACATTAAAAGAGGGGGCTGAGCCTAAACAAATTGCCAATTGGATTTTAGGACAATTATTTTCTAAACTGAATGAACATAGTTTATCGATTGAACATTCACCGATTAAGCCTGAAGTATTGAGTTTACTTTTGAAACGTATTCAAGATGGCACCATTTCGAATAATGGCGCTAAACAACTTTTTGAAAAGTTATGGATGAGTCCTGATCTTCAAATTGATGTATTAATTGAGTCAGAAGGATTAAAACAAGTTTCAGACAGCGGTCTTATTGAAACGATGATCGATGAAGTTTTAAAAAATAATCAAGCCATGGTAGATGAATATCGATCAGGCAAAGAAAAAGCCTTTAACGCGCTTGTCGGGCAAATTATGAAAGCATCTAAAGGTAAGGCAAACCCAGGTCAGGTGAATGACTTGCTCAAGAAAAAATTAAGCTAAGCTTTGATGCCATATAATTTTTGATAATCGCGCATGGCGTTGATATGAGATGCGTAAGTTTCGTGATGCTCGATATAACGCATAAGTTCCTGTAAAGAAGTGAGATGGCAGATAGGCAAATGATGGGTCTCTTTTATTTCTTCAACCGCCGATAATAATCCAGTACCTTTTTCTTCTCGATCAATCGAAATCGCAATGCCTGAAGGTTTGGCGCCCTCTTCTAAAATAAGATTCACTGATTCATTCACAGAAGTCCCTGCAGAGATCACGTCATCAACAATAAGAACGCGCCCTTTTAATGGAGTGCCAATAATAACGCCCCCTTCACCATGATCTTTTTTTTCTTTGCGGTTGAATGCAAAAGGGACATTGCGGCCTAGGCTTGCAAATGCAATGACAATGGACGACACCAATGGAATACCTTTATAAGCTGGACCATAGAGCATATCAAATGGAATCTTAGAGGCTTCAATCGATTTAGCATAAAACATACCGAGCTTCATTAAGCTTTCGCCATCATTAAAGAGACCTGTATTAAAAAAGTAAGGACTTAGACGACCGGCTTTAGTTTTGAACTGACCAAACTGTAAAACCTGTTTTTTTAGGGCAAATTCGATAAACTCTTGACTTGAATGATCCATAGATAAATCGGTAGAGATGAATTATGAGAATTATAACGCTAAACATGAATGGAATTCGATCCGCATCAAATAAAGGCGCTTTCGCTTGGCTTGATTCACAAGGAGCGGATTTCATTTGTGTGCAAGAAGTAAAGGCGCATGAAAGCGATTTAAGCCATGACATGAAAAACTATCGTGATTACATGAGCTATTTTAGTTTTGCAGAGAAAAAAGGTTATAGCGGCGTAGGTATTTACGCAAAAAGAAAACCTAAGAAAATTATTCGAGAAATAGGCCTCCCACTTTTTGATAGCGAGGGTCGCTATCTCGAACTTATGTATGACAATTTAAGCGTCATTTCAATTTACTTACCTTCAGGTTCAAGCGGTGAAGAACGACAGACATTTAAATTTGAAGTCTTAGATTATTTACTTCCTTATTTAAAAAAACGTATGGAAGAAAATTTGCCGATGATTCTTTGTGGCGATATCAATATAGCGCATAAAGAAATTGATTTAAAAAATTACAAAGGTAATAAAAAAAATTCAGGCTTCTTACCCGAAGAGCGTCAATGGATGACTGATTTATTTGAAGGTATAGGTTGGGTAGATAGTTATCGCAAGCTTCATCCTGATGTAACCGATGCTGCTTATACCTGGTGGAGCAATCGAGGGCAAGCGTATGCTAAAAATGTGGGATGGCGTCTTGATTACCAAATTGCTCATCCATCTATAAAAGATAAGATTGCTAAAGCTTCAATTTATAAGACAGAAAAATTTAGTGATCATGCACCATTGATCATTGACTATTTGGTTTAATTTTTAATCGGTGCGATTTTATAAAGTAATGCCATGCCAGGAATGGCGAGTAGAAAACAAAGAATAAAGAAATTCTCCCAGCCAAAAAGACTTTGCAGGTAGCCGGTAGAGGCATTAACAAGTGTTCGAGGCACAGCTGCTAAGCTTGTGAAAAGTGCAAATTGTGTAGCGGTATAAAGTGGATGGGTGGTTTTTGCAATAAAAGCCACAAAAGCTGTGGTACCTAAACCTACCCCGAAAGCCTCGAATCCTACGACAATGGCTAACCATTCTGGGCTATAGCCAATGTGAGCTAACCATGCAAAACCTAAAATACTGATCATCTGTAGAAAACCAAAGATCCATAAGGCGCGGTTGATACCTAATTTCATCATCCAAATACCACCCAAGAGCCCACCTATGACACTTGGCCAAAGACCAGCATTTTTTGCAATTAAACCAATTTCAGTTTTACTAAATCCTAGATCCAAATAAAAAGGCGTAGCTAATGCAGTTGCCATGCTGTCACCTAATTTGTAAAAAAAGATAAAAAGAAGAATGGTTAAAGCACTTTTTAAACCATGTCGATGCATGAATTCTTGGAATGGAAGCAGCAGTGATGATGCTAAATCACGCTTTTTCATTTGAGGTACTTTAGGCTCTTTAATTACAAAAGTTAAAACAAGACCGGGCAGCATAAAAAGGCTTGTGACTATAAATACAGTTTGCCAATCAAAATGGTCGGCCAAGATAAGGGATAAAGAGCCTGGTATAAGACTTGCAATCTTATAAGCATTCACATGCACTGCATTACCTAAACCCAATTCTTTATCTAATAAAAGCTCTCGACGATAAGCATCAATCACAATATCCTGACTTGCACTTAAAAATGCAATCAGTGTGGCAATGACCACAATCATTGTGAGATCAGTCTGAGGGTTATAAAAACCCAATAGTGGAATGCTGATTAAAAGAAGCGCTTGAAAAAATAATAACCAGCCGCGACGTCGACCCATGGGCCATCTGAAGCGATCAAAGAAAGGAGCCCATAAAAATTTCCATGTATAGGGAAGCTGGATTAATGCAAAAAGACCAATCGCTTTGAGATCTAATTGATTAGATCTCAACCATGCAGGTAATAAGCTGATCAGAATAAAAAGAGGGAGTCCTGAAGTAAAGCCAGTAAAAATACATACCAACATTTTTTTGGAAAGGATGTCTTGCCAGAATCGATTCCGAATTTGCATCAAACGTTATTTGGAAACCAGACGATACATCGCTAATGCACCCATGAGATTCGGCATCACGTGAATGGGCTTACCGTGCGTAAGAATTAGACGCTCTTTAATACCAATTTTATTTTTAGCACAAAAATCATCAAAGTCTTTGATTGTGCATAAGTGAATATTAGGTGTGTTATACCATTCGTAAGGCAATGATTTAGAGACAGGCATTTGACCTTGAATGAGCTGTATTCGATGACGCCAATAACCAAAATTGGGAAAGGTCACGATCACTTCTTTGCCTACGCGTAACATTTCATGCACAATTTTTTCTGTATTACGCATTGCTTGTAATGTTTGAGATAAGACCACCACATCAAATGATTGAGATTCAAAACCTGATAGTCCTGATTCCAAATCCATCTGAATGACATTGATACCTTGTTTTAAAGTGTTAAGCCAATGTGCATCATCTTTTTCAATACCATACCCTTTTACTTCTAAAGAACCTTCTAAGAATTTTAAAAGTGAACCGTCTTCACAACCTAAGTCGAGTACTTTGGCGCCGAATGGAATCCAATTGGCAATGACGGCAAAGTCTTGTCTAAATTGTGCGCTCATAATTGATTCGCAATCTTTTTGAAATAAGTAGAGAGTATGCCGTGATAATGAGGATCAGACATCAAAAACGCATCATGACCATGCCTTGCCGTGACTTCAGCATAACTCACAGTCAATTCATTATCCAAAAGCGCCTTCACAATTTCTTTAGAGCGCTGAGGAGAAAATCGCCAATCACTCGTAAATGAAACTACTAAAAATTCAGCCTCTACTTTTTTAAATGCTTTAGATAAATTACCTTGGTAATCTTTTGCAGGATCAAAATAATCTAATGCTCGCGTCATTCTTAAATAAGTATTCGCATCAAATTCTTCAGCGAATTTATCACCTTGATGATGTAAATAAGATTCCATTTCAAAATTCACATCAAAAGAATATTCAATATTTTTATTTTTGAGTTTGCGACCAAACTTCATACCCATCGCATCATCCGATAGATAAGTAATATGGCCTAACATTCTTGCAATACGGAGCCCGCGTTTGGGTTTCTTTTTAAAACGATAATAGTCTCCATTATAAAAATCAGGATCAGTAATAATCGCTTGTCTTGCAACTTCATTAAAAGCGACATTTTGTGCGGTTAAGTTTGGGGCTGCGGCAATCACAATCGCATGACGCACACGCTTTGGATATGAAAGCGTCCATTGAATGGCTTGCATACCACCCAAACTTCCGCCAATGACAGCTGCCAAACTTTCAATACCTAATTCATCTAGGAGGGCTGCTTGGGTATTCACCCAGTCTTCTACAGTCACAATCGGAAAATCAGAGCCCCATCGTTTTTTTGTTTTAGGATTAATACTCATAGAACCACTCGTTCCGTGGCAGCCACCTAAATTATTTACACCGATGACAAAGAAGCGATCAGTATCAAGAGGCCTTCCAGGGCCAATCAGGTTATCCCACCAGCCAGGATATTTATCGTCTTTTTTATAACGTCCTGCGACATGATGATTTCCTGAAAGTGCATGACATACAAGTACTGCATTATTTTTTTTAGCGTTTAATTTGCCGTACGTTTCATAGGCGAGTTCATAGCTCGGTAATTTTTTGCCGCTCGTTAACTTAAGTGGTGTTGTAATTTTTGCTAGCTTTGCTTTAACAAGACCCACTGAATTTTTTTCGCTCATGTTGAAGATTATACTATTGAATATTGCGCGAAAGTAACACGATGAATACCATGAATATCATTGGCATTTTCAATATGCTGATAGCCATTTTTTTCAAATAAATCTTTTAATATGATTGCTTGATTATAGCCATGCTCAATAAAAAGCCAGCCTGATGGTTTGATATGGTTTTTAGCGTTTTCAATAATATATTGTATAGCTTCTATTCCAGTTGGACCTGAAACGAGAGCATCGAGAGGCTCATCTTCTAAGCCTTGTGATAGGTGCGGATCATTATCTTCTAAATAAGGGGGGTTACTTAAAATGACATCAAATCTTGTTTGATCTAGCGCACTAAACCAATCACTTTTTTGAATCATGACATTAGTGACTTGATGAAGCGTTTGATTTTCTTTTGTATTTTGTATCGCATGTTCAGATTGATCAATGAGCGTCACATTTGAAAGTGGTCTTTCAAGTGCAATCGTGATGCCGATAATCCCGGTACCACATCCTAAATCTAAAATCTCATAAAGATCATGGGCGTTTATTTTTGAGAGCGCTTTTTCAATAAGTATTTCTGTGTCGGCTCTTGGAATCAGCACATGAGGATTCACTTTAAACGTTCTTCCATAAAAAGACCACTCACCTAGAAGATAAGGAAGGGGGATGCCAGCTATTCTTTTTTCTGTGATGTATTCAATCTCAGTCTGATTATCTGTATCAATCTGAAGATCACTTTTTTGGATGATTTCTTTTTGAGTGATCTTTAAGACATGCTCTAGAATAAAACGGGCTTCAAGTTTTGCTTCATCTGATGAGAAGCCTATACCTTCATAAAGTTTACTTTGAATATTTTTTAATGTGTCGCGAATGGTCGCCACATTTTAATCCTCTGCAAAGCCTGCAAGAAGATCCGCCTGATGCTCATTCGATAATGCGTTAATAAGTTCTTCCATATCACCATCCGTAATGGCTTCTATTTTATAAAGCGTTAAATTAATACGATGATCGGTAATGCGACCTTGAGGATAATTGTAGGTGCGAATACGTTCGCTTCTATCCCCACTCCCAATCAGAGATCTACGATCCGATGCTAATTTAGATTGTTGTTCGCGAATTTGTGCATCACGAATTCGTGCTGCTAAAACACTCATGGCTTGCGCTTTATTTCGATGCTGTGACCTGTCGTCTTGGCACTCCACCACAATTCCTGTAGGTAAGTGTGTAATACGAACAGCTGAATCAGTTTTATTAATATGTTGACCACCGGCACCTGATGCGCGATAGGTATCTAGTCTAATTTCGGCTGGATTAATGATGACATCACTAATTTCATCGGCTTCAGGTAATACGGCAACCGTGCAAGCCGAGGTATGAATGCGACCTTGTGTTTCTGTATCAGGCACACGTTGTACACGATGACCGCCTGATTCAAATTTCAACTTTGAATAAGCTCCCTGCCCAATTATTTTCATGATAATTTCTTTGTAACCACCGACTTCAGATTCGCTCGATGACACAATTTCCATTTTCCAGCCTTGGCGTTCCGTATATCTTGAATACATCCTGAATAAATCGCCTGCGAATAAAGCCGATTCATCACCACCAGTACCCGCACGAATTTCTAAGAAAATATTTTTTTCATCACTTGGGTCTTTTGGCAGTAATAATTTTTGTAAGTTATCTTCAATCGTGACAAGTTTTAATTTGCATTGCTCAATTTCTTCTTGGGCAAATTCTTTCATCTCGGGGTCAGAAAGCATACTTTGTGCTTCATTTAAATTATCTTCATTTTTTTTGTAGGCATGATATTCATCCACTATAGGGGTGATATCTGAATGCTCTTTCGTGATTTTCCGATAATGATCCATGTCATTAGTAATCGTTTCAGAACTTAATAAGGTATTAAGCTCCTCAATACGATCACTTAATGCTGCTAATTTTTTTTGCATGGAAGGCTTCATGGCATTTAATCTTTAAGTGGGTAAATTTTCTTTAATGTTTTGGTGAGTAGCTCATGTTCCTCGCCTTTAGCTTGGTTCAGTGCCTGGCTTGGGTGATGAACAAACTTATTGGCTAAAGCCTTACTTAGCACATCTAAAACTTCTTCCGGCTTCATGCCTTGATTTAGAAGTTTTTGTGCTTTTTTAAGTTCAGTGATGCGATAACTTTCAGCATGGTCACGAAGCGCTTTAATCGTAGGCACGATAGTACGCGTTTTAAACCATTGCGTGAAATCTTTTACGTGATGATCAATCATTTTTTGGGCTTCAATGGCCGCAGACTGACGATTGGTTAAGCCTTCTTCAATGAGGTGAGATAAATCATCGACGGTATAAAGATAAACATCACTGAGCTTTCCTACCTCAGGCTCAATATCTCGGGGTACCGCAAGATCAACCATAAATATAGGGCGATTTCGTCTTGTTTTGAGCGCGCGCTCCACCATGCCTAAGCCCACAATAGGTAACTGGCTTGCAGTCGAGCTTAAAACAATATCGAACTCATGAAGACGATCATAGAGCTCCGAAATAAGACAGGCATCGCCCTTAATTTTTTTAGCTAAAGCCAAGCCTCGATCCAGTGAGCGATTAGCGACCGTCATGGATTTAGGATATCTATTTTTAATATGTTCAGCGCAAAGTTCAATCATTTCACCTGCGCCAATCAGAAGTACTTTTGAAGCTTTTAAATCCCCAAAAATACTTTCTGCAAGCTTAATAGAAGCGGCTGCCATCGAAATTGAGCTCATACCAATATCTGTTTTGGTTCGGACTTCCTTGGCCACAGAGAATGTTTTTTGAAAAAGCTTATTGAGGAGAACGCCTAAGGAACCGGTATTTTCAGCTGTTTTAATGGCTTGCTTCATTTGGCCTAAAATTTGTGGCTCACCTAACACCATGCTATCTAAACCTGAAGCTACTCGAAATGCATGTTGAATGGCTTCTTGGTTTTCATACACATAAAGATGGGATTCAATGGTTTTTAATTTGATGCCGTGATATTTACAAAGCCAATCGATGATGATTTTAGGGTCGCGAGCTTTGGCGTAGATTTCACTGCGGTTACAGGTAGATAAAATAGCTGCTTCGCTCACCTTATGCGTCATGAGGTCAAGTAAGGCTTGGCTTAAATGATCGGGATCAAAAGCGACTTTTTCGCGGATCGCAATGGGGGCTGTGGTGTGGTTAATGCCTACGGTATAAAGCTGCATGTGAATATTCTTAATCCGACGCTTTAGCTTCACGCCATTTAAGAGTTAAAATAGCTATTTTACAATATCTCACTCAACTTTCATTTGGGATCACTAGAAATATGGATAAAACATTTAGAATTGCCCCCAGTATTCTTTCAGCGAATTTCGCGAAACTTGGCCAAGAAATTGCCGACGTGATTAAGTCAGGAACTGATATCGTTCACTTTGATGTGATGGATAATCATTACGTACCTAATTTAACGATTGGCCCTTTAGTTTGCGAAGCCATTCGTCCAGTGACGGATGCCATTATTGATGTGCATTTGATGGTAAAACCGGTAGACCGCATTATTCCTGACTTTGCAAAAGCAGGTGCCAATATTATTACTTTTCATCCTGAAGGTTCAGAGCATATTGATCGAAGTCTTTCATTGGTGCGTGACTCAGGATGTAAATCAGGCTTAGTGTTTAATCCAGCGACTCCGCTTGATTACCTTGATCACGTGATGGATAAAATCGATATGATACTTTTAATGTCTGTGAATCCAGGGTTCGGCGGTCAAAAATTTATTCCTGAAACACTTAATAAACTTAGAATCGCACGTCAAAAAATTGATGCCTATTATGAAAAAACAGGCCGTCAAATTTGGTTAGAAGTGGATGGAGGCGTGAACGCCAATAACATCGCAGAAATTGCAAAAGCCGGTGCAGATACGTTTGTGGCAGGCTCTGCTATTTTTGGTGCTGGTAAAGATACCGACCCTAATCGTTACGATACCGTGGTGAAATCATTACGCGCATCACTCGCAACTGTTTAATTTAAAAACGCACCAACAAATGTTCGTGCGTTTCTATCATGACCACCTTAATCACATCAGACAAATTTAATACCTACAAGGCTGAAGGTTTTAACTTCATTCCTTTAGTCAAATCTTTTGATGTGGGTCATGAAACACCTTTATCGATTTATCAGAAGTTAGCTAATCTTCCCTTTTCATATCTTTTGGAATCGGTTGAAGGTGGCGAACGCTTCGGTCGTTATTCAATTATTGGGCTCCCCTCTAAAAAAAGAATTGTCATTCGTGATGACGTGATTGAAGTGATTGATCAAAATCAAGTCATTGAAAAAGAAACCACGCAAAATCCACTCAATTTTATTCAAAATTATCTAAGCCAATTTAAAGTGCCTCACGATTTAGAGTTACCTCGATTTGCAGGGGGGTTAGCGGGTTATTTCGGATATGAGACGATTCAATATATTGAATCTCGTTTAAAACATAAAAAAACAAAAGATACGTTAGGTGTACCTGATATTTTATTGATGCTATCTGATGAGCTTATTGTGGTCGACAATGTAGCAAAAAAGATTTTTATTGTGAGCTATGCAGATCCGTCTATTAAAGATGCCTATGCTTTAGGTGTTGCAAGATTAGATAAACTTTATGATCAACTGCATCAGTCAATGAAGATAGAGCCGCATCAAACATTAAATCTCTCAGAAGCGAAATCAGAATTTGGTGAAGAAGCATTTAAAAAAGCCGTTGAAAAAGCAAAGTCTTATATTTTTGAAGGCGACATTATGCAAGTTGTTTTATCGCAAAGGATGTCGCAAAAATTTGAAGCTCCCCCATTAGCACTTTACGAATCGCTTCGCACCCTAAATCCATCCCCTTACATGTTTTATTACCATATGGACGATCATCATGTGGTGGGTGCGTCCCCTGAAATTTTAGTGAGACTAGAAGATGAAACAGTGACGGTAAGACCTATTGCAGGCACGCGTCCTCGCGGCAAAACTGAAGAAGAAGATAAGAAACTAGAAAAAGAATTATTAGCTGACCCTAAAGAGTGTGCAGAACATGTGCAACTCATGGATTTAGGTCGTAATGATATTGGACGTGTCTCGCAAAGTGGCTCTGTGAAAGTGACGGACAATATGACCATTGAACGTTATTCACATGTCATGCACATTGTGTCTAATGTAGAAGGCACATTAAAACCCAATATGCATGCCATGGATGTTTTGAAAGCCACTTTCCCAGCAGGCACAGTCAGTGGCGCACCTAAAGTGCGTGCGATGGAAATTATTCATGAACTAGAACCGAGTAAGCGCGGCATTTATGCCGGCGCTGTGGGTTATTTAGGTTTTGATGGTGATATGGATGTGGCCATCGCCATTAGAACAGGCGTTATAAAAAATAAAATGCTTTACGTACAAGCGGGCGCAGGTATTGTGGCGGATTCTATTCCACATAACGAATGGGTTGAAACACAAAACAAAGCGAAAGCCGTATTACGTGCTGCAGAAATTGTGCAATCAGGAAAATAAATTATGTTACTCATGATTGATAACTACGATTCATTTACTTATAACCTTGTTCAGTATTTGGCTGAGCTCAAACAAGAGGTTGAAGTGTATCGCAATGATGAGATCACGATTGATGAAATCAAAAAAAAGAATCCTCAGTATATTGTGTTATCTCCTGGCCCATGCACACCCAACGAGGCAGGGGTTTCTCTGGAGGTGGTCAATACATTCAAAGGGGAGATTCCCATTCTCGGTGTTTGCTTAGGTCATCAAACCATTGGTCAAGCATTTGGTGGAAAAATTATTCATGCTAAAACATTGATGCATGGCAAAACTTCAAAAATTCATCATACAGATCAAGGCGTATTTAAAGGTCTAAAAAATCCATTTATAGCGACACGTTATCATTCCCTTGTGATTGAGCGCGCAACATTGCCTCATTGCTTAGAAGTAACGGCATGGACCGATGATGAAGAAATTATGGGGGTTCGACATAAAACATTGCCCATCGAAGGCGTTCAATTCCATCCTGAATCAGTGCTCACTGAGCATGGACACGATCTATTAAATAATTTTTTAAAAGCATATGGCTAACATGGGCTCAAAAGAATTATCTGTGAAAGACTTTATGCAGTCTTTAATGTCGGGCGTCTTAAGTGACGACATTATTGAATCTTATGTTTTAGCTTTAAATGAAAAAGGTGTGACTGCAGAGAATATTTTTGACGCAGCAACCGTGATGCGTCAATTTTCAAAGCAAGTGGTGATACATGACAAAACACATTTAGTGGATACCTGCGGCACAGGAGGGGACGGCATTCAAACATTTAATGTGTCTACCTTGAGCGCGATTGTAGCCGCAAGTGCCGGTGTGAAAGTGGCTAAACATGGAGGTCGCTCAGTATCATCTAAATGCGGCAGCGCTGATGTATTAGAAGTTCTAGGTGTGAATGTCAATTTAACAGCAGACAAGGTGGCTTCCCTTGTGAATGAGATTGGCATTGCCTTTATGTTTGCACCTAACTTTCATCCAGCGATGCGATATGCAGCACCGGTTCGAAAAAAATTAGGTATTAGAACCATTTTTAATGTTTTAGGCCCCCTAGCAAATCCAGCATTGGCAACGCGTCAAGTATTAGGTGTTTACGATAAGTCACTCACACAAACCATGGCAGAGGTGTTATCAAAACTAGGAAGCGAACATGTCATGGTGGTGCATGGTGAAGATGGTATGGATGAAATTTCTATCTCAAGCCCAACCACTGTGACAGAGTTAAAAAACAAAACAATTACAACCTATACTATAAAGCCTGCTGATTTTGGATTGGACATAGCAGATCTTAAAACGATTCAAGTGGAAAATGCGGAAGCATCTAAAGCTATGATGATCGATGTCCTAAATGGCAGTCAAGGGTCTCATCGCAATATCACCATTCTTAATGCAGGGGCGGCTATTTATATTAGTGGCATTGCATCTTCCTTAAAAGAAGGTATTGAAAAAGCAGCATCAGTGATTGATCAAGGTTTGGCATTGAAAAAATTAGAAGCACTTAAGGTAGCGTCCCATGGCTAATATTCTTGATACGATCATCGCTACTAAATTTGAAGAAATTAAAGAATCACAAAAAATTAAATCACTTCATCAATTACAAGATGAAGTGAAAAATTCTCCTCAACCTAGAGGTTTTATAAAAGCCATTGAAACACAACTTTCAAAAAATAAAGCGGCTGTGATTGCTGAAATTAAAAAAGCGAGCCCATCTAAAGGTGTCATCCGAGAAAATTTTAATCCCAAAGAGATTGCGATCTCTTATGAAAAAGGCGGGGCGACTTGTCTATCAGTTCTCACTGACGAAAAATATTTTCAAGGGCATGCCAATTTTTTAAAAGAAGCAAAAGCTGCATGTAGCCTTCCCATACTGCGCAAAGATTTTATGGTAGATCCCTATCAAATTTATGAAGCGCGTGCGATGGGTGCTGATTGTATTTTACTTATTGTCGCAGCACTTCCTTTAGACTTAATGCAAGAGCTCGAAGAAATTACACACACTTTAGACATGAATGTATTAGTTGAAGTGCATAATCAAGAAGAGCTTGATCTGGCATTACAATTAAAGACAAGACTTCTAGGTATTAACAACCGTAATTTAAAAACGTTTGATGTTTCGCTTAACACCACTTTTGATTTATTAAAAAATATCAATGCTGACAAAATTATTGTAACTGAGTCAGGAATTTTCACATCAGATGATGTGAAGTTGATGCAAGATCATCATGTGAATACCTTTCTCATCGGTGAAGCTTTTATGCGAGAATCTGATCCAGGCCACTCTTTAAAAAATTTATTTCAATTTTAAATATTATGGAAAATTCAAATAGACCCAGACGAATGCGTAAAGATGAATTCTCGCGTCGATTGATGCGTGAACATCATTTGCGAACAGATGATTTAATTTATCCTGTATTTGTGATGGAGGGAAATAAAAAAGAAGAAGCGATTCCATCCATGCCAGGCATTAAACGTCAAAGTGCTGATCTCATTATTGATACTGCAAAAGAATGTTTTAAATTGGGCATCCCTGCAATTGCATTATTTCCAGTCATTGATGCAAAATTAAAAACAGAAGATGCAAAAGAAGCTTATAACCCGGAAGGTCTTATTCCAAGGGTAGTGGCTTTATTAAAACAACATGTACCTCAGCTCGGTGTGATAACAGATGTAGCACTCGACCCTTATACAAGTCATGGCCAAGATGGATTAATTGATGCATCAGGTTATGTGCTTAATGACGAAACTGTAGAGATTTTAATCAAGCAAGCTTTAAGTCATGCAAAAGCTGGGGCTGATATCGTGGCACCTTCTGACATGATGGATGGTCGCATTGGCAAAATTCGCGAAGCTTTAGAAAAAGAAGGATTGATCCATACAAAAATTTTAGCGTACTCAGCAAAATATGCTTCTTCATTTTATGGCCCTTTTAGAGATGCGGTAGGATCATCTCAAAATTTAGTTAAAAGTGATAAAAATAGTTATCAAATGGACCCAGCCAATACCGATGAAGCTTTAACTGAAGTTGAGCTTGATATCAATGAAGGTGCCGACATGGTCATGGTAAAACCAGGGCTGCCTTATCTTGATATTGTGTATCGTGTGAAAGCTACTTTTGGCGTGCCGACTTATGCTTATCAAGTGAGTGGTGAATATGCGATGCTTAAAGCTGTTTCACAAAACGGCTGGCTCGATGAAAAAGCGGTTGTGATGGAGTCTCTCTTGGCGTTTAAGCGCGCAGGGGCTGATGGTATTTTAAGTTACTACGCCATGGAAGTCGCACGCTGGCTTAAAGCTTAAGTAGCTTTTCAGTTTCTTCAATGGATGCTTTTAACTTGTTTATTTTTAAATCATCGATGTGATAAATAAGAAGTTCAATCGGTCCCATGGAGCCTTCAAGTTTTAATATCGGAGTAATTCTTTTGTCTTGCATCGGATCCTTGGTGCGAGATTTTCGATCGCGTGTTTCGTATGCGATGTTGTGATTGAGTAAAAAAAATTCTACTTCTTTCATGGAGTCAGCATAAAGTTGAATATGAAGTGTGGGATATCGACCCGCAGTGCCATCTAATGCACCGCCTGTTAAATGTGGATTGAAAGCGCTCAATTTTTTCATGAGACTTAATGCTTCAAGTCTTAATACTTTAAGTCGCTCCTCATGTTCTTCATCAAAAAAAATGGCTTGATGTTCTTTAATAGCATCATTAATTTCTTCATTCGAAGGTAAAGCGTCCCCATCATCAAGCCCAAAAAATTTAGCGGCTTTTCGTTTAGCAAATGCGTAGTCGCTGATACCTTCTTCAGCCATCATTTGTGCAGCTTTATGGGCCACCTGAAATCGAATGTGTTTACTTTGCCTTGCCATATAAAACACTTTTTTTAAAAATTAATTGAGGAGATGTATCTCATTATGTGGTGGAAATTCTGAATAGAAATATTCATTCACACCTTCTTCATTTTCATTAGCCGGTGTACCTGTATCTGATTTAATTTTGCGTATCATGACACCATCAGGCATCTCATAATTTTGTATGGGCATATCTTTGAGGGCGGTCTGCATATATTTAATCCATATAGGAAGTGCAGCCTGAGAGCCTGTTTCATCTTTACCTAATGATTTAGGCTGGTCAAATCCAATCCATGCAATGGCAACTTGTGAAGGCGTATAACCTGCGAACCATGCATCTACTTGATTATTTGTGGTACCTGTTTTGCCTGCAATATCTGATCGACCTAATGCCTTAGCTTTTTGAGCTGTTCCTTTATTGACTACGTCTTGTAAAAGGGTCGTCATGATAAATGCATTTCTAGGATCAATGACACGCGGTGTTTCTTCATTTTGAAACATTGTATTGGTTTGATCAATCACTTGACCCTGACTATCAACCATCTTTTCTATGAGATAAGGTTTTTTAAGATAACCCCCGCTTGCAAAAACACCATAGGCTGTGACCATTTCCATGAGTGTGGCAGAACCCACACCTAAAGCCATGGAATAGTACGCAGGATGATTTGAAGGATCAAAACCAAAGCGTGTTACATAGTCTTGCGCATAGGGAGCACCAATTGATTTGAGCACACGAATGGCGACCAAATTTTTAGATTTTGCTAAACCATTGCGAATTCTGATATGCCCATCAAAATCATTATCATAATTTTGTGGATCCCAATCCATACCACTTCCCGTTTCAGCAGCTGAGAAATGAAGTGGCGCATCATTTACAATGGTGGCAG
>Ga0208053_1000140_pt1 | contig 16856 bp, 13 predicted proteins | sample LakMenEpi20May10_FD_150719 | JGI IMG/M metagenome (GOLD analysis project Ga0208053, IMG submission 150719) | Freshwater microbial communities from Lake Mendota, WI - 20MAY2010 deep hole epilimnion (SPAdes) | ecosystem: Environmental > Aquatic > Freshwater > Lake > Epilimnion/Euphotic zone ... | reverse complement strand
CCCCCAACATTCATTCACAAGAAAAGATGGTATGTTAAAACTTGCAAACGAGGTTGAGACATATGTTCAGACTTCAATTTGGGGTTATAATGTTATTGATATTATTCACTCTGTTCGTAGAGCACAGGCAATCAATTCGAGTATTAAATCTGCAGGTTTGAAGTATATTACCAAATTTATTAATGCCGAAGCTCCTGACCGAGTTTATATTGACCACTTGGATATTGGACCATTTTATAAGAACAAAGATGAGTTTTGGTTGAACGTTAACAACGGTAATTATAAAAAGGCAAACAATCCCGCGTTTGATAATTTAGATACAAAATTTCCTGGTGTATACAAAAAGATTAGTGGAGATAAGTTGGTTGAGATGTATCTTGACGATGACTTGGACGAAACTTTACAAGTGGACCAAGAATTTAATCAAGGTTCGTTCTTACTCGCTGCGATGATTCCAACAACATATGAAAGAGTTTCAACGATGGGAACCGCAACATTATGGAAGATGTTGATGCTTGCTTGGTCTTATAAGAATAATTTGGCAATCCCCGCCAAACAGGGTAAAACTGATTTTGTGGGTGGACTATCAAGATTGCTAAAGGTTGGGTATTCGAAGAATGTATTAAAGCTCGACTTTAGTTCCCTATATCCGTCAATTCAATTGGTTCACGATGTGTTTCCTGAATGTGATGTTACGGGAGCAATGAAAGGTATGTTAAAGTATTTCCGTGATACTCGTATTAAGTATAAGGAACTTGCGGAGAAGTTTTATGAAACCGACCGTAATAAGTCCGAATCATATGGAAACAAACAATTACCGATTAAGATTTTCATTAACTCCATGTTTGGAGCTCTCTCAGCTCCTCAAGTGTTTGCTTGGGGTGATATGTATATGGGTGAGCAGATAACCTGTACAGGACGACAATACCTACGTCAGATGATAAAATTCTTTATGTCCCGTGGTTATACTCCACTTGTAATGGATACGGACGGTGTAAACTTTTCATTACCCGATGATGTGGAAACAAGAACATATATCGGTAGAGGTCTTAATTGGAAGGTAAAAGAAGGTAAGGAATTTACTGGACCTGAGGCAGATGTTGCCGAATATAACGATACATTTATGAGGGGCGAAATGGCTCTTGATTGTGATGGAACTTGGCCTTCGTGTATTAACTTGGCTCGTAAGAACTATGCCACTATGGATTATAAGGGTAAGATTAAACTTACCGGTAATAGTATTAAATCTAAAAAATTACCTCTTTATATTGAGGAGTTCTTGGACGTAGGTATTAGATTATTACTTGAGGGTAAAGGAAAAGAGTTTGTTGAGTATTACTATGAATATCTACAAAAGATTTATGACAAACAAATCCCTTTAAGTAAGATTGCCCAAAGAGCAAGGGTTAAACTTTCTATTGACGAATATAAGAAAAGATTAACTACCAAGACAAAGGCGGGGAATAGTATGAGTAGAATGGCTCATATGGAACTTGCCATTCAAGAGGGTATTAATGTAAACTTGGGTGATGTTATTATGTATGTTAATAACGGATTAAAATCATCTCACGGTGATGTTCAGAAAAAAGGTGATGGTGTTCAAATTAATTGTTATATGTTGGACAAAAACATTTTGGATGATAATCCTGATTTGACTGGTGATTATAATACGGCAAGAGCGGTAACAACTTTTAATAAAAGAATTGAACCATTATTGGTTGTCTTTAAAGATGAGATTAGAGCTGAGTTAATTGTAACCGAACCTGAAAATAGGGGTATATTTACAACGGCACAATGTGAGTTGATAAATGGTTATCCATTAGGTGAAGGTGACCAAGATAATTTGGAAGAGGTAATGACACCATCTGACAATGAGTTATCATATTGGGAAAAAAGAGGTCTTAGTTCCGATTATATGTATGAACTTGCTGAAGAAGGTTGGGAAGAAAAGTTAGGAATTTTTGAGACCGTCACTACTTAAAATATACCAAGCATTACCACAGAATCTGAATTCAACACAAGCATATCGGTCCATTACGATTTCATCATAGTCTTCGTCTATTTTACCGATATCCGGTTTAATTGTTATCATTGTCATTGCTTTAACAACAATATGGTCAGTTGTTTTGGAATTAAGTGTAACCACTGATTCCGAAACACCTCTGACAATGATACATTCTTCACCATTTGTTTGGTATTCTCTTTCCGATACTAAAGATACTTCTGAAGTATTAATTACTTCACCGTTGATTAATCTTTGAGACGGTATTGTTCTAATTATTGACATATTATATTACGTATATTTGACGAGGCATTGCTCTAAATTTCATTTGTTTGTTTAAGTTTTCGGCAATTAATGCTTCTCTCTCCATTACTTTTTCAGGTCTTAATCTTGTTAACCAACCTTCAGCACCTGTTAATTCTTCCATTAACTTAGCCTTTTCATCTTTTGCTTCTGTTAAAAGACTTGTGTAATCCATTGTTATTTCGGAATCTGGTGTTTTCAAATTACCACTATATTTTCCCCTAACTCTTGCTAAGGTTTCTTTAACATATGCGGTGAACCATCTTCTAACCCATTGCTTAGCGGGAACATTTAAGTCTGACCAAGTAAGTTCTTCTAATGGAACATCTGATGGTAATTTAATAACATCTGGGTTATTCTTTAAACAATCTGCTCTACTATCAGGACCAACATCATAATACCAATACCATACGGCTTTACCTACGTAATCACTATATTGGTTCCAGTTAAATCTTCCACCGGGAGTATTGTATAAGAATACATTTCTTTTACCATCAGGTAAACCTGTAATTCTATATGTAAGTGAACCACCTAAGATACGATTCAAGATATTTGCTTCTTGCATTCTTATTAGGTAATCAAAACCTGACATCATAAAATAAGAACCTTGATAACCTGTTTGAGCAAAACCAGCTTCACTAGCACCTAAACCGACACCACCAAAACCACCAGCCATACCACCTAAACCAAATGCTGACCAAGCTTGATTACTGAACCATAAAAGTTCATTAACCTCTCTACCTGCAGGTATTTCATAGTTTTGAGTATTAGCACTTAATATGAAATAGTCTTTCTTTAGAACCCAAGGACCAACGGTTTGTAAACCAACAATTTTAGAATAAGAATAACTGAATTGTTGTTCAAAATCCATTGTTTTGGTAATCAAAGCGTTTGCCACAGATTTTTCCGTCATATTTAAATTTACTAAGTTAACCCATTGACTATCGATTAACCATTGTAAAATATATTCTTCATAATCTTGAATAGATAGTTCCATTAAAGAATCCATCATTTCATCTTCAACTTCAACACTTCTAATTGGAGCACCTAACAAGTGCTTTACTCGTGTGTATATTTTACTTCTTTCTGGTTCTGGTATTACTGACATATCAAATAAATATCTTTTAATTTATTATTGTATATTGTAAACTAACGAATCTGTTGAAAAAACAAAATTACCATCAACAATTTTTGGTTTTTTATTAAAAATTAAAACACTTTTTCCTTTTTGAAAAATCATTAAATCGGTTTTGTATAGTTTTACACTTGCGGTTCCCATTAAAGTTATAGTATTACCATCAAGTATCATCTCCCTATATGGTTTTATTTGACCTGTTAATGTTTCACCATCTTTAGTTATTTCAACATCAATACCTTCTTTTGCGTCTTTTTTACTACCCAATTCTCCAATCAAAGTTACTTTAGCTTCTTTACCAAAAAATCTTTTTAAGATTGCTCCTGTAATTTGTTCTCTTTTTGCTCCCGCATCATTTTTTTCGGTAAGTGTTCTCATTAAGTTTAAGAACGTTGAACTTTCAGTATCAAATATTCTAAATTTAAAATAATCCAAAGCATTGATAAATCTTTCTGCCTCTTTTTTCTGAGCCGAAGGACTTTTATCTTTAAAATTAATAATATCTTTTTTTGTTGTAGATTTTATAACGTTATTTAAATCTTGTAATAAAATACAAAATGCAGTGTAATTTGTGTTTAATTTATTTATTACTGACCTACCAGTTCCTTCTAAGTCATAAACACCGGGTAAATGGTCTCCTTCAGGTTTTTCAATAAATTTTTCAGTAAAAACATCTTTCATAAGTTTATTAATACCATTCATATAAATCCATTTAACATCAGGAACGGTATTAAATAAGTTTCTATAAAATTCGTTTTCTTTTGGAGAACACATTTCAGATTTACCTTCACTTAAAAGTTGTTTCATTTTTTGAGATTCCATTAATTTTGTTTGGGTTTTCATTTCGTACATTTTGCTTACGAAATCCCAATTTACAACACCCCAAAAATTTGTGATGTATTCATCTCTTTTATTTTGGTATTTCAGATAATATGCGTGTTCCCATAAGTCCAAACCTAAAAGTGGAAATCCACCATTTTCAATTACGTTCATTAACGGATTGTCTTGATTTGGAAGTGTCATAATTTTCAAGGTATTACTTGAAGTAAGGACTAACCACACCCAACCTGAACCGAATCTTTCTTTGGCAATTTTTTCAAATTCTTTTTTAAATTTTGTAAAAGTTCCGTATTGTTTTGTGATTTTTTTGTATAACTCGCCAGTTAATCTTTGTGGTGTTGGTGTTAGCATATTCCAAAATAATGCGTGGTTAAATGCTCCACCGGCATTATTTCTTATATCTTTATCGAAACGACTAATTGTTCTAATAATCTTTTCTAAGTCTAAGTCCCCTTGTTTTTTCTTAGATAGTGCGTTGTTTAATTTGTCTACGTAACCTTTATAGTGTTTGTTGTAGTGAACATTCATTGTCTCTGGGTCAATGAAGTTTTTGAGGGCTGAGTAAGAATAGGGTAATTTCTCTATTCCAATTTTTTTCATTTCAGAAATTAAAACTTTTTTTCCTGTTTCAACTTTTTCGTTTACTATTTGTTTTTCAAGTTTCTGAATCTTTTCTTGTATTTTTTTCATATTTTTGGATTATCCATTACATATAAATAATCCGTTAGTTGTTAATATCGCAGTTGATTTATTTTTTGTAAGATTTCTTCGGCTGCGTCCGTTGTTATTTGATTGTCACCCATAACCGTTGCGATGACTTGTTTTTTGTTATTTAAGATATCATAAATGACACCTTCGATTGTGTTTTCAAATATTGGATAATAAACCAATACATTATTTTTTTGACCATAACGATACGCTCGGTCTTCCGCTTGGGCGTGGTCTGAAGGTAAAAATGATAGGTCATTCATAATAACGGCTTCTGCTGAGGTTAAAGTAATACCAACACCTGCCGCTTTAATATTTCCGACAAAAACTTTAACTTTTGGATTATCTTGAAATTCATCAACACTTCTTTGTCTTTCGGGTTTTGACATTGACCCGTCAAGTTTGACTGCCGATTTTCCAAAGTGTTCAATAATTTTATTTAATGAATCGGTAAAATTACAAAAGATGATTACTTTTTTATCTTGTTCGATGATGTTCTCAGCAATCTCAATTGTTTGTGATATTTTTTCATCGGCAATAATCTGTCTAACTTTTGTAAGTTTTGAAAATTGAACCGTTAATGATTTTGATTCGTCAGGGTTTTTGTCATACCAATCATAATATTCACCCATAACCTCTTCATAGTTTTTTGATTTTAATCTCAAATAAACTGGTGTAATAATTTTATCGGGTAAATCCAAAACATTTTCTTTTAATCTTCTTAAAATTGTTGCTGCGGTTCTTTCCCTTAACTCGTCCAAGTTTGACGCTCCGGTGATGTTCCATACCTTTCTACCACCGACATTGAATTGATAACCCTGACAATACCTAATTGCGTAAGCCATCCAATTTTTAGACACGGGACTATCCACCAAACTTAATAAGTTAAAATAATCCATCGGTCTTGATGTCATTGGAGTTCCCGTTAATAACCAAAGTCGGTCAACGGTTTTAACCAAATCATTAATTAATTTTGTTCTTTGGGCTTGTCCGTTTTTAATATAATGGGCTTCATCAACAATAACCAAATCAAAATTTGCTTTAAGAATTTCCGAATCATCTTTTTTCTTTGGGTCGTGGAAGTTTTTTATAATATCATAGTTGATGATAACAAAATCGGCATCCGTACTAAAATTTTTACCTTCAGCAATATAAATTGATTTATCAGAATAATTTTCAATTTCTCGTTTCCAATTAATTTTTAATGTTGCGGGACAAATAATTAAAACTTTCTTTGAGTTTGCCTCCAATGCTGCAATAATTGTTGATGTGGTCTTACCCAAACCCATATCATCGGCCAAAATAAATTTCTTGTTTTCAACCAATTTTTGGATTGCTTCTTTTTGGTGTTCAAGTGGTGGACGATTAGAATATTTGTCATAATTGATAACAACATCTTTAACCGTGTTGTCTTTTATGACTGCGGCTTTTGGTAACCAAAAATCGTGGAATTCTTCTGTTTCTTTTATTTTACCCCAAATATGAAACGCCTTTTCTTTTTCTGCCAATAACTTTTCCACCCAAACTTTTTCAGGTATTTCGGTCATTAACTTATCGTTGGCTAATTTCTGCGCGAAGTATGCGTCCAAGATAACCCACTTTCTTGCAACCTTTGGTTGTTTGTCGTGGAAGTTAATGATATACTCGGATTGACTTCGAGTTGGGTAAAATTTCTTATTTAACTTTGATTTTTTCTTTAACTCTAACAGATAGTTATTACCACCCTCATATGTTTCAAGAATCGTCATTGCTTTTGATTCTAAACTTATTTCCATTTATAAAATAAAAGTTTGGAATAAATATAAGTAAAAATAAAGTATTTATCAATTATATGCAGAAATTAGTTCCAATAACAAGGTTAGGTAAGTTCTTCGGTGGTGAAGACTACGAGTTAGATGTGGGTATGGGTCAAGAGTGGTTAGAAGGTGATATGAACTTTACCATTGTATTATATCGTATTGACAGATACAAAACCAAAACAGATGATGTTTATGGTGAGGTTCTTGAAGATGGTATTCAATTTATGGCACCAATTGAACTTAAAGGATATGTTCAAGTATTGGCTCCAACTAATAAATTTTTAGGTACATCAAGAGTTGAACAATTGGAACCAGGTAATATGAAATTTTCAATTTATCAAAAACAATTGGATGATTTGGGAGTTGAAATATTCATGGGTGATTATATTGGTTATTATGAAACTGAATCTCGAGTTAGATATTATACCGTTAGTGATGACGGAAAAGTTGTTTCAGATAATAAACACACATATGGAGGTTATAAATCGTTTTATCGTACCATTACAGCTACTTATGTATCTGATAATGAGTTTAGGGGTTTATAATGAAAGTATTAATAACCGAATCACAATTTGATTCTTTGTTTATTGGCAAAAAAGTTATGGTATATTATAATTTACATAAGCATACTTTTTCAATCACCTATGATAGTAAAGTAATTATGCATGCGGATTACGTTAAATTGGGTGATGTTGAATTTAGAGTTAGACCCGGTGGGAAAGATAGAGTTAGAAAAGAAAAAAGCAAAAATGTTCACGCATTTGTAATTGGAAAATTATTGGAATATTGTGAATATCCTTGTGAAGATTTACCTGTCACAAATTCTAATAAAATTGTGACATATAACCCATATAAGTTTGACACGTTTGTTTATAAAAATAGTGAAGAACCAATATATGGGGCAAATGAAGTTGATATGATAAATTCAACTAATAAAATATTTGTAGTAAAAGAATAAAATGGCATTACCAAAACAAGTTGTAAAACCAACATTACCATTGGTTCCTAAGAAAACGTTATCTGCTAGAAGAGAACAACTTTTAGAATATATTAACGCAGATGGAACTTATCTACCAAAGTCAGTATTACATGCCGATTTGGATAGGGGTATGTTAGATTTTGTTAAAACAGATTTACAAGTTGTAACCGCTGGAAGTATTGTCCCTATGGTTGATATTTTAATAACAACTCAGAACTGGTCTCAATATACAGAAACTTGGACTTTTACGGATATGGATTATAATCCAACTCCGCCATTTATAACCGTTGTTAGAACCCCCGAAGTAAAATATGGAACCAACCCCTCTTTACAGTATACAATACCAAATAGAAAACAATTCTATTATGCTTCCGTTCCAACTTGGAATGGTAACGAACAAGGTATGGACATTTATACAATCCCACAGCCAGTACCTGTTGATATTACTTACAGCGTAAAAATTGTTTGTAATAGAATGAGAGAATTAAACGAGTTGAATAAAGTTGTTATGCAAAAGTTTTCATCTCGTCAAGCATATACCTTTATAAAAGGTCAATATGTTCCAATCGTTCTTAATAATATTTCAGACGAATCTCAAATGACAATTGATTCGAGAAAATATTATATTCAAAATTATGACTTTACGATGTTAGGTTATTTAATTGATGAAGATGAGTTTGAGGTTAAACCCGCAATTCAAAGAGTTACACAATTAATGGAAGTTGAAACTTCAACAAGAAGTCGTAGAAGAAACTCTAGTGAAAATCCTGATGAATTTAATTTTAATTTTCTATATGTTAGTGGAACAACATCACTGAACGATAGAATTGATTTCACAGCAAATATGACATTTGTTTCATCAAATAATATTGACACATATGATGTTTATATTAATGGTGATTATTATGGTGCCGATGTTCAAATTATTCAGATAACGACAAACGATACTTTGAGGATTGATGTTACCAAAACAAATAACACACAAGAAGGAAATATTTTGTTCGAAAACAAATTAGTTTAATCTTCTCCGTAGATATCTTTCTTCTCTTTACACCTTTCTATAATTAAGTTTTCTAAAAATTTATAAATCTTAATTCCTCGTTTTTCACAATACTTTTTAAGTATATCGTGTGATTCTGGTGATATTTTAATGTTCTTTATTTCTTTCTTTGTTTTCATAGGGCGAAAAAAGGTAGAATTATTTCATACCGTTTATAAATAGTTATTAAAAAGTAAAGTTTTTTCCTCTTTTTACGAATATTTATGTATAAAATAAATCTGCAATATAAAAATTTATAATGGCAACAGCACAAGCAAATCAAAAAGTATACGTATCACCTGGAGTATACACATCTGAAACGGACTTATCGTTCGTAGCACAGAGTGTCGGGGTTACTACGTTAGGTTTGGTAGGTGAGACTTTAAAAGGTCCAGCTTTCGAACCAGTATTCATTACTAATTATGACGAGTTTCAAGCTTATTTTGGTGGAACAGAACCAGTTAAGTTTGTTAATACTCAAATCCCTAAATATGAAGCGGCATACATTGCTAAATCATATCTTCAACAATCTAATCAGTTATTCGTAACAAGAGTATTAGGTTTGTCGGGTTATGACGCGGGACCTTCTTGGTCTTTAACCGTAACTGCGAATGTTGACCCATTAACAATTGGATTAAATCCATCTACAGGTACTACTTGGAGTGCTACTTTTACAGGAACATCTTCAGGAGGAACAGTAACTTTTATTTCTGGTGCATTACCTTCACAAGTATCTGCAAATTACAACACACAATATAGATTAGCTGATGGTTCGGTTTCAACATATTCAAACGACTTTAATAGTTACTTGGATACAATTATGGACACACCATCATTATCAGCAACAACTGCGATAGTATATGGTGCTATTCCTGAAACTGATTATAATAGTTTAGTTTCAACATATAGTGCTGTAACAAATGCTTATGATTGTTATTCAGTTGATTTATCACAAAATGATTTAAGTGCTGGTTCTAACGATTCTTGGTATTATGCTAACTTCCAAAACTATAGTGCTGATAGTTATTCAGGTTATTCATTTGATTACGTTGTAAGTTCACTAACTTCAGGTTCTTCACAAAGTTTTACAGGAACTGTATCGGGTAATGTTTATAACTTCTCAGGTACTGCTTACCCTGAATACAACAATATGGTTGTTGCTACTTTACGTTCAAGAGGTATTTCATTATACACTAATAGTTCTACAAGTGAAAATCACGGACCTGTTTATCAAGTTACTGGTTTAACCGATGTATCATTACTTTGTACTGGTCAATATTCAGGTATAACAACTTCACCATATGCAACATTTGCAATTTCAGGTGTTACTAAAGAAAATGAAGTATTCACATTTGAAACTTCATTATTGGCAGCATCATCAAAATACCTTACAAAAGTTCTTGGTATTGATAATTTTGGTAAATCAAGATTTGAAGTTCCATTGTTTGTTGAAGAAGTTTATCCAGCATCATTAGCTTATGGTTACAACCAAGGTTATGTTCGTGGATTAAATTGTACTTTAATTGATTTACCTGAAGCAAGAGATACAACATCAACTACTTCAATTGCTTGGAATTTAGAAAAATATCAATCACCAGAAACTCCTTTCTTAGTATCTGAGCTAAGAGGTAATAAAGTTTATAACTTATTTAAGTTTATTTCAATTTCAGATGGTGATTCCGCAAATACAGAAGTTAAAGTTTCGATTGCTAACTTATCATTTAATAATATGACATTTGATGTGTTGGTTAGAAGTTTCTTCGATACGGATGCAAATCCTGTTGTGATTGAAAAATTCACAAATTGTAATTTGGACCCAGCATCTAACAACTTTGTTGCTAAAAAAATTGGTTCATCAAATGGTGAATACGCTTTAATTTCAAAGTTTATTATGATTGAAATGGCAGACGAAGCACCAATAGATGCAATTCCTTGTGGATTCTATGGTTATACTCAAAGAGAATACGAAAATTATTCAACATATCCATCACCTTATATTCAATATAAAGTGAAATATAATTACCCTGGTGAAGTTATTTATAACCCACCATTTGGTACAACTACAGGTGGAGTTTCAAATGCAGTTGAATCGGGTGGAGATATTGTAAGAAGAACTTACTTAGGATTTTCAACCGCTCAATATGGTGTTGATGAATCATTCTTCTCTTATAAAGGTAAACAAAATCCAGTTGGAGATTGGGCAAATGCAACAGATTCAATTAAATGGAATGTATTAAGTAAAGGTTTCCATATGGACTCAGGTGCTACGGTTGTTACAATTGGTAATACATCAGTTGATAGTGGAACTACTGCATTCGAATGTGGAGTTGCTGATTTTAGAGAAGACCCACAAACTCAAGAAAATCCATATTATTTTATTTACTCAAGAAAGTACACAGTATGTTTTGCGGGTGGATTTGACGGATGGGATATCTATAGGGAATTTAGAACAAATCAAGATAGATTCCAATTAGGTGATTCAGGATATTTGGCAGGTGCTGCGGCATCTTCAAGATATCCAACGGCAACTGGTGATGGTGTATTCAAAAGAATTATTGTTCAAAACAATACTCAAGACTTTGCAAACACTGACTACTATGCTTACTTATTAGGTGTATTAACATTTGCAAACCCTGAAGCAACAAACATTAACGTTTTTGCAACAACAGGTATTGATTATGTTAACAACTCTAATCTTGTTGAAGAAGCAATTGATATGATTCAATTTTCAAGAGCTGACTCGGTTTACATCGCAACAACTCCTGATTACAATATGTATACTCCGGATTCAACTAACTCTTTAGATATTATTTATTCACAAGAAGCAGTTGATAACTTGGATAATACAGGAATTGATTCAAACTACACAGCTACCTACTATCCTTGGATTTTAGTTAGAGATACCGTAAGTAATACTCAAATCTATTTACCACCAACAGGTGAAGTTTGTAGAAACTTAGCGTTGACTGATAACATTGCTTTCCCTTGGTTCGCATCTGCGGGTTACACAAGAGGTTTAGTAAACTCAGTTAAAGCAAGACAAAAACTTACTCAAGAAGATAGAGATACTTTATATCAAGGTAGAATCAATCCAATCGCAACTTTTGCAGATGTTGGAACGGTTATTTGGGGTAACAAAACTCTTCAAGTTTCTGACACAGCATTAAACAGATTAAATGTAAGAAGATTGTTATTACAAGCTCGTAAGTTAATCTCAGCAGTAGCGGTAAGATTATTGTTCGAACAAAACGACCAAATCGTTAGACAACAATTCTTAGATAGTGTTAACCCTATTTTAGATGCGATTAGAAGAGACAGAGGTTTATACGATTTCCGTGTAACAGTTTCATCTTCTCCTGAAGATTTAGATAGAAATACATTAACAGGTAAAATATATCTTAAACCTACGAAGGCATTAGAATTCATCGATATTGAGTTCTTTATTACTCCAACAGGAGCTTCGTTTGAGAATATTTAATAAAAAACATAAGTGGGGATTCGTCCCCACTTTTTAGCCAAATATGAAAAAAATAATTAAAGAAGGATTTAAACCCGAAGGTTCACCAGATATGAAATATTATGCGTTTGATTGGGACGATAATATTGTTCATATGCCGACAAAGATTATTTTAAAGTCGGAAGACGGTGATGAGGTTGGTATGAGTACGGACGATTTTGCGGAGTTTAGAGGTCAAATTGGTAAAGAACCATTTACATATAATGGTGATACAATTGTTGGTTTTGCGGAAAATCCATTTCGTAATTTCACAACTGAAGGAGACAAAGAGTTTTTGATTGATGCGATGAGAGCAAAAGTAGGACCGGCATTTAGTGACTTTAGAGAAGCAATTAATAATGGTTCAATATTTTCAATTATCACAGCAAGAGGACATAATCCTAATACAATTAAAGAAGCAATTTATAATTACATTATTAATGATTTTAATGGTATTGACAAAAAATCACTTGTCAAAAACTTAAAAAAATATAGAAGTTTTGCCGGTGAAGAGGATATGACTGATACTGAGTTAATTAAATCATATTTGGAACTTAACAAATACCACCCCGTTTCTTTTGGAGACGAAGAAGGTGCTGCCAACCCTGAGGTTGCGAAAGTCAAAGCGATGGAAGGTTTTGTGGATTATATTAAAGCGATGGCGGGTGTCTTAAATAAGAGAGCTTTCCTCAAAAATGATGTGTCCAACAAATTTGTTCCTAATAAGTTATCTATTGGTTTTTCAGATGACGATTTAAGAAATGTTGAATTAATGAGTAAACATTTTAATAAAAAACCAGATAATATAGTAAAGACTTATTCTACATCAGGAGGAATTAAGAAAGAATATAAATAAACTAGAATATATATTAGTACTAGAAATTATATATAATGAATAATTCTATATAAAAAAAAGTAAATAGAAATATTTTTAACTAACTAATATTTATAAGAATAAATAAAATAATAAAAATTAAAATAATATGGCTGATTTATTAATGAAAATGCCGGTTCCTTATGAACCAAAACGTCAGAATCGTTTCATCTTAAGGTTTCCATCAAGTTTGGGTATAAATGAATGGTTCGTAGAAACTGCTCAGAGACCACATATTCAAATCGCTGCTACAGAAATCCCTTTCCTAAATACATCAACATATGTTGCGGGAAGATTCAATTGGCAAGCATTAAATGTTACGTTTAGAGACCCAATTGGTCCTTCAGCGGCACAAGCATTGATGGAGTGGGTACGTTTACACGCTGAATCAGTTACAGGTCGTATGGGTTATGCTGCGGGTTATAAAAAAGATATTGACTTGGAGATGTTAGACCCAACGGGTGTTGTTGTTGAGAAGTGGATTCTTTATGGAACATTCTTAACTGACGTTAACTTTAACGCATTATCATATTCTCAAGATGCTTTAGCAACAATCTCAGCATCGTTAAGAATGGATAGATGTGTATTAGTTTACTAATTACTATTTATTAAAAAACAATACTAACTATATTTAACCGTAAAGCTAAACTTTACGGTTATTTTTTTATATGGACAATCAACAATCAAACGACTACGGTCAACAAAATTTTACATTACCACATGATGTGGTACCATTACCTTCACAAGGTATTTTTTATAAAAATAAAAAGAAATCAATTAAGGTGGGATATCTTACCGCTGCCGATGAAAATATTTTAATGGGTGGTGCAAAAGATTTAACTCTTAATTTATTGAGGTCAAAAATATATGAACCCGATATTAGAGTAGAAGATTTAATTGAAGGTGATGTTGAGGCAATTCTTATCTTTTTAAGAAACACAGCTTTTGGACCTGAAATTTTATTAAATCTTACCGACCCGGTAACTAAAAAACCATTTCAAGCAAATGTTTTATTAGACCAACTTTCAATTGTTAATGGACAACAACCATCAGAAGATGGTACTTTTTCAATTAATTTACCTAAATCCCAAGCAACTATCAAAGCTAAACCATTATCTTATGGTGAAATTACGGAGTTATCCAGAATGGCTGAAACATATCCTCAAGGACGTGTTGTACCAAGAGTGACTTGGAGAATGAATAAGGAAATTGTTGAGGTAAATGGAACAACAGATAAAACCGAAATTTCGAAGTTTGTTGAATCAATGCCAATTTTTGATTCTAAAACTTATCGTAAGTTTATGGATGATAATGAACCCAAGCTCGATATGTCGAGAGTAGTAATAGCCCCATCAGGAGAACAACTGACAGTTAACGTCGGTTTTGGGGTTGACTTTTTTCGTCCTTTCTTCGGATTATAGACAAGGACAACTTGATGAGTTTTATTACTTAAATACGTTAATGAAAATAACGTATCAAGATTTTATGGTAATGCCCGTTTTTATGAGAAAATATTTGTTAGATAAATGGGTTGAAAATAATAAGAAGGACTAAAAAATTAGTCCTTCTTCTATTTATAGGTAACGAGAAATTAAATTATGGCAGCAGAAGATGAAAAAAAAGATTTAGAAGATATTCTCAATTTATATACGGAAATAAAAAAACCTTTGGAAAGTGTTTTTAATGCAATTTCTAATATGAAAATTGAGGCTCAAAGTCTCAACCAAGCATTCCTTGGAGGAAGAGTTCGAATTGAGGAAATGCAAATTGCTATTAGTTCTTCCGTTGCATCAATAACTAAGCTTGGTGGTGGCATTATGGATGTTACTAAAACAATGGAAGGAATTGCTGAGGGTTCTCGAAGAAATGTAATTGCTACTGTAGACCAAGTTTCAGAATTATATGCATCATCAGAAATATTACAAACAAATGCACTTGCATTAACTAAGAATTTTGCTGAAGCGGGATATGAGGTTTCTCAAATTGGTGATAATGTTGAGGATTCAATAAAGTATGTTCAAAGTTTAGGTTTAAATGCTAGAATTGTAACTAAAGAAGTTACTGAAAATTTACAGTTAATGAATCGATTTAATTTTAATGATGGTGTTCAAGGGTTGACCAAAATGGCTGCACAAGCATCAATGTTAAGATTTGATATGAACGAAACCGCTGTTTTTGCGGATAAAGTTTTAAGACCTGAAGGTGCTATTGCAATGGCAGCAGGATTTCAAAGATTAGGACTTGCCGTTGGTAGTTTAGGAGACCCATTTAAATTGATGAATGATGCAATTAATGACCCTGGAGCATTACAAGATAGTATAATTAAAGCAACACAAAAATTTGTTAGTTTTAGTAAAGAAACAAATTCATTTAAAATAAGTGCGGCAGGTATTTTAAGTTTGAAAGAAATGGAAGATTTAACTGGTATTTCTTATCAACAGTTAACTAAAAGTGCTTTAGCTGCGGCAGATTTAGATACTCGATTATCTGCTATAAATCCAAGTATTAATTTTGATAATGAAAATGATAAGATACTTTTGGCAAATATTGCAAGTATGGGTGAAGGCGGAACGTATGAGGTTAACTTAAAAGACAATACCAAAAAAGAATTACAAAATCTTAACCAAGAAGAGTTTGATGAATTAATCAAACTACAAAAAGAAACTCCAAAAACTGTTGAGGCTATTCAAAGAAATCAATTACACGAAATGACAGAGGTGGCGGCAAATACATTAGGTATGTTAAATCAAATGAGATATGGTACCGCTGGTGCAAAAGAGGTTGTGTCTAATGTTGTGGGTTTAGAAAACATTGTGAGAACAGTTTCAAGAGAAATTAGTAATGCTGGTCCTGAAACAAAAGAGGTAAGTAAGTTTGTTGATGAATCAATACGAGCACTTCAATCTTTAATTACAAAAACACAATCAGGAGAAATTAGTGAACAAACTTTTAATACGCAATTTAAAATATTAGAAACAAAGTTTATTGATTTACCCGAATATATTTCAGATAAAACTTCTAATATTTTAACTAATATAATTAGTAAAACTACAGGTACTTCGTCAACAGAAAAATCTTTCAAGTCAGCAATGGAAGAATTCAAAAAAGTGATTGATACAGGTAAAGTTGGAGCAGTTAAAACTAAAGTTAAAAAAATCCCTGAGATTGATGGTGCTTCAGTATTTGGTGCTAGTGGTGCAAGAGCAAGACAAATTGATGCAATAAGTAAAGTTCAAGAATATGTTAAAAGTACACCTCAAACAGTTGGTGTAGGTGGTGTAATAACAATTAAAATTGATGCTCCTCCTGGTGTTAGTGTTGAATATTTAAACAAAACACTAACCAATTTGGTTAATAGTGAAAGTTTCATAAAACAAATTGTAAAAATGACAAAACAAGTCGCTCCAACAGAAATTAAGGGAACAAAAGAATAAAAAAAAATACCATCAATCTATTTATAAATAAAACATAGATGGCGACAAGTCCTTTAGATTTAATTAATATTGAAAACTTCTTAAAAAGGCTTACTAAAAGGAATTTACAACCTTATAGTAAATCTCCTAGTAAGTTTACGCCACCTATTAATTTTGAGTATAGTCAATCAGATTATTCTGTTATTGATAGTCCTGACCAACTTATTGACGAACCTTCTTTAGCCAACAAATTATTTCCCTTAAATCA